>SESF01014330.1_pt1 | contig 21049 bp, 17 predicted proteins | sample 3171521 | NCBI WGS metagenome assembly SESF01 (sample SAMN10866945, study PRJNA518727) | freshwater metagenome | biome: subpolar coniferous forest; feature: holomictic lake; material: water; isolation source: holomictic Lake 227, 6 m and 8 m depth | place: Canada: near Kenora, Ontario | collected...
ATCCCGGGCAGGAGGATGGGGAAGAGGATCGGGAACATCGGCCTCATCACGCCGAGCATGAAGGGCATGCGCTTTCCGAAGAATTGCATCATTCCGCCCATGCCCAGGGGCATGGCCTTCAAAAGTTCGGGGAACATGGTGGCCATGAGATCGGCGAAGCCCTGGGGGGTCATGAGGGCGATCATCGCCTCGAAGACGGCCCAGTTCTTGCGGACCTCCGGGTTGGGATCGGGCATCTCGAGGCCGAAGCTTTCGGCGACGTAATGGCCGAGGTCCACGACTTCCACGGGCAGGTTCAGGGCGTTGGCAGAGCAGCGGAGCTGGAACTGGCAGCAGGGGCAGATCGCGAGCAGCTTGGAGGCCCCGATGTCGATGGCCTCGTCGAGGCGGTCCTTGCCGATGACGGCGGCTACCTTGGGTTCCTTGATGAGCGTGAGCACCGAGCCGCAGCACTTGGAGTCCTCGCGGTTGGATTCCATCTCCACGAAGTTGACGTTGGGGATGGCCTTGATGAGGTCGCGCGGGGGCTCGTAGATGCCCGAGACACGGCCGAGGTGGCAGGAATCGTGGAAGGTGACCGTTTCCCTTGCACCCGGGTGGGGTGGGATCACGAGGGTCCCTTCCTTGGCGGCCTTGCCAAGGACTTCAGTGTAGTTAAAGCATTCGATGTCGTAGTCGAGGCCGAGCTTTTTTGCCCACTGGGGGTAGGCGTGGCGCCACATCATGTCGCAGGCAGGGCAGGAGGTGATGACCTTCTTCGCGCCCGTCTTCTTGATGGCCGCGAGGTTGTGCTCCATGGTGGACTTGAAGGTATCCCATTTCCCGGCGGCCAGCATGGGTGTGCCACAGCAGTTCTCGTCGTCGCCGAGGTAGGTGAAGTCGATGCCGGCCTTGTCGAGGAGTTCGACGGCCGCCAGTCCGATGTCGTTCTCGACGTAGCTGACGGTGCAGCCCGCGAAATAGACGTATTCTGCCGTTTTTGCCTGTGCGCCAGCAGTTGCGGGGCCGTGCTTTGCCTCGTGCTTTTTCGGGAACCAATTGGAACGGTCCTTCCTGTAGCCGGCCCAGATGTTGCCCTCGGCGTTGAGGGCTGCGGACATCATCTCGAAGGGCGGGAAAGTCATGCGCTTTTCGTCATTGATGAGCTTGCCGCGCATCTTCATCCAGGAAGCCTCGACGGGCAGGCCCTCGGGGCAGCGGAAGGAGCAGCGCTCGCAGGTGGTGCAGACCATGAAGGTGTCGACCTGCTTCTGGTCCCACTTCACCCGGCCTTCCATGAAGAGCCTGAGCCAGAACCACTTGCCGCGGGGGGTCTGGCTTTCCCAGAGCCTCCCGTAGAACTGGTCACAGGTGTCGATGCAGTAGCCGCACTGGCTGCAACCGTAGGCATGCCAGGCGATGTCGGCGGGGATGCCCCTCTTTGGTCCGGTGATGCGCTCGCCGACCCTGGTCAGGACCTGGTTTCCGAAGAACCTTGTTATCGGCTCGAAGTTGGACACCAGGCTGACTATCGAGGACACGATGTTTCCCTGGATGTTCTTTTTCGGGTTCAGGATGTTTTTCGGATCGGTCATTGCCTTGAATTCGCGGAGGGCGGCCAGGCGCTTCTCCCCGAAGACGGACTTCGCCTTCCCGGTGAAGTAGATGCCAGTGGCGTAGGCCCGTCCGCCGTGCCGTTCGGCGACCTTCATGATCGAGAGCGAGAGGCTGAACACGAAATGGTAACTGAACCTGCGCTGGTCCGAGGGGATAAAGCCAAGTATGACGACTTCGGGTTTTCCGTCGCGGCCATTCTTGACAAGCATGCCCTCCTTGACGACGGGCTGGTGGATGCTGCGGTCCATGTCCTGCAGGAAATTCCCCAGCGTAGCCAGTGGCACCACGACCTCGGCGGGCACCAGGGAAGGGCCGAGTCGCTTGACCTGCATGACCTTGAAGCGGCTTTCCCACTCGTGGTCTGCGATCTCCTGTGGTTGTTTTTCCATGCGTGCGCGGGCAAAGAGGGCGTCAAGTTTCGCAGCTACCCTGCCCGAGTCCTCCGCGCGGTAGGCGATCGTCACGACGAAGGCTTCGGGGATTCTGGTGTACTGCCCCTCGTGGATGTCGTGCTCGGGGTGGGGAGTCCTGTTCTTGAGCTCGGCCATCTTGGGATTGATGAAGAGCATCGACCAGATCGGGAGGTCTTCCTTGATTACGGACTCTGAGATTTCCTGGACCGAAGAAGCCTGGAGGGAGGTGGCTGCCACGATGATGAGGTCGCACTTCTTCATCACCTTGATGGTGACCTCTGTCACCAGGCCGGTGATGCCCCCCGTCTCGTAGATCAGGTCGATGTCAGTCCCCGTGAATTCGCGCACGGATCCGTCGGCAAGGACTGCCCGCACGGACTCGATCGAGTCCCGGAACCAGCCCGCCTCGAAGCTTCCGATGCCGGCGCCCCCTTGCACGACCCAGCCGCCGACAGTGGAGGCCGGATAACTTGTCGGATACAGCCTGAGCGTCAGGCCTTCCTTCGCGAGTTCCCGGTCGAGGGGCTCCCAGCCGATGCCCGGCTGGACGCGCGCGGTCATCGCGTCCTTGTCAACTGCGATTATTCCTCGCATCCGGACGAAGTCGACGACGACGCCTTCCTTGACGGGGATCGCGCCACCGTATCCCGATGTCGCCTTTCCCCGAGGGACGATGACCGTTGTGGTTTCCACGGCCCACTTCACGAGCGAGACGATCTCGCCCTCGTTCTCCGGCTGGACGACTGCCTGGGGCGTCGTCTTTCCGAGAAGGGGTTTGATGAGGTAGGGGATGTCCCCCACATCGTGCGAATAGAGCATTCGTTCCACCGGATCGAAGCTCACCCTTGCGCCGAAGGTCTTTGAGAGGAAACCAGCGCCTGCGGTGTTCACGAGCATGACTGCCCCCTTGTAGGTATCGGCGTCCGGCCAGGCCGGACGGTCCGGCATGGCCGGATGTTCATAATTACGATCATTGTGGGTCCGTGCCCGCGTTGGGGCTGTCCGGGTTCATGTACAGGGACTTCAGGTGGTGGAGGATCGAGAGGACCTGTTCGTCCTTGAGCCTGTAGAAGATGTTGCGGCCTTCCCTGCGTCGTTCGAGGAAGCCGGCCAGGGTGAGGAGCTTGAGCTGCTGGGAGATCGCCGGAAAGGTTCCGCCGGTGCCCTGTACCAGTTCGTCGACGCTCCGGTCGCGCACCGCGAGCATGCACAGGATCTTGAGCCGGCGTGGGTTGGAGATGAGGGAGAGGGTGCCGGCAACCCTGAGGCAGCGCTCCTCGGAGGCGAAATCCTCGATGCCGCTTCCCTCGGCAACAGCTTTCCCGGCAGTTTTGCCTTCGCCCGTCGGGGTCTTCGTGTCTGGCTCCATAGTTGCACATTTTATGAATCGTTAAAGTATTTTGTCAAGCGAAATATATAGATAAAAGAACATTTTTTTTACTTTTGGTAATTAATTTTGGTAAAGTAAGATACTTGTCATTTCAAGGTGAATCCGTCCCTTTGGAGTATCCCTTGCCTTGTTTGACAGCTCCATCCGGTACTGGTATATCTATGGCAGAATGTGCGGATCCTGCCATTCTGACGATACCATGGAGGGCTGATTCTGAAGATTCAAAGGCAGACGACAGGTCCGGAAGAAGCAGGAGAGCAGCAGCGCCTTCCATTGGATGTCTGGAACCGTCCCCAGATGCTCGAGCGTATGATGGGAGACGAAGATCTGGCCCGCCAAATCCTGGCTACCTTCCTCAGCGAAACGCCCTCCCAGCTTGAGTCTATCAGGGCTGCTGTCGCGGCGGCTGATTTCAAAGCTGCCCAGCGGCTGGCCCACACCCTCAAAGGAGCGGGGGCCAACCTCAGCTCCGAGCGCTTCCGAGCGGCCGCGAGCAGCCTTGAGCTTGCCTGCAAGGCCCTGGAAGCAGCTATGATCGAGTCCGCTGCCCGTCAGCTTGTCGAACGTTTCAATGAGCTTTCCGTGGCGATGCGGGAGTGACTCTTGCGGAGAAAACGCATACACTTCGAACTCCAAGCCCCTTGATAGGAGCATCCGTGAACAAGCGCACCGACGGGGTCCTCATTCTCATTGTCGAGGACAACACCATCAACCTCGCGTTGGCGAAGGCCCTGGTCCAGCGGATCGCGGTCGGCTGCCGCGTCGCCACCGCCCGCAATGGCGAGGAGGCCATGGATGCCTTCACCTCCGAGCGTCCTGTCCTGATCTACATGGACCTCCAGATGCCGATCAAGGATGGCTTCGAGGCGGCCGATGAGATCCGGCAGCTGGAAAAAGCCGATGGCACCCGCATCCCCATCATCGCGCTCACCGGTGGCTCGGCCGATGGAGAACGTGATAATTGCATAAAAGCAGGCATGGACGATTTCCTCCTCAAGCCAATCGGCCCAGATGATCTCCGCATCTCGCTCGAGCGCTGGCTGCCTGAATAGGCGGCGTTCCTCAGCGATCCTCCAGCGCCATGTTGCTTTCGCGAAGGTTTCCAGCTTAGTATTGTACCCACATGTCCGGACGCCCAGGAAAAAGAAGCACTTTTGCCATGATCCCGGCCCTCGCTCCAGCCGCATCATTGGTGGCTGTCGCAGTCCTTGCAGTTTCGCTGCTCATGGGCCAGCCTGGCCCGGGCCAGCCTGGCCCGGCCTGGCTCGTGTCCCTCGCGCTCCTTTCTTGCCTCGCGGCTACGGTGCTATCAGCGCTCACCCTGGCGGGAACAGTACGGAAATCCCGCCACCTCTCCGGACTTGACCGCGCCATCCTCGAGGACAGCAGGGGTGAGGCGGACCTTGGCGCCCTGATCTCGACCGTCCACGACTCCGGTTTCGTTTTAGAGCTGCCGGGTTTCGGGGAGTTCCTTTTGTCGCTCAACGACGACTTCGCACTTCTGCGGCGCTCGGCGGTCAAGTTCGACCTCTTCGCCTCGGACATCCTTTTTTCCTCCCGCAACCTCGCCAGGCAGTCAGAGGCCGAACTCGAAATGCTCATAATGCTGAAGAAACGCTCGGAGGGCTACCACGCCAAGCTCGCCGCGACAGCGAGGGAGCTCGAGGACCTCATCCAGGGGGTGGCTGGCTACGCGTCCGGGGCGGAGTCCCTCCGGGGCCGTGCCCTCGGTGCGCGCGACCAGCTCGCGGAGGTCTCCCGTGTGACATCCGAGGCGGCTGCGGCGGCGACCGGGGGAGCATCCTCGCTGGCGGCCACGGGAGCCTCGGCGGCCTCGCTCGCAAAAGGCATAGCGCAGATCGACCGCGTCGCCGAGAAGCAGGCCCAGGAGGCCAAGCGCATGGGGGATGCCCTCCGCGTGATCGAGGACATCGTCGAGCGTACGCACGTCCTGGCGACGAACGCCTCGATCGAGGCTGCGCACGCAGGTGCCCGGGGGGCGGGATTCGCCGTGATCGCCCAGGAGATACGCAAGCTCGCTGCCTCTTCGCGGGTGTCCCTGGCGGATATCTCACAAGTATTGGGATCGATAGCCAAGGGCATAGAATCCTCGGCGAGGCTTTCCTCGGAGTCGAGCCTTTCCGCCCGCGAACTCGGCGCCGCCGTCGCTGACAGCCAGGCGCGCTTTGCTGCCATCGTGGATCGCGTCCGGGCGGTCGATGACATCCTCGGAGCCTTTGCCGACGGCTTTTCCGACCAGATCGAAGCTGCCTCGAAGCTCGCGGCAAGCGCCACCGGGGCTTCGACCCGCATCGAGAGTTTCGGGCGGGTCTTCGGCGAGGGTGCCACCGAATACCAGACCATCGCCGATTCAGCGAGCAGCGCCGAATCTGGTGCCAAGGACGCGCGCCGTTCCTCCAAGGTGCTCGCACAGCTGGCGGGCTACCTCAAGATCGGGGGGCTGGAGCGCAACAAGGTCCTGAAGCGCTACCGCATCCTCGCGAGGGCGGAGGCGGCCCGCTTCGCCCGCAAGGAAAGCCGGCAATTGCTCCTGTATAACCTCGAGATCTATGCCGGCGATGGCTCCTTCCTGGGCTATATCGGGGACCTGTCCCGTTCTGGCATGCTCATCCTGGCGGAGGTCCCGATGGTAGCCGGCAGCCAACATCATGTCCGGGTCGCCCTTCCCCTGAACTCGGAGGGTGAGCGCTCTGTCCAGCTTTTCCTTGAAGTCCGCCGCATCGAAAACGATGTCGATGGCAGCCGCATTGGCTGCCGCTTCCTCGACCTCGGCCGCGAGGGCGAGTCAGCGGTGGAAGAACTGCTCCAGACGCTTTCCCTCGAAGCGATGACCAAGCCGGATCTGGCAAAGCCCCCCTCGCGGCAAGAAATGACAGGTGATATCGAGGAAGCCATGGAACTTGAGGAATTGTGAGGACTGTGGAAACAGCCTGATGGTCCTGCCGGTCAGTTGCCAGCGCGCTTCTTTTTCACGTCCTCAGCCTTCCGCTTGATCCCGTTCCAGACAGAGGCAATGCCCATGGCCTTCTTGGCTGCGTTGAGCGTCTGGCGGGCTTCCTCGCGCATCCGCATCGTGCCATCGTGGACGACTTCGTCGGCGAGCCCGGCCGTGGCCTCGTATTTCGCCCGCCGCTCGCGGATGGGATCGAGGAAGGCGTTGAGCGCGCGCACGAGCTTTTCCTTCACCTCGACATCGCCTACCTTGCCCGCCCTGTAGCGGGCCTTGAGATCCTCGACCTCTGCCTTGTCAGTGTTGAACGCATCGTGGTACTGGAAGACGGGATTGCCCTCGACTGTTCCGGGCACATCGGCCGAGATGCGGTTGGGATCCGTGTACATGGACATGACACGTTTGTGAACCGTCCTGGCATCGTCGGAAAGGAAGATGGCATTATTAAGGCTTTTGGACATCTTCGCGTTTCCGTCGGTTCCGACAAGGGACCCGTACTCAGAGACGAGCACGTCCGGGACGGGAAATGTGTCGCCGTAGAGGAAGTTGAAACGGCGTGCGATCTCGCGGGTCACCTCGACATGGGCGACGTTGTCCTTGCCCACGGGCACGAGGTGGGCGCGCGGCAGCATGATGTCGGCCGCCTGCAGGACCGGGTAGCCGAGGAGGCCGAAGGGCATCTCCTCGATGCCTGCTCCCTGGGCCATTTCCTTGAGGCTCGGCACGCGGGACAGCCTCGGTACCGTGATCAGGTTCTGGAAGAACAGGGCGAGCTCGACGACCTCGGGGACGGCGGACTGGAGGTAGATGACCGACTTGGCGGGATCGATGCCGCAGGCGAGATAGTCGAGGGCGGCCGAGCGCACGTTGCCAGCAAGTTCCTCGATGTGTTCCTTCTCGGGCTTGGTGGTCAGCGTATGGAGATCGGCGATGATGAAAAAGCATTCGTACTCGTCCTGGAGGCGGACCCTGTTGGCGAGGGAGCCGACGTAGTGGCCGAGGTGGAGCTTTCCTGTGGGACGGTCGCCCGTCAGTATGCGTTTGCGTTCCATGGTGGGCGTGAGTCTAGCGAAAGCGGGCGCCGGTCTCAAGAGGCGGGGGAGGCTCCTGAGGAGGTCGCAGTTCCAGCGCATTTCCGATGAGGATTTCCTGACAGCCGCTTGACTATATCCTGCCCAGTGAAGATAGTTACGCATCGACCAGATCCGTTCCGGATCGGTGATTTCCCCACCCATGACAGTCCGGCTCCGGCCAGGATGAGCAAGCCCGCAGGTACCGAAAGGTCTTTCCTGTGATATGGAGGTAACTGTGATTTCTGTGTCGGTGCTCGGCTCTACCGGCTATGCGGGTGCCGAGCTCGTGCGGCTGCTTCTCGGCCATCCTTCGGTCGGAAAAGTTGTTGCCTCCTCCTCGAGTTCGGGAGGCGAGGATCTCGCTTCGATCTATCCGAACCTTCTTGGGGCCAGGCGCGAGGGCAGGCAACTCACCCTTGCATCCCCGGAGGAAGCCCTTGCCTCCGGGGATGTGGTATTTTCCTCGCTCCCGCACGGACATGCGGAAAGGGTTGCGGGGACAGTGGCGGCCAGGGGCGGGGTCTTCATCGACCTGTCCGCCGATTTCCGTTTCGGCGACGATGACGCGGCCTTCTTTGCCGCTTATGGTCGGCATTATGAACATCCGGAACTCCACGCGGTCTCGGTCTACGGGCTGCCCGAGCTCAACCGCGACGCGATCGCGAAGGCGCGGATCATAGGCAATCCCGGCTGCTATCCGACAGCGGCATCCCTTGGCCTTTATCCAGGTCTTGCGAAGGGCTTGTTCCGTAGCGAGGGCATCGTCATCGACGCGAAATCCGGGGTGACAGGAGCGGGCAAGGAACCCACGCGGACTAGCCACTATCCCGAATGCGCGGACTCTCTTTCGCCCTACAAGATCGGCGAGCATCGCCATGCTCCAGAGATCGAGCGGAACCTTTCGGCCATGGCTGGCCATCCTGTCGAGGCGATCTTCACCCCCCACCTCGCGCCGATGGGACGCGGGATCGTGAGCACGATGTACGCGCCGCTGGCAGTGGTTGTGGACGCCGTGGCCCTGCACGCTGCCTACGCGGAATTCTACGCTTCCGAGCCCTTCGTCAGGGTCCTGCCCCCGGGGGGCGTTGCGACCAACCGCAACGTGCGTTTTTCCAATTACTGTGATATTTCCCTCCACCTCGCCCGCGGCGGAAAAACGGCCATCGTCGTCTCCGCCATCGACAACATGGTCAAGGGAGCTGCAGGCCAGGCGATCCAGAACATGAACATCGCGCTTGGCCTCGACGAGGGTGCCGGCGTCTCGATGCTGCCACCCGCGTTCTGAGGCGCTGAAAAAGGAGCACGTATGAAGAGTCTGCGCGGAGGCGTTACTGCCCCACTGGGATTCACCGCCTCAGGGGTGCACTGCGGTATCCGGAAGAAAAGCGAAAAGAAGGACCTGGCCCTCATCTGGTCGGAAACCTCCTGTTCGGCGGCGGCTGTCTATACGAAGAACAAGGTGATTGGCCAGCCCCTCGTAGTGACACGCGAGCACCTTGCCGACGGGAAGGCGCGCGCGATCATCGTGAATTCGGGAAACGCCAACACCTGCACCGGGGAGCAGGGAGTCAGAGACGCTCGCAGCATGGCCTCCTTCGTGGCTGCCCGCCTTCCTGTCGATGTGAAGGATGTGGTGGTGGCCTCGACCGGCGTCATCGGCGTCCAGCTCGATGTCTCGGTTATCGAGGTGAAGATGGACGACCTTGTGGCGGGCCTGTCGAAGTCGGGTTCGATCGACGCGCGCGAGGCCATCATGACCACCGACACCATGAAGAAGGAAGCGGCGCTTTCCGTCGACATCGGCGGCAGGACCGTGACGATCGGCGCCATGGCCAAGGGCTCCGGCATGATCCACCCGGACATGGCGACGATGCTGGGATTCGTGACGACGGATTGTGCGATCTCCAGCGCCCTGCTGCAGAAGGCCCTTTCGGAGACGGTGCGCAGGACCTTCAACCGCGTTACCGTCGATGGCGACACGAGCACGAACGACATGGTCGTGGTTCTGGCGAACGGGATGGCGGGCAACGCCGAGATCGTGACCGAGGGCGACTCCTACCGGGATTTTGCGGAGGCCCTCGACTGGGTCTGCACCGAGCTGTCGCGCATGATCGCCCGTGACGGGGAGGGCGCAACGAGGCTTGTCGAATGCACAGTCACCGGCGCAAAGAGCGAGGATGACGCCGAAGCGCTGGCCAAGTCGGTCATCTCCTCGAGCCTTGTGAAGACGGCCATGTTCGGGGCTGATGCGAACTGGGGACGTGTGCTCTGCGCCCTCGGCTACGCGGGGCCGGACTTCGATCCGGGCAGGGTGGACCTTGCCTTTGAAAGCACACGCGGCTACATCGAGGTCTGCAAGGACGGGGCGCCCCTGCCCTTCAGCGAGGAAAAAGCGAAGAAGGTCCTCGAGGACAGGGAGGTCCAGATCCTCGTGAAGCTGGACGCGGGGGAGGGCAGCGCGACGGCCTGGGGCTGCGACCTTTCCTACGAGTACGTGAAGATCAACGGGGACTACCGGTCCTGAGACCTGGACAAGAAGGGACTAACTATGATCATATCGGACAACGCGAGGGCGGATATCCTCGTCAGGGCCCTGCCCTACATCAAGGCCTATGCGGGCAAGACAATGGTCGTGAAGTACGGCGGGGCGGCCATGACCAACGAGAATGTGCGGCAGGCTGTCGCCCAGGACATAGTCCTCATGGGGGCGGTTGGCATCCGGACGATCCTCGTGCACGGGGGTGGCCCCGAGATCGACGCGATGCTCCGGCGCCTGGGCAAGGAGCCGGCCTTCGTGAAGGGACTCCGCGTTACGGACGAGGAAACCATGGAAGTGGTCCGCATGGTCCTGTCCGGCAAGGTAAACAAGGACATCGTCGGCCTTATCGGCCGCGAGGGCGGCAAGGCCCTGGGGCTTTCTGGCGTGGACGGTTCCATGATCAGGGCCCGACGCCACACGCTCTCCGACCTCGGTTTCGTGGGCGACATCGTCAGCATCGATCCGGAGCCCCTCCTGGCGGCCCTCGGAGCCGGCTACGTTCCCGTCATCGCCACCGTTGGCGTAGGCGAAAAGGGTGATGACAATTTCTACAACATCAACGCCGATACTGCGGCAGCGGCGATTGCGGTAGCCGTGGGGGCAGAGAAGCTGCTCCTCCTCACTGACGTGCCGGGCATCCTCAGGGACCTCTCGGACATCTCGACACTCATCGAGTCCCTGCCCCGTACCGACATCCCCGGCCTGATCGCCGACGGCATCGTTGCCAAGGGAATGATTCCGAAGGTTGAGTGTTGCGCGCAGGCAGTCGACGGCGGCGTTTCGAGTGCCCACATCATAGACGGGCGCTCTCCCCACTCCCTGATCCTCGAGCTCTTCACGGACTCGGGGCTCGGCACGATGATCCACTGACAGACAGGAGCCAGAAATGGGCAATATGGGCGACAGCGGTTTTGACGGTTTCATGGATACCTACAGGCGGACGGGCCTGGTCTTCGAGTCGGGCGAGGGGGCGGTGCTTACCGCGGTGGACGGCCGGTCCTACCTCGATTTCGCCAGCGGCATCGGCGTGTCGAGCCTCGGGCACGCGCATCCACGCCTGGCTGCCGCCCTGGGGGCGCAGGCCGCGCGCCTGATACATGTTTCCAACTATTACAATACGCCGGTGGCGATGGCCGCCGCCCGCGAGCTCTGCGCGGCCACGGGTTTCGACGCGGTCTTCTTCGGCAACTCCGGCGCCGAAGCCAACGAGGGTGGCATCAAGCTCGCCCGCAAGCACGGCTCCTCCAGGTCCCCCGACCGCAGCACGATCGTCACGCTCGTCAATTCCTTCCACGGGCGCACCCTGGCTGCTCTCACTGCCACCGGCCAGGAGAAGTTCCACAAGTACTTTGGCCCCTTTCCCGCGGGCTTTGCCTATGTGCCTGCCGATGATCTGGCCGCCCTCGACGCGGCCATCGACGAGAAGACTGCCGGCCTCATCATCGAACCCATACAGGGCGAGGGCGGCGTCTACCCACTGTCGATCGGCTACATGAAACGGGCCGAGGCCCTCTGCCGCGAGCGCGGTGCCCTCCTCATCTGCGACGAGGTGCAGTGTGGCATGGGCCGCACCGGGGCGATCCTCGCATCCACGGCTGCAGGCATCAAGCCAGATGTCGTCCTCGTAGCCAAGGGCCTTGGGGGTGGCGTACCTATCGGCGCAGTCCTGGCCCGTGGCGAGGCCGCGACCGTTCTCGGGAAGGGCGACCACGGCTCGACCTTCGGAGGGAACGCCCTTGCCACCGCAGCCGCCCGCGTCGTGCTGTCAGAACTCGCCAGCGAAGGCTTCCTCGAGTCAGTGGCCCGCGTCGGCGAGCTGATCATGGATGGAATACGCTCCTGGAAGCACCCGCTTGTCCGCGAGGTGCGCGGGCGCGGCCTCATGATCGGTGCGGTCACCACAGCCAAGCCAGAACGGGTGAAGGAACTCTGCGCCGAGGAAGGCCTCCTCGTCCTGACCGCCGGCGACGATGTCATCCGCCTGCTTCCCCCCCTCATATTGACCGAAGCCCAGGGGAGGAAAGGCCTTGCACTCCTGAAAAGGGCCTTTGACCGAGCCCTTGAGGAATCCTGAAAACCGAGCCTTCGAGGGCCTACCTTCTCAGGCTTCTTTGGGTTATAATCGCTCAGTCAAACAACCTCAAAGCCGAGTCCCGCATGCCACATGGAGGTATCGATGCGCTGTCCAGCCACTGTTCTTGCCCGCATGGTCATTGGGGCAGCCATTTTAGCCCTTGTGCTGTCCTGCGCTGGTTCTCCCAAGCCTGCTCCGACTCCCGCTCCGACCCCCACCGAGCAGCCAGCTCCCCAGCCAGCACCGCCTCCTGCCCCGGAGCCTGCACCAACGCCAGCGCCTGAGCCTGCAGTAGCGGTTGCTGTCGCTCCCCAGGCTCCCCCTCCTCCCGCGCCACCCGCACCACCCGCCAAGGTCCGGAAGGAGCGCACTCTCATAGTCAAAACGCCCATAGTCCTGAAGGAGACTGTCTTGTACGCAGATGGGCAGGAAGATGGGCATACCATATATACGTGGGATGCCGGTCTCGTCCAACTCAAGCTCAAGGCCGTCTACGATGCGAACGTCACCGAGCCGATAGAGAAGACGACTTCTGAGTATAGCGACGGAATGCTCGCCGCCGAAGTCATCTATGACAAGTATGGGCAGCTCAAGTCGCGCCATGAACTGACCTGGGTTGCGGCGGACGGGAATGCCCTTGTCGCCTCGGAGAGGACTGTTGACGCAAAGGGCAGCCAGCAGTCGGCCTCCACGTACGACTATGATACCGCCGGGCGCAAGACCGTCTGGAGATACTACGATTCAAAGAACATCCTCAAGGCTTCAACCCTCTATATCTATGATGCCCGCGGCCGCTTGACGCTCGTAACGATGAAGAACGCCGGTGATATCGTCACCGGCTCCATTGCCGTAGAGTATTCCGACGGCAAAGAGACTCGCTCCTACAAAGACAGTCTGGGGACAGTGCAGAAGAGAGAAGTTTCCAACCTCTCCTCTGGCCAGCTCGTACGCTTTGAAGTCAGGCGAGTCGATGGTTCGCTTTCCGAGGCGACGGATTACGTGCTGGGGCCCCTCGGCGAACGCCTTACGACCGTGGTTTCCGACGGTGCCGGAAAGGTCAAGGAAAAGAAGATCTCCGAGTACACGGTGCGGGAAGACCAGAAGATTGAAGTTTACTTTGAGTAGGAGAGCATTAGAAATGAAGCGCATCTTCCTGGTACCAGTGATCCTCGTCCTCCTGGGAGTGGTCGCGCCTGTTTTCGGCGACGAGATGACCGAGGTCTACAGCCAGATCTACCACGATTCGCAGAGCCTTCAGGATAAATATTCGGTTATCCAGAGCCTGATCGCCCTTGATGACCGGATCGTCGCCCCCATTCTCGGTCTCGCCTTCGTGGATCTGCTCAACACGCAGAACAGCTACAAGGAGGCCTCGGAGAAAGCCCTCTATGGAGTCACCGTTCGTGTTGTCGCCGAAGCCCTCGGCAAGTTCAAGAACCTCGAATCGGCCGTCTTCCTCTGGCAGGGGGTGGAGCAGATGGAGGACACGCTTGCCCGTGCCGAGTGCATCATGTCGCTTGGACGCATGCGCGCCAACGACTATGCGGAGAAGATCTCCCTTCTGCTCCGCAACCTCAACGACGACCATTCGGCATCCACTGCGGACAGCGACGAGAAGATCGCCTACGCCTGCATCGTGGCCCTCAGCAAGATCAAGGACGTCCAGGGCTTCAAGCCCGTGTTCTTTGCCTCTGACGGCTGGTACTCCCAGCGGGTCCGCGCGCAAGCGCTCAAGTCCCTGCCTGACATCTGTGCAGATCCGACTGACCCCGTGCAGGAAATCGTGAGGAACGAGGTGGGTGCCGTACGCAAATACCGTGCCCTCGCCCTTGAACTCGGGTCCAAGGCCGCCCCGGATCGCAAGATCCAGTCTGCCGGACTCGGGCTCTTCATCGGTCACAGCCAGGATGACATCAACAGGAAGACAGCAGCCAAGGACTTCGCTACCCTGAGGAAAACTGCCCTTCGTGGCCTCATCGACCTGAAGGCCAAGGATCAGGGAACCTATGCGCTCAACGGAGTGGATATCAATACTGTCATCATCGAGACCAAGTCCTATGTCAATGGCTTCGATGACGAGGAGAAGATCCTGGGCTTGCAGGCCCTGGGCATCAACGGTTCCAACGCCGCAGCAAAGGTGATAGCCGATCTCCTTATCGAGATGAACCAGAAAATGGCTGGTGGAGTCAACGACCCGACGCGGAACCGCATGGTGATGGTGGCGATCGAAGCCGCCTCAGCCTCGAAGAACTCCATAGTCAAGCCCGCCCTTCTGTCCGTGCAGTCAAACACGAAGTGGTCAGACAGCATCATGCGCTCTGCCCGCAACGCTCTCGCCAATTTCGGCAAATAGCCCATGACCTGCGCGGGCGCAGCTCGCGAACGTTATGGATGACGCTGGAACGCTTGTGAAGAAATACCTTGTGGTGGCAGGCAACATCGGAGCTGGCAAATCGACCCTCGTCCAGCTCCTTGCCGACCGCCTTGGGTATAGGCCCTATTTCGAACCGGTGTCCGAAAATCCCTACCTTGAGGATTTCTATGCGGACATGGGCCGCTGGGCCTTCCACTCGCAGCTGTACTTCCTGACCCACCGTCTCCGTAGCCATCACGAGCTGGCCAGCGATCCCTGGTCGGTGGTTCAGGACCGTTCCCTCTACGAGGACGCGGAGGTCTTCGCCCGGAACCTCCACGAGCAGGGACACATGAGCGACCGGGACTGGGCTACCTATCACAGCCTGTACAAGACCCTCGTCGGGCTCCTGCCTCCCCCCGACCTCGTTGTCTACCTGCGATGCTCCGTAGAAACGCTCCGAAAGCGCATAATTATGAGGGGGCGTGGTTTCGAGGCCGCCATTCCTGACGATTACCTTGCGGGACTCAATAGGTACTATGAGGAATGGCTCGAGTGCTTCGAGCCGGCACCCGTGCTCGTGGTTCCGGGTGACACTCTGGACTTTGTCGCGGAATCGCGGCACTTGAACGCCATCATAGGGAGTGTCGAAGAACGCCTTCGCGACCGCCAGGGAAGCCTCTTTCCCGTGGACATGCGCAGCACCCATGCAGGCAGGCGTCCAGCCCGGTCCTGCGGCTGAGTGGCGGAAGCCCCCCCAGGCCTCACTCAGGCAGCCTCACTCCGGGAGCCTCACCGTCGCCCCGAGTGTCAGAGCGGCCGAGGCTATGTAGTTGGCGGTCTCACCGCTCACCGAGTTGCCCCAGGCCGTCCGCTCGTAGCCAGAAACGCCGGCGGCGCTGCCTCCGAAGAAGCGGCCGTTCATGAAGACTTCCACGCTCCGGCCCGCCTTGTATCCGAGCCTCGCCGAGGCATCGAGTATGGAACCTTCGAACGTGAAGCTGGCACCGTTGATGAACGCGCTCGAGGCGTAGATGCCCGTGGCATCAAAGGCGGCAAAGAGGCCTCCACCCAGGTCGAGGCGGCCAGCGAGCGCGAGCGCGGGCACGATGCCGAGGTTCTGGGAATTGGCGAGGGTGCTTCCGTCCAGGGACTCGAAGCGGATCGAGGCGTTCCTGAGCTGGATTGCAGCCCCGGCCGACAGCCAGGATTCCCCCGGGTCGCCCAGGAAACGGTAGAGGTAGGTTGTCCTGTAGAAAGGGAAGCCGTAGGTCATCCTCGTGGGGCCGTTGAAGATCTTGCCATCGACGGTGACCGCTGACCTGAAGTTAACAGTTGTGACGATCTCGAGCGGCTGGTAGGTGAAGCGGAGCTCATGCCGCTCGCCAATGTCGAGGAGGGCGGTAAGGCGGTTGAATGGAAAGAGGATCTCCTGTCCGCCCTGGTTCACGAAGTCGAAGGTGCTGCTGGTGGCGGCGGGACCGACGCGGTAGGTATGGAGGAGGAGCTTGATCGCTCCTGATTCCGCTTCGGCTTGGGGCACGAAATCCAGGCCCTGTGACCACGAAACGGATGCGAAGAGAAATGCTGTCAAGGCCAGGGCCGATCGTCTGTGGGTGTCCATGATATCCTCCATTGATGCTCAAGGTACTTAGCCGGAGGGGAAACGCATAGCAAAGCCTTGCTTCCCTTGACGGAGCCTGTTTTGCCTCCGGACCCAGGCTGCAGTATCTTGACCCCGGCCTGATCAGGCACAACCACTCGAGGAGCATCCATGGCAACCATCACCCACAAGGGAAATCCGATCCATACCTCCGGCACGCTTCCGGCAGTCGGGAGCAAGGCCCCCGATTTCAAGCTCACCGGCTCAGACCTCAAGGATGTCGGTCTTGCCGACTTCGCGGGGAAGGTGAAGGTGCTCAACATCAACCCGAGCCTCGATACGGGCATCTGCGCACTATCGGCAAAGCGCTTTGACGCCGAGCTCGCAAAGATAGGCGGAGCAGTAGCACTCAACGTGAGCCGCGACCTGCCCTTCGCGGCGAGCCGCTTTTGCAAGGGAGAGGGGCTGACCACCATCGTACCGCTGTCGGAGATGAGGAACCGCGACTTTGGCTCGTCCTACGGCGTCGCCATCGAGGATGGTGCCATCGCTGGTCTCCTCTCGCGCTCCGTTGTGGTCATCGACAAGGAAGACCGCATTGTCTACACCGAGCAGGTGCCGGAGATCGGGCGGGAGCCGGACTACGTCGCGGCCCTCGCAGCCGCCAGGAAGGCGGTCGGCTGATCGGTCGGCTGATCGTCTGGCTGGCCCCCGGGCTGGCCGTCACACTGCAGGCCCCTCACGACAACAGGGCGCGGGCGATGACCAGATGCTGCACCTCACTCGTGCCCTCGTAGATTTCCGTGATTTTCGCGTCCCTGTACATCCGTTCCACCTCGTACTCGGTGACATAGCCGTTGCCGCCGTGGATTTGCACGGCTTCGCGCGTCACATAGACTGCGGTTTCGGCGGCGTGCAGCTTGGCCATCGCTGATTCGGTGGAGAAGGGGAGGCCCGCGTCCTTCCTGCAGGCAGCCTGCCAGACCAGGAGTCGGGAGGCCTCGACGCGGAGGGCCATGTCGGCGAGCTTGAACTGGATGGCCTGGAGAGCGGAAATGGGATGACCGAATTGCTTCCTTTCCTTCGAGTAGGCGATCGAACGTTCGAGGGCTCCGCCTGCGATGCCGAGGGCCTGGGCGGCGATACCAATGCGCCCTCCATCGAGGCTTGCCATCGCGATCCTGAAGCCCTTTCCCTCCTCGCCCAGGAGGGCATCGGCGGGCACCCGGAGGCTGTCGAGGGCGAAGGCTGTCGTGTAGCTGCCTCTAATGCCCATCTTCGATTCGTTGCGTAGCGCCGTGACACCGGGCGAGGAAAGATCGACGATGAAGGCCGAGAGTCCCCGGTGCTTCTGGCTCCTGTCCCGGCTTGCCAGGACGACACCCGTGCCGAGGAAGCCACCATTCGTGATGAATACCTTGTTGCCATTTATTACGAAGCCCTCGCCGTCACTCTGATAGCTGGTCTGCACGTTGGCGAGGTCGCTGCCCGCCTCAGCTTCGGTCAAGAGGATGGCGCCTATCTTTCTGCCTTTGGCAAGGTCGGGCAGCCAGCGGTGTTTTTGTTCCTCCGTCCCGAAGTGGAGGATGGGGTCGCAGGCCAGCGAAGTATGGGCTGATATGAGGACGCCGCTGGAGGCGCAGGCCTTCGAGACCTCCTCCACCACGATGGCGTAGGAAAGGATGTCGAGACCGGCACCACCGTAGCTTTCTGGAATATAGCTGCCCAGGAGACCCATGTCGGCGTACTTGGCAATAAGGTCATCTGGAATGCGGTGCTGTTCGTCGATGTCGATGGCCCTGGGCCTGATCTCGGCTTTGACAAAATCCCTCAGGGTATCCCTGAGCACACGGTGGTCCTGGTCGAGTTCGAAATCCATGGCTAACCTTCCTTTGCCGCGCCGGGACGAGGCATCAAAGCTGCTGTGCAGCAGAATCCAGCCGCGCGGCGACAAGCTCGGCCAGGTCCAGGGTCTGTATCCGCCCTTCGTGGTTGCCGGTCTTGACGCCATCTTCGAGCATCGTAAGGCAGAAGGGGCAGTTTGTTACCAGGATAGGCGCTCCGGTGGCGGCGGCCATGTCTGCCCGTGCCACCGAAATCCGCGTTCCCGGTTTTTCCTCGGCAACGATACGTCCGCCTCCCCCACCGCAGCAGAAGGAATCCGCATGGTGCGCCTTCATTTCCCTGACCCTGCCGCCCAGGGCAGAGAGGGCCTTCCTGGGCTGGGAATAGATGTCCATATATCGGCCGATATAGCAGGAATCGTGGTAACTACACTCGAACTCCGCTCGCTTGAGCGGAAGCCTGCCTGAGTCGATCAGGGTCGAAAGGAAGGTCGCGTGATGCTCGACGGGAAGCTCGAGTCCCAGGTCGCGATAGTCACGTGCAAGGGTGTTGAAGCAGTGGGGGCAGGTAGTCACGATTTTCGTGGCGCCTGAGGCCTTGATATTCTCCACGTTCACGATGGCAAGGGCCTGGTAGAGATACTCGTTGCCGAGCTTCCGTAGCGGCTCGCCACAACATTTTTCAGCCGCACCGAGGATGCCGACCTTGATGCCCGCAGCGCTGCAGGACTCGATAAAGGCCCGCGCTACTCTGCGGTTCCGCGCGTCGAAGGAGGCATAGCAACCAGCAAAATAGAGGATGTCGAAGGCTTCAGAGCCCCTCGCCTCGACGACAGGGAGGCCCGTGGCCCAGTCGCCTCGGCCGGCGAAGGCAAGGCCGAAGGGATTGCCGTTGACCTCCAGGTTTTCCGCGGCCTTCCGGCTGCCCTCGTCGGGGAAGTCCCCTTCCATGAGGGCGAGGTTTCTCCGCATTGCGATGATCTTGTTTACCTGCTCGACGCCGGCGGGGCAGGTTTCCTGGCAGGCCCTGCAGGTCGTGCAGGACCACAGCGCCTCGGAGCCGACTGCATCGCACACTGTGGTGTCGGCAGCCTTCAGCGCGGCGGCGCCGATGTCGGCGACGAGCTTCATCGGCGACAGGGGCTTGCCGGTGTTGTAAGCGGGGCAGGCGTCCTGGCAGCGCGCGCACTTCGTGCAGGCGTCCGCGTCGAAGATATCCTTCCACGTGAGGTCCGAAACCTTCGCGGCACCGTATTGCGTGATCCTGTCATCCTCGAGGTTGATCGTATCAATTGTTCCCTTTGGTTCGAGGGGGGCGAAGAAGGCGTTGGCGCCGGTTGTCAGGATGTGCTTCAGCTTGCTCGATGGCAGGGAAACGATGAAGCCAAGGACCAGCGCGAAGTGGATCCACCACAGGAGGGCGTGCACGATGCCCAGGCCCCTCGGTGTGGCGAAGGCGAAGCCCGCCGCGACCAGGCGTCCCACGGGCGACCAGGCGGCAAGGGCCTCGTTCGTGCCGAGCTCGGTCGCGGCCATGCGGAGTCCCTCGATGAGGTAGCCTGTGAGGATGATGCCCGCGAGCAGGGCGTGGACGAGCCAGTCCTCGACTCCGGTCTCCAGGCCCTTCGGCTGCATGATGAATCTCCGCAGCCCGAGACCCAGGAGGGCGAGGAGGGCCAGCACGCCGGCGACATCGAGGACGAGGGAGTACCAGAGGTAGAAGGTTCCCTGCAGTATCACGGTACCGAAGAGTGGCTGGAGAAGGTCTGCCTGCGCCATCACGATGAGAGTACCTATGAACAATATCGCGAAGGCCCAGAACCAGATGGCGTGCAACTTGCCGGGACCTGTGCGGGCTACGAGGGACTGGCTGGCGTCGATGCCGATGAGGCGGAAAAGCCGCTTCCAGGGCCGGTCAAAGCGGTCGAGGGCCCGGCCCCGCTTCCAGATGGAAAGCCGCTTCCAGAAGGACCAGACGACATAGCCCATGGCGGCGAAGGCCAGGAGATACATGAGGGGCGTGACGCCGTGGCCGACGTTCCAGTAGATCTCTCGGGTGTTTTCCATTCCGTTCAGTCTCCTGTAAAGGCTGGCTTTCGTTTTTCGACAAAGGCGGCCATGCCCTCGCGGGCGTCATTGCCGCTGAAGAGCAATCCAAAAAGCGCTGCCTCGTAGGCAAGGGCTTCGTCGAGGCCAGCCTCGAGGCCGAAGCAGCGAGCCCCGGCGGCGGACATTCCTGACATGGCTGTAATGTCGGCCCCGGCCACAAAGGCCTTTCCCGCCCCGGTCAGGATGGCCGCACGGAGACTCCGGTCGGCCGCGATCGCCGAAAGCGCAGCAAGCACCTCCTCGGGCGTCGTCACATCGAGGGCGTTCAAGGCATCGGGGCGGTTCATCGTCAGGGCTGCGACCCCTCCCGCCTTTTCCACAAGGACTCGCTGCTTCTCCAATGTTTCCTGCCTCCCGGTCCCAGGCTCTGGTCAGAGCCTGGCCTGAACTGCGCCCGGGCCTATCTTGACCTTTACGTTAAGTAGTATAGGCTGCTTTGGGAAGTGGTCAATCGCAAAGCGAGGCAAAGAGTCGCCCCCCTTGGCAGGGGGGCGGTGAGGGGCGGCAGTGGCAGTGGCAGCGGAACGTAGGCTGTAAATATGTTAGTCAAACAGGGACAATAATGCAGATTCATATTAGTCCAATGGTTTTGCGCGCCATGGACGGCGCGCAAAGATCTCAGGTTCTGCCCGTCAAGGCCTTGCCCTGACCTCATCAATACCTGTAAAACCCCCTCCCGGACTTGCGGCCGAGGTGTCCGGCGTTGACCATCTTCACCAGGAGGGGGCAGGGTCTGAACTTCGGATCGCCGAAGCCCTCGTGCATGACGCGGAGGATGGCGAGGACGGTGTCGAGGCCTATGAAATCAGCGAGGGTGAGGGGGCCCATCGGCTGGTTGGTGCCGAGTTTCATGGCCTTGTCGATGTCCTCAGCCGTGGCTACACCCTCGTGGAGGGCAAAGATGGCCTCGTTGAGCATGGGCATGAGGATGCGGTTGGCGATAAAGCCCGGATAGTCCTCGGAGACCGCACTTTCCTTGCCGAGCCGGGTCACGAGGTCCCGCACGTACGTGAAGGTCTCCTCGCTCGTCGAGTGCCCCCGGATGACCTCAACGAGGGTCATGACCGGCACGGGGTTCATGAAG
>SESF01022398.1_pt1 | contig 21047 bp, 15 predicted proteins | sample 3171521 | NCBI WGS metagenome assembly SESF01 (sample SAMN10866945, study PRJNA518727) | freshwater metagenome | biome: subpolar coniferous forest; feature: holomictic lake; material: water; isolation source: holomictic Lake 227, 6 m and 8 m depth | place: Canada: near Kenora, Ontario | collected...
TCCACGTAAACGTCAGCCCGCTGAGATTTCCCAGGTCGTTGACAAGGCAGGTCACGGTAGAGACGGCCAGAGGATAGACGCCGACCGGATCAGCGGTCAGCGACGTTATCATCAGATTGTTCACCACTATGCGCGTGCTTTGCGACACCGTGCCGCCATTAGTGTCCGTCACCGCGCAGGTTACGTAGTACGTGCCGGTAGAGTCGGGCGCGATCCAGGAAAGGGTGGAAGTGTGGAAACTGGAGGAACCCACGGTCCCGCCCGTGGCCGTCCAGTCATACGTCAGCAGGCCTGGCGCCGGCGTAGTAGCCACGCACACTATGTTCGTTAAGGTGCCGGTAGAGACCCTGGCCTTACCGGGGATGACAGTGAATATGACCGGGGCGCTGGCTACCCAGACGTCCACGTTCTTGCTCTGCTTGCCTCCGGGCGCATGGTCGTCCACCTGGCAGGTGATGCTGTACGTGCTGTACGTGAACGTCGAGGCCGGCGCGGTCCATTTCACTTCCGGGCCGCTGCCGGTTATCGTGCCGCTGGTAGCCGTCCACGTATATTCCAGGTTCGCGGGGTCGCCGTTGTCGGTAGCTGAACAGGTTATGGTAGAAACAGCCAGCGGATAGACGCCGACCGGATCAGCGGTCAGCGACGTTATCGACAGATTATTCACCACTACGGTGGTGCTCTCCCACACCGAACTGTTCCTGCTGTCTGTCACTTTGCAGGTTATTGAGTAGGTCCCGGTAGAGTTCGGCGCCGTCCATACCGCTTTGGAGTCCGTGCCTCCCACCTGTCCGCCCGTAGCCGACCAGGTGTACGTCAGGTCTCCGGGCGCGGGAGAAAGGGCGGAGCACGTTACCTTGGAAGTATTCCCGGTCTGCACCCTGGAGGGGTCGGGAGTGAGCGACATTATCACTGGCCCGGTGGCCACCCAGACGGTGACGGCGGCCTGCGTCGTCCCCCCCTCGCCGTCGGAAACCTCGCAGCTTATGGTGTAGGTCCCTATCACTATCGGCGCGGTCCAGACAGTCTGATATTTGTCGGTATTGGAAAAGGCGCCGTCCGCGGCCGTCCAGGTATAGAACAGCGGATCGTTATCGTCCGGGTCGGAGGCGCTGCAGGTTACAGTGGTAACGCCCCCGGTGGAGATCACCATCGGGTCGGCCATAAGGGAATCTATCCGCGGTGCCGGCTTGTCGCCGCCGCCATTCCCTCCTCCTCCTCCTGCCTTGCGCTTGGTGGTGGCCGCCGCTTCATTGGAATAATTGGACCAGCCTACCGGCGTATAGGACCGGACGCGGTAGTAGTAGGTGGTCCCTTCGCTCAGCCCTTTGTCGATATAGCCGACCGTATTGGGCGGAGTGATGGTGATCTGGGCATAGGTTCCCGAAGCTGTGGTCTTACGCTCTATGCCGAAGCCGGTCTCGTCCTTGGCGGTATCCTGCCAGGTCAGCTGTATGGAACCGGTAGAAAGAGCGACCGCGGCCAGGAAACCGGGGGTGGTATGGGCCCTGACCTTTTTCCCGAGTTCCTTGACTTTGCTTTTAACGGCGGAGATGAGGCCGAAATGAAGGCCGGCCGAAGAGAAGCCGGGCGGAAGGATGGACAGCACGAAGAAGCAGGTGACAATAACGCACAGCGTCCGCCAGAGCCCGAAGCGGCGCAGCAGCTCCCTGCCCCTGGAGATGCAGCCGCCGCTGCCGGGAAGACGCACCCCTCCGGACCCGGGCCCGCTGCCCGGTTCTTCGGGAAAAGAGGTATCCTCTCTGCGCGGCACACATCCTCCTGGAATGACTCAGATCACTGTAGAAAATTCTATTTCCCGGATTCCGCACGATACCTACAGAATGGCAAAACAAATAAAATAACAGACGCGGCTCTCCGCGGGCCCGTTAAATTACGTTGCCTATAGTATAAGTGATATTATAGTTATGTCAAGAGGCGGCTAGTAACACGCGTTTTAACATGTTATCACCGCCAAAAGTCAAAACGTCAGCGTCACTTTTTCCAGGCCCCTCGGCCTATCCGGGTTCAAACCGCGCGCCTGGGCCAGGTTAAGCGCCAGGAGCTTAAGCTCTATATCCGTAAGCAGGCAGTTAAAAGGGTAGTTACCCCTTTTTTGCGTCACTATCCGGTACGGGGTACTCCGCTCATCCAGCGCTTTCCTGACCTTCAGCAGGTCTTCCGGCAGGGCTCCGCCCGGGTTCAGCAGGAAAACGAAGTCCCTGCGGGTATAGGCTCCCACGGGACCATGGAGGAATTCCGCCGCGGAATACCCCAGCGCGTGCGCCTTCGCCATTTCCCTGAACTTAAGCGCGGAATCGTCGGCTACGGCGTTATAAGGCCCGCGGCCCACGAAACCTATCATCTGCGCCTTCTTAACCTGCTTGAAAAACCCCTGGGAAGCCTGCCGGAAAGGGGCATTTACCAGTTTCCGGGCCAGTTTTACGGTATCCTGGAAATCGCTGCCCTTAAAACAGCCGCTCCAGACCTGGGCGGTCCAAAGCACGGCCCAGAGCTGCAATATGAAGCTTTTCGTGGCGGCTACCGGCAGCTCAGGCGACCCCGACAGCAGGATATGGCGGCCGGCCAGGCGCGCCAGGGGATTCTTGGAAAGATCCGCCTCATTGGTGACGGCCGTGCCGCGGGCCCCCCAGCCGGTCAGTTTTTCCAGGCAGGCCACTATATCCGGGCTTTTCCCGGACTGGGAAAAAGCCCACACGGCCTGGCCTTTGAAATTAAGCGGCCTGGCCGCCTCAAAGATAGAGTGCGGGTGGATGAAGTTAGTTATAGTTCCCGCATAAGTTTCCCAAATGTACTTCGCGAAGAGAGTGGCGTTGCCGGAAGAGCCGCGGCCCACCAGGTAAACCACCTTGTCTTTGGAGCGTATGGCAGAAGTCCTCAGGCTGCCGGCCCCGGCCGAGAACTTTTCCAGCAGCTCCGGTATCTCCCGGATATCCTTTGCGGTGAGTGTTTCTTCTATTTTCATAAATTCAGCCGTTTACCGGCCTGTAACTTTCCTTTTCGCGTTCCGTAGCTGCTTCATCCGGTCGTCTATATCCTTGAGATCGGCCCCGGTGCGCCCGTAATGGGCGTGCTCTATGGGCGAATCCGGGCAGATATAAGTGCCGCGGCGCACACCTTTGGGGTCTTTTTCAAGGCCCAGCCAGATGAACCAGGGGCTCATATCCGAAAAATTCCTTGCTATCAGCTCAGGGTTTGAACGCATTATCTCCCGTTCGTCCCCGAACCCGTCCAGCACGGCCCCGGAATGGTAGCCGGCCTCTTTGGCGGCTTCCACGTCCCGGTGCGTGTCGCCTATAACGTAAACCTCGCCTTTCTTTATCTCCGTCCCGGCTATTTTCGACGCCCGCTCCACCGCCTTTTCCAGCACCAGGCTCCTGTGATGAGAATCGCAGCCGTAGCCGCCGAAAGCGAAATGCTTCAGCAGGCCTGACGGTTCCAGTTTTATGAAGGCCCCTTCTTTAAGGTTGCCGGTGCCGAGGCCTACCATAACGTTCCTGCGGCCGGCAAGCTTTCCAAGGAATTTTTCCACGCCCTTGACCTTCATATATTTCCTGGCCTTTACGGAAGCCAGCACTTCGGCCGGCAGGCGGGCCACGTACCTGCGCGTGAGCTCGGCCAGTTCCTTTTCAGAGGGCTTGCGGCCGGCGCCGGCCTTGAAAGCGTTCTCGAAATTAGCCTTGTCGGTGGCGCCCTGCAGTTGGAAGGACTGGCAGGCCTCCGGATGGCCGGTCATGGCTTCCACCGCGTGATTGAGCGCCCGCGCGCCCGCGCCTCCCGCGTTGACCAGCGTGCCGTCGATGTCGAAAAGGATGATCTTCATGCCGTATTTCCTCTCTGAACGATCTTCCCTTTCTTTACCGTCAGCACGCACTGGTTGGCGCCGAAGTAATAACAAAGTTCCCTGTAATCGTCGGCGGCGAAGAAAGCCAGGTCGGCCTGCCTGCCCGGCGCCACGGAGCCGGCCCGGTCGCCTATGCCCAGCGCCCACGCGCCGTTCACCGTGGCGGCGCACAGCGCCTCCTCCGGAGTCATGGCGCAATGCGTGCAGGCGGCCGCCAGCACGAACTGCATGTTCCAGCAGGGACAGGTGCCGGGGTTGAAATCGGTGGCCAGCGCCACGGGCACGCCCTCGGCTATCAGTTCGCGCGCCGGCGGATACTTTGTGAGGCCAAGATAGAAATTAGAGGCCGGCAGCAGCGTCGCTATGGTCCCGGCGTCGCGCATGGCGCCGATATCCCCGGCGTAAACATGGTCGGCGTGGTCGGCGCTGACGGCCCCGGCCGCGGCCCCGGCGCGCGTGCCGCCGTAGTTGGAAAGCTGCTCGGAATGCACCTTGGGGAGCAGGCCCAGCCGGCGGGCCGCTTTCAGATAGCTCGTGGTCTGCTCCGGAGTGAAATAGCCCTTTTCGCAGAAGATATCGGCGAAAACGGCCAGTTTTTCGGCCGCCGCTTTCGGCAGGATCACCGCCGTCACATGGTCCAGGTATTTCTGCGCGTCGCCGTTGAATTCCGGAGGCACGCTGTGCGCGGCCAGCAGGGTGGGCAGCATTTCCAGCGGCGTCAGCCGCGCGGCCGCCCGCACGGCCCGCAGCATTTTAAGCTCGGACTCCAGCGTCAGGCCGTAGCCGCTCTTCACCTCGGCGGTGGTGGTGCCGCATTCCAGGAAACGCGCGGCCCGCCCGGCCAGCTGGCCGGCCATGGCTTTAAGCGGCTGTTTGCGCACCGCTCCTATGCTCGAAATGATCCCGCCGCCGGCGGCCTTTATCTCCTGGTAGGAGGCGCCGGCGGTGCGCATCGAAAAATCCTTCAGGCGCGGTTCGGCGAACACCGCGTGGGTATGGCTGTCCACGAAACCGGGCAGACAGACCCCGTTCACCTCTATCTTCCGCGCTGTTTTTGCCAGGCGGTGGCGGGCCACCGCGGCGCGCGGCCCGGCGGCCGCGATAAGGCCGCCGTCTACCAGCACCGCGGCGTTCGTCACCAGCCCGGTCTCGCGCATGGCCGCTCCCGCGCGCGGGGCGTTATCCCCGGCGAAGGTCAGCAGCTGTCTGATGCCAGTAAAAAGTATAGCCATAAGCTCGCCGCAAGGCGAATTTCTCCGGACCTGCCGCGCGACCTACCTGTAGTTCTCGAACTGCAGGGTCAGGCCGAAATCCCCGCCGCGCAGCAGCGTCATCACGTTCTGCAGCTCGTCCTTGGACTTCGACGTGACGCGCAGGGTATCGCCCTGTATCGACGTGTTGGCCTTGAGCTTCTGCTCTTTGATGGCCTTCACTATCTCCTTGGCTTTCTCCTGCGGTATGCCCTGCTGCACCTTTATCGCCTGCTTGGCCGTGCCGCCCAGCGCGCTCTCTATCTTCTGCGGCTCGAAATTCTTCACCGGCAGGCCGCGCTTGGAGATCTTCATCAGCAGCACGTCGTAAAGGGCCTTCACTTTGTAGGCGTCCGACGACTGCAGCATTATGGTGTTTGCTTTTTTGTCGAAGTTGATCTCCGACTTCGAGTCCTTGAAGTCGTAGCGGTTTACCACTTCCTTCATGGCGATGGCGATAGCCTCGTCCACCACGGTGTACTCCACTTTGGAAACCACGTCGAAACTGAATTCAGAAGCCATAATTCATATCCTCCAGGATTTATTTAGCTGCCCGGGAGTTATTTTCTTCAGACTCCCGACTCCCGACTTTCACTTCATCATCGGTATCTTCACGCCTTTCTTCTTGGCGAAATCCGAAGCTATCTTGTATCCCGCGTCGGCGTGGCGCAGCACGCCCATGGCGGGGTCGTTGGTAAGCACGCGCTCCAGGCGCAGGCCCATCTCCTTCGTACCGTCGGCCACCGTCACCTGCCCGGCGTGCAGCGAATAGCCCATGCCCACCCCGCCGCCGTGGTGGAAAGACACCCAGCTGGCGCCGGAAGCCGTATTGATCAGCGCGTTAAGGATAGGCCAGTCGGCTATGGCGTCGGAGCCGTCCTTCATGGACTCCGTCTCCCGGAACGGGCTCGCCACCGAGCCCGAATCAAGGTGGTCGCGGCCTATCACGACGGGTGCGGAGAGCTTCCCCTTCTTTACCAGGTCGTTGATGCGCATGCCCATCAGGTGCCGCTCGCCGTAGCCCAGCCAGCAGATCCTCGACGGCAGCCCCTGGAACTTCACCTTCTTGGTGGCCATGTCCATCCAGCGCCGCAGGTGCTCATCCTTCGGGAACAGGTCCAGCACCAGTTTGTCCGTAACGGCGATATCTTTCGGGTCGCCCGACAGCGCCGCCCAGCGGAACGGCCCCTTGCCCTCGCAGAACAGGTCGCGGATGTAGGCCGGCACGAAGCCGGGGAAGTCGTAGGCCTTTTTCACGCCCTGCTTGAAAGCCATCGTACGGATATTGTTGCCATAGTCGAATGTTACGGCGCCCGCCTTCTGCAGCTTCAGCATGGCCTCCACGTGGACGGCGATGGACTCCATGGAAAGCTTTAGATATTTTTTGGGGTCTTTGCGGCGCAGCTCGTCGGCCGCTTTCACGCTGTAGCCTTTGGGGATGTAGCCTTTCAGCGGGTCGTGCGCCGACGTCTGGTCTGTGAGCACGTCTATCTTCACGCCGCGGCGCGCCATCTCAGGCAGCACTTCGGCGCAGTTGCCCAGCAAGCCTATCGAAAGCGGCTCCCCGGCCTTCAGGGCCTTCTGCGCCATGATCAGCGCCTCGTCGAGGCTGCGGGCCATCGTGTCCACGTAGGCGGTCTCCAGGCGCTTGCGTATGCGCGTCTCGTCGGCCTCTATCACTATGGCCACGCCGCCGTTCATGGTTACGGCCAGCGGCTGGGCGCCGCCCATGCCGCCGAGCCCGCCGGTGACTACCAGCTTGCCGGCCAGGTCGCTCTTGAAATGTTTCCGCGCGCAGGCGGCGAAAGTTTCGTAGGTGCCCTGCAGTATGCCCTGCGTGCCGATGTAGATCCAGGAGCCGGCCGTCATCTGGCCGTACATCATCAGGCCTTTCTTCTCCAGCTCGTCAAAAACCTCCCAGTTGGCCCAGTTCCCGACCAGGTTGGAGTTGGCTATGATAACGCGCGGGCTGTGCTCGTGCGTGCGCAGCACCCCTACGGGCTTGCCCGACTGCACCAGCAGCGTCTCGTCGTTCCCGAGCTTCCGGAGCGACGAAACTATGGCGCGGTAGCAGTCCCAGTTGCGGGCGGCCTTGCCGCGCCCGCCGTAAACCACCAGTTCCTCGGGCCGCTCGGCCACTTCGGGGTCGAGGTTGTTCATCAGCATGCGCAGGGCGGCTTCCTGCTGCCAGCCCTTGCATGAAAGCTTGTTGCCGCGCGCCGCCCGAATGTCAGTTCCGGCTGAATTCATTGAATATCCTCCGTAGCTCAAAGAAAATATCCCGTCAAAACGGCTTCGGCCACGTTCTCTATGCGGTCCGAAAAAACCTCGTCGCCCTTGAAGGCCGGGGAGATCTTCCTGAGGCCCGCCAGCGCCGCTTCCAGCGCCCTGCTGGACTTCAGCGGGCGGTGGAACTCGATGCCTTCCCCGGCGGCCATCAGCTCTATGGCCGTGATCCTGGCGACGTTCCTTACCACGGTGCTCAGTTTCAGCGCGGCGTTCATGCCCATGCTCACGAAATCCTCTTTGTTGGCCGAGGTGGAGATGGAATCCGAGCTGGCGGGGTGGCTGAGGATCTTGTTCTCGTTGCACAGCGCGGCCGCCGTAACGTGCGCTATCATGAAGCCGGATTCCAGCCCCGGGTTGCGGGCCAGGAAAGGCGGCAGTATCTTGAAATCGCTGACCAGCTGGGCTATGCGCCGCTCGCAGATATTGCCCAGGGCGGTAACGGCTATGGCCGCGAAATCGGCCGCGAAAGCCACGGCCTGACCGTGGAAGTTCCCGCCGGAGACCACGTCTATGCCGCCCGCGCCGGCGCTCACCACCAGCGGATTATCCGTCACCGAGGCGAGCTCCGTCTCGAAAACGGCCAGGGCGTGTTCCAGCGTGTCCTGCACCGCTCCCAGCACCTGCGGCATGCAGCGCAGCGAATAGGGGTCCTGCACCCGTTTGTCGGCGCTGCGGTGCGAGGCGCGTATCTGGCTGCCTTTGAGCAGCGCTTCCAGTTTGGCCGCCACCGCCACCTGGCCGGGATGCGGCTTCAGCGCGTGTATGCGGCGGTCGAAAGCCCCGGGCGTGCCTTTCAGCGCCTCCAGGCTCATGGCGCCGGCCATCACCGACGACGAAAAAAGGTTCATGGCCTCGAACAGGGCGAGGCCGCCCACGGCTTTCATGGCCTGGGTGCCGTTGATCAGCGCCAGGCCTTCCTTCTCGGCCAGCTCCACGGGCTTTATGCCCGCTTTCTTCAGCACTACGGAGGCCGGCTTCCAGTTATCGTCGCTTCGGCGCCGGGCCATGCCCTCGCCTATCAGCACCAGCGCCATATGCGCCGACGGCGCCAGGTCGCCGCTGGCCCCTACGGAGCCTTTGGAAGGAATAAAAGGGATGATGCCCTTGTTTATAAATTCGGCCAGTTTCTTTATGATCACCGGGCGCACGCCCGAGTTGCCCATGGCCAGCTCGTTGACGCGCGCGAACATCAGGCCCACGGCTTCGGCGTCCTCCAGCGGCTCGCCCACGCCGCAGGCGTGGCTGCGTATCAGGTTTACCTGCAGGGCCTTGAGGTTCTCGGCGGAAACGCGCTGGCTGGCCAGCTCGCCGAAGCCGGTGTTGATGCCGTACATCACGCGGTCGCCGGCCAGCAGGGCCTCCAGGCGGCGGCGGCGCGCGGCCACCAGCTTCAGCGCGCGGGGCGGCACGGCCACTTTCCTGTAGCCGTACGAAACTTCGGCGAAATCCTCTATGCGCGGCGCCGTTCCGAGGTTAAAACTTTTTTTCAGCATATTTTTTATCCTTTAAGATATCGTTCAAAGTGACCGCTCCGGCCCGCTTGAAAGCCTCTATAAAACGCTCGAAGATCTTCCGCGTCATCTCCACGTCGCTCAGCGCGCGGTGCCAGTTCTCGTTGGGGATGCTGAGCTCGGCGGCTATGTTGCCCAGCCGGTTGCTCTTGAACTTCCATTCTTTCCTGGCTATGGCCAGCGTATCCAGCACCGGCACGTCCGGCAGCCTGAGGCCTATCCTTTCCAGTTCCATCCGGAGGAAAGCCATGTCGAACTCGGCGTTGTGCGCCACCAGCACGGAATTTTCCAGCATGGCCAGCAGCCGCGGGGCCGCGGCCCCGAAAGCCGGCGAATCCTTCACCATGGCGTCGGTGATGCCGTGCACGCGCGTGCATTCGGGCGGTATCGGGCAGCCCGGGTTCACCAGTTCGGCCAGCGTGCCCAGCCTTTCCCCGCCCCGGAAGCTTATGGCGGCCACTTCGCAGACGCGGGCGGTGCGCGGCGAAAGCCCCGTAGTCTCTACGTCGATAAAAGTGAACACCGCCTCGTCCAGCTTCGCTCTTTCTATGGTGTCGTTCATGTTGCTCGCGCCGCGGCTACCAGCACAGGGAACCGTAATAGATATATCTCGTCCACAGGCCCAGCGCCAGCGTTATCGCCAGGCTGAGCGAAATATTGACGGTGGACAGGTCTATGATGCGCTTTTTGCGCACGTAGAACAGCTGCGCCAGCCAGAGCGCGGTGACCGGCAGCCACCAGCAGCCGCCGACGAAAAAGAAGGCCCACAGCACCAGGCGCTCGAACATCAGGAAATATTTCTCGTCGAAAGTGGGGAAATCCTTGCCGAAGATCTCCTTCTCCACGAAATAGATCAGCACGGTGGAGACATGCGTGACCAGCACGAACATGCACGCTATCGCCGTCCATTTCTCGGCCAGGAAGGAATCCCCGCCGGGGAAGTCGATGGGCGAGACCATGAACAGCACGAACAGATGCAGGAACTGGTCCGCGAGGAAGCTCACGGTGCCGTCCTTGAAACGCATCCGCTTCATGCCGAACACGCGCAGCTGGTCTATGACGAAGTGCAGCACCAGCATTATTACCAGCGAGCCCCACCCGCTTACGGGATAGTGCCCTATGGTGACCCAGGTCTGGTTCAGGAACTGGGAGGTCAGCGCGATGGACACGAAGAAATGCGTGAAGCAATGCACGAGCATCCCCCACACGTTCTTGCGCTTCATGCGGTTCACCACGTCGAACTGCAGCGTGAAATCCGCCAGCAGGTGCGACAGGAACATTCTCCAGAGTATTATCATTTTTAGCCCTTTGACGTAAGATTGAAGGACTGGTCCCAATCTTTCGGCGGTTCCTTGATATACTGCTCGGCCGTATCAATGTAGTACTGCGAGGGCCCGTCGCCCGGGCGGGCCGCCAGCGCGGCCTTGAAAGCCGGCAGCGAGCCGGCGTAATCCCCGGCGTAGAACTTTTCCATGCCGGCTTCGTAATGTTTGAGCATGGCCTGCACGTCCGGCGCGGCTTCCCCCTTGCGCGCGAAAGGCTCGTAAACCTTCACCGGGATGAGCTTGCCCACCACCCGGATGCTGCCCAGGTAGCGGTGATCGAAGAACTCCTTCAGGTCCCCGAAAGTGGCCTCGCTGGTCATGATCTTGGAGGCGAAGAACTTATTGGCGCCCTCCATGCGCGAGGCCATGTTCACCGAGTCGCCCATCACCGTGTAGGAAAGCCTGGTGCGCGAGCCCATGTTGCCCACTACCATCGGGCCGGAGTTCACGCCCACGCGGCATTTCGGCTTTATCGTGAACTGCGTCAGCGACTCGTTGAGGCGCGTCATCTCCTTCTGGCAGTCTATGGCCGCCAGCACGCCCAGCTTGCGGTGGTCGGCCTGGTCCAGCGGCGCGTTCCAGAAGGCCACTATGCAGTCGCCTATATATTTATCCACCGTGCCGTCGTACTTCAGGATCACGTCGGTAAAGGCCGACAGGTACTCTACCAGCATGGCGGTCAGCTCTTCGGGCGACAGCTTTTCGGACATGGTCGTAAAGCCCGCCAGGTCCAGGAAGAAAGCCGTCATGTCGCGCTTCTCGCCGCCCAGGGACAGCTTGGACGGGTCCTTGGTGATGAGGTCCACCACCTTGGGCGACAGGTACTGCCCGAAGGTGTTCTTGATCCACTTCTTCTCGCGGCCTTCGGCCAGGCCCTTGTCCACCGTTATGTAGGCGAAAGGCAGCAGCAGCGCAATTGAGATGGTAGCGAAAGGCAGCAGCAGGCAATTGGCCAGCAGCACCACGTAGACGCCGGCCAGCGCCAGCAGCGCCCCGCAACAGACCGAGACCAGCAGGGCCAGGGAGTATTTGCGCAGCAGCAGCGGCAGCCAGGGCAGCAGCAGCACCAGCAGCGCTACCAGGGCGGAAGGAAAGGGCCTGCTGAAATCTCCGGCTATGGCGTTATCGACGAAGGTGGCATGCACCTCCACGCCAGGGAATTGCCCGCAGAAAGGGCTGGGGGAATGGTCGTAGGCCCCCATGGCCGTGGAACCTATCAGCACTATGCCGCCTTTTAAAGCCTCTTTCTCCTCCTTGCTGAGCCGCCCGCTGAGTATGTCCGCGAAGGAAATATGCCGGAAACTGCCCAGGCCCACGAAGGTGGGATCTTTATCCCAGCCGGGATGCTTCTTCCACGACACGAAATTCCTGTAGTTCAGTATTTTTCCGTACCGGTACTCGTAGAACAGCTGGGAGAGGTGTTTGCCGGAATAGAACGCGTAGCCGGCGATGCCGATGGAGGGGATAGCAAGCTCCGGGAATTCGCGGCCCAGCGCCGTGGTCTTAAGCTCGGTCTGGCCGTAGGTGATGAATTTTTCGCCTTCATAACCCAGCAGAGCGGGCAAAGGCGGGAAGACCCCCCAGAAAGGCATATAGCGCCGGATCTGCCCGTCCGCGTCCAGGCCGGCGTCCACGTTCGGCTGGGCCATGATGGCGCTGGCCGCGGACAGGCCTTTAATGGGGTAGATGATCGCCTCTGAACCGGTCCCCTTGGTAACAAGGTTCGCCACATTTCCGGCTTTGGCCACGGCAGCGACGAAGCGGCTGTTGTCGGCGTCCTTATCCCGCTTGCTCTTGGAAATTATAATATCGAAAACTATTCCCTTGGCGCCGTACTTGTTAAGTTTTTCTATGATATCGCCGTAATAGCTGCGCGGTATGGGCCAGCCGTATTCCTCAAGGGTAAGGTCGTCGATGGCGCAGATGAGTATCTTCGGGTTAGCCGGTTTCGTGATATATTTACCGAAAGAATAGGTGTTGCCCATATAATCGGCGCCCCTGTCCTTTTCGGTAATGAAGAAGGCAGCCGAGTAAAGCTTGCCGGGCAGGTTCAGGATGAAATTATCCCAGATATAGTTCAGCCTCTGGGTAGAAGGCAGGAAAACGGCGAATAGCAGCCAGATAAAAGAAAAAAGCGCTATGCCGATCACCAGCCCCTTGCTGCGCGAAGACGCGGTTTTTATTTTAGTCGCCATAACTAGCCACAACCCCTTTTATGCCGATCGGTACGGACGGGTTCCCCCGCCGCCGTTCATTTCACCGAAAATTTGAACACTCCGCCGGGCCCGCCTTCCGCCCAGATCTGCCCGCCGTGCAGCTGCACGATCTTGCGCGCTATGGCCAGGCCCAGGCCGAAGCCGGTCTCGCCCTCGCCCGTCTTAAGGCGCTTGTAGCGCTCGAAGACCGCTTCCAGCTGGTCCGGCGGTATGCCGGGGCCGGTATCCGCCACGGTGAATACCACGCCGCCGTTCTCCGCCCGGGCCGAAGCGGTAACGCTGCCGCCCGGCGGCGTGAACTTCCAGGCGTTGGAAAGCAGGTTCTCCATCACCCTGCGCAGCAAAGCTGAATCGGCCGAGAACTCGGCCGCGCCGGCGCCGGCGGCGTCAACGTTCAGCGCCACGCCTTTCTCCTCGAACAGCGCCCTGAAGCTTTCGGCGGAGGCGGCGAGGAATTCGGCGGCGTTGAGCTTGCGCAGGTCGGGCTTCAGATGGCCGGCCTCCATCCTTGAGATATCCAGTATGTTCTCCAGCATCTTGAACAGCCGGTCGCTGGAAGCGCGCACGCTGTTCACGTAGCCGGCCTGCTTGGCGCCGGGCGCGAACTCGCGCTCGAGGAGGTTGATATAGCCCTGCATGGTAAGCAGCGGCGCGCGCAGGTCGTGCGCCACGGAATGGAAGAACTCTTCCTTGACCTTCTGCACTTCCCGCTCCAGCGTAACGTCGCGCAGCACCATGAACACGGCCGGGCGCTGGGTTTTGGCGGCCAGCGTCTGCAGGTTCACCTGGAAATATTTTTTGCCCGCGGGAGTATCGTACCCTATTACGCCGTCGCCGGCCTCGGACTTCAGATAGACCAGGTCGGCCACCTTCCGGCGCAGCGTGGGGCCTTTCGGCGCCTGGGGCTCGTTCACTCCCAGCAGCACCTCGGCGGCGGCGTTGGCGTAAAGCAGCTCGCCGCGGAAATCGCATAGGATGATCGCGTCGTGGATCAGGCTTACCAGCAGTTCGAGCTTCTGTTTTTCCTCGAACACCTTCTCCACCTGGATGCCGTGGTAGCGCTCCACCTCGCGCATCATGGAGTTGAAGGCCGTTATCAGCTCGGAGAGTTCGGAGAATTGCGCGCCGCCGGCCACCGCCGTCCTGAAATCGCCGCCGGACACCCGGGCGGCCCCCGCCAGCAGCGCGCCCACCGGCGCCGCCAGGCTGCGGGTGAAGGCCAGCGCCGAGAAATAGAAAGCCGTAGCCACGCCCAGCAGCAGGAAGGCCATCAGCCAGATAATGCGGTTGATGCCGGAGAACGCCTCGGCGCGCTCCTCCAGCGCCACCGCGTAAAGGTCGAAGCCGCGCACCCGCGCCGCCGCGCCCACGTACACTCCGCGGGCGCCTTCGAACTCGAAGACCGGCCCGAGGGCCGTCATACTCCTGACGGCCTGGCGGTCGAATTTCTCCAGCGACCGCGAAAAGGCCAGCGAACCGCCCTCGGCGTCGGCCAGCAGCAGGCCGCCCGTGGCGCCCAGCCGCTGGGAATGCAGCTTCTCCACCAGGTCGCGCAGGTTCACCGCCGCGAAGGCGAAATAGCCGCCGCCCAGCGGGTAGACCATGCGGCAGAGGGGCATGTCGTAAAGCATTTCGAACTGCCCGATGGAGATGCGCCCGCCCTCTGCGGCCGTGCGGAAAAGCCGGGTGTCGCCGATGTCGAGAAAGCCGAAGAACCGCCGCAGTTCGGGCGCGCCGCCGCTCAGGATCTCCCGGCCGTCGGCCCCGGTGAAGGCCATATAAAGGAATTCCGGGTTGGCCCTGAGCGCGCGCTCGAGGTTGGCGGGGTCCACGTACTTCGTGCCCGGCGCCCACATGCGCTCCAGCCGGCGCGAGAGGTCCTGCGTTTCCCGCTCCGTCATCAGGGCGGCCATCTGGGAAACGCTCTGCTCCAGGGCGGTTATGTTGGTCTTGGACTGGGACTGGTAATAAAACAGAAAAAAGCCGGCCGGGACTATGGGTATTAGTCCCGCCCCGAAGAGCACCAGCAGCAGTCGGTTCAATAAAGTCACGTTTTAGTTAAGGCCGGAGGCCCGCCGCGGGGCCAGCTGCCCCCTGAGCCCGCCGTCCGGACTTCCAACACCGCGTCCTTCGTCCCTTACTTCTTCAGCGCTTCAATAAGCTTCGGCACTATCTCGTGCGCGTCCCCTACGATGCCGTACTTGGCCACGTTGAAAATGGGGGCGCTGGCGTCCTTGTTCACGGCTATTATCACGTCGGAGGCCTTCATGCCCACGATATGCTGCACCGCGCCCGAAATGCCGAAAGAAAGGTACAGCTTGGGCGAAACGGTGGTGCCGCTCTGGCCCACCTGGTGCGCCTTTTCCTTGAAGCCCAGGTCCACGGCCGCGCGGGAAGCCCCCACCACGCCGCCCAGCAGCTTCGAGAGCTCCTCCAGCTGCCTGAACTTCTCCCTGGACTTCATGCCGCGGCCGCCGGAAACTATGATATTGGCGGTCTCTATCCTCACGCCGCCGCCTTCGTGGGAGATCTTGCGCTCCAGCACCTTCACGCGGCGCAGGCTTTTGTCGAGCTTGGCCGATTCGCGCACCACCAGCGCCGCGCGGCCGTGCACGGGCTCGTTCATCTTCATCACGTTGGGGCGCACGGTGGACATCTGCGGCCGGGACTTCGGGGCCAGGATGTCGGCCATGATATTGCCGCCGAAGGCGGGCCGGCTCTGCAGCAGCAGGCCGTCCTTGATGGCCAGCGCCGTGCAGTCGGCGGTCAGCCCTACGTACAGCGTGGAAGCCACGCGCGGGGCCAGGTCCCGGCCCTGGATGGTGGCGCCGTACAGCATGACGGACGGCTTGTGGCGCGTCACCAGCGAAACTATCACGGTGGAGAAGATGTCCGTGTTGTACTCGAACAGCTCGTCGTGCTCCACCATGTACACTTTGTCGGCCCCGTAGGCGCCCAGCTCTTTGTCGTAATTGTGGTTCTTGTCGGCGAGCAGCACCGCGCACAGGTCCTCGCCCAGTTCGTCGGCCAGCTTACGGCCGGCGCCCAGCAGTTCGAACGTGACCTGCTTGATCTTCCTGGCCTGCGCCTTGTCGCCGGTCTCGGTAAGTTCGACGTACACCCACACGCCCTTGTAGCCGGACAGGTCCCGGGCCGAGGCTTCCTCGCGGGTTATCGTGATGGCCTGCACGGGGCAGACCTGCACGCAGACGCCGCACAGGGTGCAGGCCTCGTTCATCACGGCCTTCTTGTCCACCATGTTTATGGCCGCGAAAGGGCAGACCGGCACGCATTTATTGCAACCTATGCATTTTTTGGAAACTTCGATCATATTCGGGACTTCTCCTTGGAGATTAAAAGCTTTACCGCCGCCTCTCTACTCTTCTATGAAGTGCTCTGCCTTCATTATCTGCAGGATCCTGGCCATTCCTTCCTGGCCGGAGCCGGAGAACATGGCGGCCTTCTCCCGCTGGGGAGGAGGGTAAATTTTATCCACCTGCGTGGGCGAGCCCTTAAGACCCAGGAACTGCGGTTCGGCGCCTATGTCGGCCGCGCTCCACACGTGGAACGGCTTCTTGAGCGAGGCGTTGACCGCCAGGAAAGAGGGGTAGCGGGGCACATAATCCTTGTGCATTATCATGGTAAGCAGCACCGGCGGCCTGGCTTCCACTATCTCGTAGCCGCCGTCTATGAGCTTGCGGGCTATGATCCTGCGCCCGTCCACGTCCACGTGCTCGCAGAAGGTCACCTGCGGCATGCCCAGCTGCTGCGCCACGCCGGGGCCGGTCTGGGCGGTGTCGCCGTCGATGGCCTGCATGCCGGCCAGTATGATGTCTATCTTGCCCAGTTTCTTTATGGCCTTGGCCAGCGCGTAGGAAGTGGACCAGGTGTCGGAGCCGGCGAACGCCATGTCCGAGAGCAGAATGCCCTCGTCGGCGCCCAGCGCCATGCCCATCTGCACCACGCTTTTCGCCTGCGGCGGGCCCATGGAGACCAGCGTCACTTTGAAATCGTGCTTCTTCTTCAGCTCCAGCGCCGCCTGCAGCGCGAAGTGGTCGTAGGGATTGATTATGCTGGGCACCCCGGCGCGGATAAGGTGGCCGGTCTCGGGGTTTATTTTTACCTCGGTGCTGTCGGGCACCTGCTTTACGCAGACTACGATATTCATGTGCTTCTCCTTGAAAATATACCCGGGCTTTTTATTTCGCCTTGAACGCCTGCTTCAGTTTCAGGGCCACCAGGTCCATATCGGCCATCATGCCCCGCTGCTCGGTCTGGATGGCCTCCATGTTCACCGCGTCGGCGAGGCTCCCGTCGGACTCCACCGCGCCCAGCACCAGCGCCAGGCCTTCCATGGCGGTGTTCAGGGCGGCTTCGCGGGCGAAGATCCTCGCCATGGCCTGCCAGCCTTCGCGGTCGAACCGCACCGTTTCGCTGTACTTCTGGGCGGCGGCCGCCGTCGAGAAAATGGCGGCGGTCTCGGCCGCGCAGATCAGCTTGCCCAGCTTGAAAGTAACGTGCTGATGGCGGGTGAGCTTGTGCACCCGGCATTCCTCCAGCACCGCGGCCAGCGCCCGCAGCCCCAGCGCCGCGGCGTGCGCCCCGGCCTTCGGCTCTTTGGCGTGCAGCTCGTCGAGCCTGTCGGCCATGTCCAGGTAATACCGGCCGCGCGACTTCAGATGCTCCTGCCAGCGGCCGCGGTAGATGGTCATCTCCAGCACTTCACTGGTGCCCTCGTAGATGCAGGTGATCTTGATGTCCCGCTTGATCTTCTCCACGGGGAAATCCTTGGTGTAGCCGTAGCCGCCCAGCGCCTGGATGGCGTCGTCGGCCGCTTTGTTGCCCCATTCGGAGGCGCCGTACTTGGCTATGGCCCCCTCGGTCTGCAGCCCGTGCTCGCCGGAATCCAGCCGCAGGGCGGTATATTCGATATAGGACCGCGCGCCTTCCAGGCGCACGTAGTTAGGCACAATAAGTTTATGGGTGTAGCCCTGCTTCTCGGACAGCGGGCCGCCGCCCTGTATGCGCTGCTGGCTGTAGCGGATGGCGATCTCCATGGCCTCGGCGCCCGCGCCCAGGCCGAAAGCGGCCACCATCACGCGCGTGTAGCCGAACACGGCCTGCGCCTGCAGCAGACCTTTGCCCTCTTCCATGCCTATGAGATTCTCTGCGGGCACGTAAACGTTGTCCAGCGAAAGCCCGGCGGTGTTGGACAGCCTGATGCCGTGCTTGTCCTCGTGCTTGTTGGCGGAAAAGCCTTCCATGGTCTTCTCTACGAGGAACCACGACGGGCCGCCCGGGGCCAGCGCGAGTATGGTATGGATGTCGGCCACGCCGCCGTTGGAGATCCACTGTTTGTTGCCGGTGATGCGGTAGCCGGCGATCTTGCCGTTCTTAACCACGTGCTCGGCGCGCGTGCGCAGGTTCACCAGGTCGCTTCCGGCGTCGGGCTCGGTGGCGCCGTAGGCCACCAGCAGGTTCTCGGAAGCTATGCGGCGCAGCCATTTCTCCTTCTGCTCCTCGGTGCCGCCCTGGTTGAGGGGGTCGGTGCCCAGGAAAGTGGCGAAAACTCCGGTGGCTATGCCCAGGTCTATGCGGGCCAGGGCCTCGCAGATCCGGTATATATCGAAGGTGCCGCCGGACACGCCGCCGTATTCCTCGGGGATCATCAGCAGGTGCACGCCCAGGGTGTCCCGGTCGTACATCTCCTTCAGGATATCGGCGGGGAATTCGTTCTTCTCGTCCAGCTCGCGGATCAGGTCGAAGGGGATGCGCCTTTTGGCGTACTCCCGCAGGCTGTCCAGCATCAGATTGCGCGAAATAGCGTCCATGCTTGCCATGAAGAACTCCTTGAGAAATATTTCCTTACGCCGTCCGTATCGCTTCGCAGGCCGAAAGATACTCTTTTATCTCCGCCGTTATCTTCTCCGCGAACGCCCTGTCCTCCAGGCCCTCCGCGTTGATGAACACGTTCTCCGCCGCGCAGCGGATGGCGGTCTCCAGCTGGTAGCGCGCGCTGCGGTAGTCGCTCATCACGTGCGGCGACACCAGCGCCTCGCACACCCGCAGCCCGGCCATGGCCTCGGAAGCCAGGCGCGCGGTCTTCAGCGGCACCTCGGCCGCGTGCCTGAGCGCGGCCTGCATCTTAACCTTGCGCTCGGGGTTGTCCTTGGGGATCTTCATGGCGGCCATGAACACGTCGAAAGAAGCAGAATCCTCGGCCACGCAGGCCTGCAGTTCGGCCTTATGCCCGCCCAGCAGCCCGAACAGCGTGCGCAGCGCGGGCCGCTTGGCTTCTTCGAGCTTCTTGCCGCGCAGCGTGATGCCTATGGCCATCTGGCCCAGCGCGCAGCCCATGGCGCCGTTGACGCCGGCCGCCGAGCCGCCGCCGGGCGTGGGCTCGGTGTTGGACAGCGCGTCCACGAACAGGCCGGCCCCGGCCTGCCAGGAGCTGAGCAGTTTCAGCAGCTTCGTCTCCAGCACCTGCGTATCCTTGTTGAAATCCTTCACCTGCAGCGCTTCCACGGCGTAGTCGGTCAGCGCGTCCTGCGTGGTCAGGCCTATCAGCTCGGTGCCGGTGATGGCTATGTTCTTCGGCGCCAGCTCCTTCGTAAGTTCGTCCATCACGCGCTTAATTGAAGTGGTCTTGTAGTCGGTGAGCACGGTGGACATCTGCACCTGGCCCTTGGATTCCAGGAAGATCTCCTTGGCGCGCAGCGCCGGCAGGCCGCCGCCGGAAGTGCGTATTTTCTTGGCCAGGACCTTGGCGAAGTCCATGTCGGTGGTGGCCAGGTTCACGTTGAAGTTCACTATCTGGTTGCGGGCGCCCACGGCCATGGCGCCGGCAGTGGGGTGGATCTGGTTGGGCCCGAAATCCGGCGTTTTCTCCGGATTTTTGCCTATCTCTTCGCGCAGGCCTTCGAACTGTCCCTTGCGCACTTTGGCGAGGTCCTTGCGGTGCTCGAACCTGGCGGCGCGGTCGTAGAGGTATACCGGGATGCCCAGCTCCCGGCCTATGCGCTCGCCGGTCTGCTCCGCCAGTTTTATGCATTCCTCTATGGTGGTATCCATTATCGGGATGAACGGGGCCACGTCGGTGGCGCCCATGCGGGGATGCTCGCCCTTATGCAGGTTGAGGTCGATGAGCGAGGCCGCTTTTTTGGTAACGGCCACCATGGCCTCCACGGCGGTCTCGAGCGGCGCTATGAAAGTGAGAACGGTGCGGTGATGGTCGGCGTCTTTTTCCACGTCCAGCACCAGCACGCCCGGCACGGAACTGGCGGCGGCCACTATCGCGTTTATCTTATTTACATCCCTGCCTTCGCTGAAATTCGGCACGCATTCCACAAATTTTCCCATTGTTCCTCCATAGAACAGCTTTCCGGGCTGAACGATACGGGTCCCGGTATATATATAATTATACAAAGGATAATAAAGGCTGGACAACCACTACTTCAACAGGAAATGCCCGGTTTTTGGTATTATTAGCTCATATGCCGCTGATAAAACAGGTTTTAAGGCTTATTTTGCTGGCCATAACCACCTATATTGCAGTTAAAACCACTACTTTTGGCTGGAATTCCTGGAGCGGCAGCTACCAGGGAGGCGGTTCGGAGGAAACCGCCAGAGACCTGCGCGCCCATGTGACCAGGCTGGCCGGCGAAATAGGGCAGCGCGATATCTTCCGCAACAATGCGCCGAGACTTAAGGCCGCGGAGGAATATATAATCTTCCGGCTTAAGAACTACGGCTATAAAGTGGAAATACAGGAATACAAGGCAGCCGGTACAACGGCCAGGAATATAACCGCCGTCAGGACCGGCACCCGGAAGCCGGACGAAACGGTGCTGGTGGGCGCCCATTACGATACTTTCGAAAATCCCGGGGCCGACGACAACGCCAGTGGCGTGGCCGGCATGCTTACCCTGGCCCGGCTGATGGCTGGAACGCACCCTGCCAGAACCTTGAAATTCATAGCTTTCGCCAATGAAGAGCCGCCTTTCTTCAGGACGGACTACATGGGCAGCGCGGTCTGGGCCAAGGCCGCCGCCGCGCGCAAAGAAAAGATCAAAGGCGCCGTAATACTCGAGATGATAGGCTATTTCAGCGAACGGCCCTTATCGCAGAAATACCCTCCGCTGATAGGGCCGTTCCGGCCCAATAAAGGGAATTTCATAGCGCAGGTAAGCGATTTCGCCTCGCGCGGCCTGGCCGGGACCATCGACCGGGAATTCAAAAAGAATTCTACCCTGCCGCTGCTCACCATAGTACTGCCTTCCGTAATTCCGGGGGTGGATTACTCCGACCACCGTAATTTCTGGAAGACCGGCTGCCCGGCGGTGATGTTCACGGACACCGCTTTTTACAGGAACCCGAATTACCACAAAAGTTCGGACACCCCTGAAACGCTCAACTACGGCTATATGGCCGGGCTGATAGCCGGCCTGGAGCCGGCTTTGACCGCGCTGGCGGACGGTAAATGAGAAAACCCGCCTTTGGCGGGTTTTCGCATCCCCACGAGGGGGAGTCTCAGTTGGTGGTCCGTATAATGCGGACGACCAAACATAGTGTAACAGAAAAGCCTTGACTTG
>SESF01006682.1_pt1 | contig 21043 bp, 17 predicted proteins | sample 3171521 | NCBI WGS metagenome assembly SESF01 (sample SAMN10866945, study PRJNA518727) | freshwater metagenome | biome: subpolar coniferous forest; feature: holomictic lake; material: water; isolation source: holomictic Lake 227, 6 m and 8 m depth | place: Canada: near Kenora, Ontario | collected...
TCAATCCGCGTTCCATGACCGGTGCCTCAACCGCGGACGGCGCCGCGCCAGGTGGGCAAGTGAGAATGTTGACAGCCATATCGAACGACGGATGTGCCGGCAGCAGCGCCTGCAGTTGCACATTGTCGCTGCCACGGAGGGGCTGGCCTTTGACATCGCGCTCGTGGCTGGCGAAGCCCGCTGGTTTGGCCGCGCCGGGCAAAGGCTGATATTCCTTTTGAAAAACCACCAGCCGCGTGGCCGGCGCCGCGCTGGCAATTTGAACATCCTGCCCGGCGGGGAGGTAGGCGTAGCCGCCGGATTCGAGGCGGTGCTTTCGCGAGTCGAGCACGATGCTGGCGGCGCCTTCGAGCACGTAAACAAAGTACTGGTTCGCGCCAGTATTGCCCGCGCACTGACCGTCCTTCTCCAGCGCGATGAGCACCTGGGAGAACCGGGCACCCAGCGCGGGGGAGATGAGCACATGGCACAGAGCCTTCTCCCAGCCCGGCAGGTGGCTGGGAACCAGGCTGCCAGGGGTAAGCAGCGCGTAGCGCATTTTGACCACATTGCGGGTGGTGCCGAGTAGATCTGTCATTTCCTTTGCCCTCGTTGCGTGTTTTCGGCCTCCATTGTAGTCAGTCCCTGCCGTTGTCAACCCCCAACGGCGCCTTGGCAGGCAATTCGGGCGCATTCGCGAGACCTTGGCGGAGCGCCTGAGCAAGCACAGGCCTTGTATAGCCGCTTTCCCCCTGATAAGGTTGGCCTCGGTAAGAGTGAATCGAGAAAACCTGTTCTCCCTCACCCGCGCAGCGTCAAGTACGAGCGAACGTGCAAAAAGCAAATTCTTATAAGTAAGCGGTGTTCAAGAGCAAATCTGTATTCTTGGCGTTCGTCGTCCTGATCGGCCTTGGGCTGGCGACGTTCTTTCTTCGGCCTGCCGCCGACCGGGGGCGGGCCGCTACGGGCCGAGTGCCGCTCGTGATGACACTCAGCTTTGTGCCCGACGACCCGACGGAGTACTACAATGCTCACCTGGGCGAGTGGCTAGCAACCCACGGCCTGAAAGAAGGACGCGACTACCGCCTCAAGAGCCTCTCCGCTCAGGGAGACCTTGGCACCCTCTCCCTGCTCATGGACGCCGCTCGCCAGGAACAGGTGGATATCCTCATCACGTTCCAGCCACAGACGCTGTACAACGCGATCCACCGGGTACCGGAGATCACCAAAGTCTTCTCCATTCTGACGTCGCCTGGCAGCCTCGGGGCGGGTGCATCCGACACCCAGCACCTGGCTAACGTCACCGGTTTCTACTATTGGCCCGACTACGAAAAGCTGCTGGATCTTCTGCGCGAGTGCAAACCCGCCACGCGCACCGTCGGCACCCTGTATTACGTCGGCGACGACGAGCCCAAACAGCAGTTGGAGAGGGCCAAGCAGGCAGCCCGGGACCGCGGACTGGAGGTGCTCTCCCAGCCCTACAGCTCTCAGTCAGAAATTCCAGACGCGATCCTCGCTTTGGCCGGGCAAAAACCCGACGCTATTCTCCTGGGGCCGTGCCCGCACCAGAGCATTGTGGCTCCGGGGTTGATCAAGGCAGCCAATGCCCTCAAGATCCCGCTTGCCACCATGCTCCTGGATAAAGTCCGCAACGGAACCGCTACCCTTGCCTACGGTGTCAACCAGGAAGCGGCAGCAAAGAAGTTCACCGAAATCCTGGCTCAAGTTATCCGGGGCGCCAACCCCCGCGACATTCCTTTCTTCAACGGCCGCAATCTGCGGTATGAGGCGCTGGTTAACGCCAGGCAAGCACAGGCTATCGGTCTGAGCATCCCGGAGGTCGTGCGCAAACGGGCGGATCGCATCTATGAGTGAGCCCGTAGCCACCCAGTGGCCGCGGAAAATCCGTGAGGAGTCAACCATTGAGGCTGATTCCCGCATCTGGAATGAGTTTGCCTTCCGCTCTGGTGACATCATTATCGCCTCCTACAACAAAGCCGGCACCACTCTGACCCAGCAGATTGTCGCCCAGCTCCTCTTCAACGGGGCCGAGAACGTGCCCGTCGCGCGACTATCGCCGTGGTTGGATTTCCGCCTGTTGCCCAAGACCCAAGTGCTGGCTGAACTGCAGGCCCAGACTCACCGTCGCTTCATCAAGACCCACCTGCCTGCCGATGCCCTGCCCATTTCGCCAAGCGCTCGCTATATCTATATCGCCCGGGACGGTCGGGATGTCGCCTGGAGTTTCCACCGGCACCTCAGCAACGTGTTTGAGGAGTTCAACACCGCTCAATGGCGCCATTACGACCCGCACGCCGAGCGCCTGCCGGCCTATCCGCCCATCCCCAAATGCCCCCGCGACTTCTTTCTGGATTGGCTGCGCAATGATGGCTACCCACACGGCTCCTTCTTCAACAATGTCCGCACCTGGTGGGCTATCCAGTCAACCCCCAACGTCCTGTTAACCCACTTCAACGCCGTCCGCACCGACCTCAAGGGAGAGATTCTCCGCATTGCCCGCTTTCTCGGGATACCGATCGAGGGCCTCCGCACCGATGAAATCGTGGCCCATTGCCAGCTAAGTTACATGAAAGAACGAGCCCGCCTCTTTGCGCCGCTGGAGGGAAAGATCTTCAAGGGCGGCGAACAAACGTTCTTCCACCAGGGAACCGGGGGAGGCTGGGTTGGGGCGCTCGCCGCCGAGGAGGTTGCGGAATACGAGCAGATGGCTCTGTCGAGGCTCGGCGCCGAGTGCGCCCTGTGGCTGGCCACTGGTTGACTCTGCAATCGATGGCCGAATATCTCGCGCCGCGAATTGTAAGAGCGGCAGTCCCGGAATATATTCGTACCTCCACTTTAAAAATGGCGCGTAGGATCTCCTGGCGGCTCTCGCCGGGCATGCTTCCATGCCAGAGCGCGCGGGCGTCTTTGAGGTCCTTGAATGGGCATGGCCACAAGCTCTGCCGCAGAGTGATCGGGGAAGTCGGCGGTTCCAGTCGCCAACGACATCGACGTTCCTACGCGCTCCAGTTCCTCGATCAGGCGCGCGTGTTCCGCCAACCGCTCCGAGCTTGGGTGGTCGATCAAGTGCTGGTCCGCCTCCCAGTCGCCATAAGCAATCTTTGCTTTGTTTTCCGTCGGGTCAGCTCTCGCAGTGCTCTTACTGGGCAAGAACCTGCTCGCAGAACCCCCGCAAAGCGGCGGTGATACTACCCCAATCCGACGGGGTCATTTTCCCGAGCTGCCGAACAATCGTCGTCCTTTCGATGGTCGCCAATTTATCAACCCGGACGACCGAAGGGAGCCGCAATCCAGCTCGTTGCCATTGTATAACGGTCACATCGAAACTCGTCCGGGCAACGTGGCTGGTGATCGGGGCTGCGAGCAGGTCGGCATCAACTGAATCGTAAACCACCACTACGGGCCGCTGTTTGTTGCCCGCCTGGCTGCTGAAGACCAATGAAACCAGCAGGATTTCTCCTTGCGAATGGCTTACAGCGTCTGCTCAGTCTGTGTCGCAGATGGCATCGGCGGCCGCGTATTGCCTTTCGATTTGGCTGGCCGAAAACCTGGCCCAATCCCCATCTTCGCTTTTCGCCCTCTGGCGCGTTAGCAGGAAATCAACGTAATGCAATGCCTCGGTCTGCAACGTCCCGGGCAACGCTTTGGCTTTCTCGTATATCAGTTCCGCCGTGCTCATGGGTTAAAAGTGTCCCGGTCCCAGCCGGGTGTAAACCTCCGAACCCGAGGAATCAGGAATACGGCGCCCGAGGACAGCGGTAAACGGCCATATCCTGGATCATTCCTGCCAACGCCGTTGGTCATCTGCCCAGTTGCCCCTGGCCCGCGCTGGCGGCACCGCCCCTGCGCATGTAGCTGGGCAAGCACTGATTTGCGGCCTTTGAGCTATCCATGTGCATCCTCGCCGCCGCACCTCGATCGCCGAGTCCGTCTCCTCCAGCCGCCGCTCACTGCGCCTCAGACCGCCCGCCCGCACCGGGTTGAGACGCACTCATAACTCCACGTCATCCAGGAAAATCTTCTCCCGTCGTGCGGTCCTTCCAAGCGATACCTGTTTAATTTGTTAGCTCGGCGCATCCGTACGAACCGATCTATGTGATCCCCTTTTCGGTCCGTGCGCGCACCACTGGAAAATGGTTGATCGCGAGGCCGGTTTAACATGCAATCCTCCGTCGCATGAGGATTCGCCCTTATACGCTCGACGATTTGCCATTGCTAAAGTCCTTTGCCGACTCGACCATCGACCATGGGTACTACTCCGTCGCCGAGTTGGAGGACATATATTACCGATCGCAGAAGAACGGCTGCCAATGCACGCTCATCCTCGAGGACGCAGAGCGCCGCATTCGAGGGATGCGCATCACCTTTCCCCCGGGACATTGGCAGCGCGGCAAAGGACGCGGGCTGGCGCCTGAAAGATGGGGGGTCGAGCTTAAAGACGCCGCCTATTTTCAGAGCCTCTTTATGGACCCAAGCCTGACCGGTCAGGGGTGGGGCACCCGTGTTTCCAGGCAGGCCATCCAGATCCTGCTCAAGCTGGGAGCCAAAGCGGTGGTGACCCATTCCTGGAAGGAATCTCCCCACGACTCGTCCCGACGTTGCTTGCGCGGGTTGGGCTTTTCGCCCGTAGCCTGTTATCCGGGGTATTGGAGCGAGGTCGCTTTCTCGTGCAGCCGGTGCGGCAAACCATGCGCCTGTACGGCTGAGGAAATGATCCTGAGGCTTTAACTTGTTTCCCCGGCGCGGCTTTCAGGAGGTATGGCTTTCACCGCCGCGCCTCTGTCGGGCGGCCTCAAGCGCCTCCGTAAAAGTTTTGCTGAAGCTGTGGATGTGATTCTTGTCCAGAATCTCCAGGTGGGTTCCGTGGACGCGATGAATCCTCACGCCGCCCCGGAAGAAGCAGAGCACGGCTGCCAGCCAAGCGGCGTTATTATGCGTGGCGAGAAAGAAATCCACCGGAGAATCGTAGAAACCCGGCTTGTAGCTATGCACGGCCCGGACATAGGGGTCCAGGTCGTCGCCGGCTGCGTCCGTTTTCGCCGGCTGGCGCATGCACCGGCGCAGGGCCCGCATGAGGGGACCCGGATCATTGCCCAACTTTGCGGAACAGGTTGACTTGCCCAGGGTGGCCCGAAAAGGACCCTTTCGATGAAGCGCCCAGTGGTTCTTCAAGGCGATCCACCGGCCGGCCAAGTAACTTCCTCGTTCATGTGGGGAGATCGCGATCCATTGTCTCAAATGGAACCACAGCCGGCCCATCCAGTGCGGGGCTCTAAAGCGCGCATAAAGGGCCCAGGGCAGCAATGGGATCGTGAGTGTGTCAATCATCGCCAACATGTTGACCTGTTGGCCCTGGCGCCGGAGTTCCTGGGCTGTAGCATAGGCAATCCAGCCGCCGGCCGAGTAGCCGCCCAGGTAGTAGGGGCCTTGGGGCTGAAGAGACCGGATCTCCAGCGCATAGTGCGCGGCCATCTCTTCGACTTGGCAATGAACCACCTTGTTCTCTTCCAACCCGGCGGCCTGAAGTCCATAGCAAGGCTGGTCGTCTCCCAGGCATTGAGCCAAATTGACAAAGCTACCCACCCCGCCCCCCCAGCCGTGAACAAAATAGAGCGGCGGCTTGGAGCCAAGAGGCTTCATTGGCACGAGCAAAGTCCCCCGGCGAGCGTGCGAGGTTGCCAGGAGGCATCGGGCCATGGCCTCGACGGTGGGGGAGCCGAGTAGCGCGGCCACCGGCGGGGCTTCGCCCAAGGCCTTCTTGACCTCGGCAACCAGGCGGATAGCCCCCAGAGAGTCACCGCCCAGGTCAAAGAAATCATCGTGGATGCCCACCGCATCCCGACCCAGGACCGCCGCCCAAATGGCTGCGAGCATATTCTCGGTGGGATTGCGGGGAGCGACAAAGGCCGCTCCAAACGCTAACTCCCGCCCAGCGGAACCGGGCAATGCCTTGCGGTCGCACTTCCCGTTGGCTGTTTTCGGCATCTTCTCCAAGACCACAAATCTCGCCGGCACCATCGGTTCAGGAAGCTTGCGACAAAGCTGCTGGCGGAGGTTGCCCAACTCCGACCAAGGCGCATCGGTAGTGATATAGGCCACCAGTTCTTTGATCTCGCCCGGGCCATCCCGAGCTGCCACTGCGGCCTCCTTGATCCCCGGGTGCTGGCAGAGAACGGCTTCGACTTCGCCTGGCTCGATCCGAAATCCGCGTACCTTGACCTGATGATCGAGCCTGCCCAGGATCTCCAGGCTGCCAGAGGCCAGCCATCGCCCTGAATCTCCCGTGCGGAAAAGCCGCGCCCCCGGTGTCGGGTCGAAAGGATGCGGCACAAAGCGATCGGCGGTTCTTGCCGGATCGTTGAGATAGCCGGTCGCGATGCGCCCCCCCACATAGACCTCCCCGGGTATCTCAATCGGTGTGAGCCGCCGCTCGGCATCGAGAACATACACTTCCATGCCCGGGTTGGTGCGCCCGACGTCATTGTATCCGGGGTCGTCGCCCGGCTTGATCAAGCCAGTTGTGGCGCAGCGCGCTTCCGTGCAACCATAGCTCACCACAAGATCCGCTTTCAGCCGCTCGAAGAAGAGCGTTTTGAGATCGGGGAATACTGCTTCCCCATTGCAATCCACCGTTTCCAAACAGCGGCACGGTGCCAAGTCATCGAGCATCAGCATCGCGCGCAACGCACTGGGCACGACCAGGAGGTCGGTAATGCCGTGTCGGCCGATGAATGACATCAGGCGCTGCAGATCATGCTCCACTCCCTCCGGCACTATGAAAAGCGTTTTTCCCCTCATAATCGCCATGACCTCAGCCGTGGTAAAGCTGGTCCCAGAGCTGGATTTCAACAAATGCCGCTCGCCGGTATCATCGGATAGCTCAGCACTGCACAAACCGTAGGGTTGAACGACGATCTTGGGATGCCCCGTTGAACCGGAAGTGAAGAATACAAACCCCGCGTTGCTCGGCGTCACGCGGTTTACCGGTGCGGTCCGAGGCAATCGGGATAAGAGCCGCGCGGCTTCATCCAACATTATCCGCGTTGCGCGCGCGAACTGCCATTTTTCTCGGTGCCGGGCCTTGGTTATTACTATGGCTGGCGCCGCCAGTTCTTCCAAAGCCGTCAAGCGCTCCCCGGGCGCGGCCACGTCAAAAAACAGCAGGGCTCCTCCAGCCTTCAGAATAGCTACCGCCGCCATTACCATCTCCGGCGAAGGCTCCATCCCCACCCCCACAACAACATCCGGGCCAACCCCTAACGACTGCAAGTGATGGGCCAGTTGGTTGGCGCGTTCATCCAATTGCCGGAATGTCCACCGCACCTCGTCATGCACCACCGCCAAGCCATCCGGCTGGTGCGCGACGTGGAGTTCAAATCGTTCAGGGAACAGGATGCCGTTCCCGTCGGGGGTGAGACCGCGACTCCACTCCCCAAGCAGAGCATGTTCCTGGTCGGTTGCCAGAAGTAATTCTCCCAAGGCGCCACCCGGGTTACGTTCTACACTGGCCAAGATCTGGGCATAATGTTTGGCCATCCACTCCACACTCGGTCTTGAGTAACGCCGCTCATTGAACAGGAGACGAAGCCAGGCGCTCGTCGAGTTGCGATAAACCGTCAGGCTTAACTCCGAGGGCAAGGACCCCATCTTCCCTCCGGCTGGGGGCAAAGCATCGGACTCCATCTGATCCTCCGTTGAAACAAAAGCGAATTGAACCAGGATGGCAGATGTGCCTTCCGCTCCGTGCCCAGGCAACTGCCGGTCCTGCGATGAGGCAAGTGGTCCGAAGGGCTCGCAACGATTCAGCGCCTCCTTCGCCGCGTTCGACAGGTCGAGAACGGAAAGGTCTTTGGAAACCCGCAACCGCACCGGGCATATACCGCCGCCGCCCCCTGGATTGCCTGGCGCGTGAGTTTGTCCATCCCCCGGCCAGTGCGGCCCGACGGAGCGGGTGGGAGTTACTTGGCCAATCAGTAGATCCTGTTGGCCGGTATATCGGAACAGCAGACCAAATAGCGCTCCCAACCAAAGCGCGGAGCGCGGCAGACCGCAGCTCAGGGCCAAAGCCTCCAGGTTCTGTGACCGCCGGTTGTCCAGCGGTAAATCACAAAACCCGGCACGGAAGGCGCCTGCTTCCAGAAACTGGCGGCCTTTGGGCAGGCTCAGCGCCGGCTCAATTCCCGCCAGATGCCTATCCCAGAAAGTCAGCGAACTGTCCCCGGACTGGGTTGATGCCGACATATTAAGCCTAATCGAATAATCTGGAATTAAACTGCCCCCATGTCATCAGGGGAACTCGTCCTTCCGCGCGCTAAGGCAGGGCAAGAGCCCGTCCCCATGACACTTGTACATCTGAGCGACTGGATGAGCGCATCGAGAACAGGCATTGCATCGCACCCGTGCAGCGCTGAGCACCTGCGGGCGCGCGAAAAGCAAATTCTATCAGTTGTTTCAGGCGGCGGCGAGCTTTTCCTTTTGCGCCATGCGCGCTCGGCAAATTTGCGGGCTTCCTTACCGTCGCGCAGCAGGCAGCCGGAACTAATGTCGCAATCAAGCTTCGGTCAATGAACTGAGGTGTAGCTGATCTCAAAATCCGCGCGTTCGCGCCGTGCGGCAAGTTGCAACGTGGGATAAAACGAAAGCGGCACGCTCACCGTCCGTCCATCTTCCAAGCCGAAGTTATGAGCAACCCGAGGCCCGTCGGAGCTTTCGAGGCTAAAACCAAGTTCTTTGAACTCTTGGAGCACCAAACTACTCGCTGCGCAGCTTGCGAGGCATGCCGGCATACGACACTATCCCCCAAACGACTGTCAATTCCCTCAAGAGCGAGAAGTGCTCATCGGAGAGTGCTTTGAACACCTGGCAAGAGCAGCCGATCACTCAAGCAAGATTGACTTTTGGCGGGATTGCACAAGCTTAGGGCTAGCTATGGAATGGATCAGTAACCCGGAAATCTGGATCGGTTTGTTTACCCTGACGGTGCTCGAGATTGTATTGGGCATCGATAACATCGTGTTCATCTCGATCCTGGCGGGCAAGCTGCCTCACGCCCAGCAGGCCAAAGCCCGGCAGACCGGGCTGGGGCTCGCGCTCATCACGCGCGTCCTGCTGCTGTGCAGCCTGGCCTGGATGGTCCGGCTCACCGGCCCGATCTTCCACATTCCGGCCTTTGGATTGCTGCGCGAGCCGCATGCGGTCTCCGGCCGCGACTTGATCCTCGTTTGCGGCGGGTTGTTCCTGCTCTGGAAGAGCACCCGCGAAATCCACGACAAGCTCGAAGGCGAAGATGGCGCGGTCTCCAGCCGCGTCACCCCGAAGTTTGTCAACGTGATCATCCAAATCCTGCTGCTGGACATCGTGTTCTCCCTCGATTCCGTGATCACCGCCGTCGGCATGGCCCGGCAGCTTGGCGTGATGATCGCGGCGGTCGTGCTGGCGCTGATCTTCATGCTGATCTTCGCCGGCCGCATCAGCGACTTCATCCACCGGCATCCCACGTTGAAAATGCTCGCCTTGAGTTTTCTGTTACTGATCGGCTGCGCGCTGATTGCCGAAGGCTTTCACAAGGAAATTCCCAAGGGTTACATCTATTTCGCAATGGCCTTCTCCGTTGGGGTCGAAAGCCTCAACCTCCGGATGCGCACGCGGCAGGCAGTCCGCCCCATCGAGTTCAATCAGCCGTATCGATAAGTTGGGGCGTTTGGAGCAGTTCACCCTCGGACCTTGCATGACTGTCCCAAGCCAGTGCGGATCGCCCTTCACGTTTCACGTTTCACGTTTCACGTTTCACGCCTCACGGCTGTCCCAGGCAAGTGTGGATCGCCCGCTCGATCCCTGCGGAGATGACTGTATCCACTTCTCATTTTTGGCCGTTTTGATATGCTGACCTGGTGGATCAACACATTATGGCACTGAGCACAGCATCCGCCCGAGCGGAAATGTTCAAAGCGGTCACGCGCCTGGTAGTGAAACTGGGAACCGGGGTCCTGACCGACAGCCGAAAGCAGCCGGACCTTGCCCAGATGGAGCAATTGGTGGGCCAGATCGCCGAGCAACGCCGCGCGGGCCGGGAAATTGTGCTCGTCTCCTCTGGCGCCGTCGGCGCGGGCATGGGGGCACTGGGCTTCGCCAAGCGCCCCAGCGATCTGGCGGAGCTGCAAGCTTGCGCCGCGATCGGCCAATCTCGGCTCATGGCGATCTACGAGAAGCTGTTTGGCGCCCATGGCCTGGCCGTCGCCCAGATCCTGCTCACCCACGACGACCTGGAACATCACGAGCGCCATCTCAATGCCCGCAATACGCTGGTCACGCTCCTGAACCACGGAGTCGTCCCGATCATCAACGAGAATGACGTGGTCTCCTTCACCGAATTGAAATTCGGCGACAACGATACGCTCTCCGCGCTCGTCGCCTCGCTGCTGCCGGCGGATTTGCTGCTTATCCTAACCACGGTTGATGGCATGCTGGAGAACTTCGGCAAAGCGAATCCGCGGACGATTCCTGTCGTCGAGCGTGTGGACGAAGCCCTCGAACAGAAGGCGGGCGGAACGGATAGCGCCACCGCCGTGGGCGGGATGGCATCGAAGATCCAGGCGGCCAGGATCGCCATGCGATCCGGTATCCCGCTGGTCATTGCTTCGGGCCGGAAGAAGCAAGTGATGGCCCGCGTCGTGGCGGGCGAGGAGGAAGGCACGCTGTTCTTGCCCCAGCCGACCCGGCTCCAGGGCCGCAAGCGGTGGATTGCTTTCTTTCACCATCCCAAGGGAGCGCTGTTCGTGGACGCCGGCGCGAAGAAGGCCTTGCGCGAAGGGGGCAAGAGCCTCCTGCCGCCCGGGGTCACGCGCTGCGACGGTGAGTTTGCGGCCGGGGAAGTGGTGCGCATTTGCGACCAGGACGGCACGGAATTTGCCCGCGGCATGGCCGGCTTCGGCGCCGCCGAAATCAATGCCCGGAAGCTCCAGCGAGTGGAGGTGGTGCATCGTGACAACCTGGTTATCCTCTGATAGAACAGCGATCTTTGAACCTCGCACCATGAAAAAGCGCCCCGCAATCGATGATTTGCTCGCAGTTATGGCCCGGCTGCGGTCGCCCAAGGGCTGTCCCTGGGATCGCCAGCAGGATCACCTGACGCTGCGCTGGCACGCGGTTGAGGAAGTCTATGAGCTGATGGACGCCATCGACGCCGGGGATGACCACGAACTGGAAGAGGAACTGGGCGACCTGCTCTTGCAGGTCATCTTCCACTGTCAGCTAGCCCGGGAACGTGGCGCATTTGATTTCGAAAAGGTCGCCCGCCACATCACCGACAAGCTGATACGCCGGCATCCGCACGTCTTCGGCAACCTCAAGGTCAAGGACGTGGACCAGGTCTGGGCGAACTGGGAGAAGATCAAGCGAGCAGAGAAGGACGGCACCCGGCAGGCCCGACCTTCCGTCCTGGACGGGATTCCGAAGCACCTGCCGGCTTTGCTCCGAGCCGCGAAGCTCGTGAAGAAGGCGCACAAGGCGAAGTTGCTCCCAGCGACCGTCACCAAGCCGGCGCGCACAAAACGCGAGCTGGCCGAGAGCCTGTTTTCCCTCGCGCAATTCGCGCAGGAACGGGGTTGGTCGGCGGAAGACCTGCTCCGGAGCGAGATCAAACGGCGCGAGCAGACCCTCCGCAAAAAGGAAAAACGGGAGGCCAAGCCGCCCCTTTGATACCCTAGATAAATACCCCCCACTTATGCCACCACGTTTTGACAAACGCAACCGGCCCACCGGCCGTTCTGTGCCGCCGTTAACCCAGAAAATGCTCGGAGTGGAGGCCGCCGCGTTGTGGCCCGTGTTCGAGTGCCTGCTTACGCCAGGGTGGCAAGAGACCACAAACTTGACGCACATCCTCGTTTCCAAGGAACCGCCGTTCGGAGGAGTTGTCTGTTGCGTGTTTCTTGTGGACCTGGCCTGCCTCGGCCTGAAAGAGGCCTTTGTTACGCAGTTCCGGACCCGGGACGAGTATGAGGTCGAGTTCCGCCAGCCCATGATGAACCGGTATCCCATGGTCCCGATTGAATATCCGCTCGCAGCGAAAATCATCTCCGAAGCACTGCGTTATGCCCGAAACCTGGGCTTTGACCTGCCACCGCGAGTCAGCCAGACTTTGGCCGCGTTGGGGCCCCTGGACGTAGCCGCCACCTGCCAGCAGCAGATTCCCTTGGGTGGGAAAGACGGGATCCCATTTTATATTGCCGGTCCCCATGATGACGTAGAGCATATCATGGCGACACTGACCCGGACATGCGGGAGCGGGAACTTCCGGTTCACAATATCCGAGAGTCCCATCCCCCCGGACTTCTTCGATTAGCGGCCGAGAACCCGCCGCCAATAAATCTCCACGTAAATCTCTACTCGACTCCGGATTAGGCCTGGGTCTAGAGTTGGGCACTCTTTATGACTGATCCGCGCTATACGAAGCTGGCCAAGTTACTGGTGGAGTACTCGACTGCACTCAAGAAAGGGGACCGCGTCCTCCTGGATATGATTGACGTGCCCGACGAGTTCTCGGTCGAACTGATGCGGGCCGCGCGAGCGGTCGGCGCCACGCCGATCATCGAAGTCCGCCATACCCGCATCAACCGCGAAGTGCTGCTCGCGACGGACGATCAGCACGCCCGCCTGGTGCGCGACCTGGAGTTATTCCGGATGAAGAAGGTCCAGGCCTACATCGCCGCGCGCGGCAGCGGCAACACCACCGAGAACGCGGACGTGGCCAGCGATCGGATGGCCCTCTATTCCCGTATCACCCGCCCCGTCCTCAACTATCGCGTGAGCAAGACCCGTTGGTGCGTGTTGCGCTGGCCTTCGCCCAGCATGGCCCAAGCCGCCGGCATGAGCACCGAAGCCTTTGAGAACCTGTACTTCGACGTTTGCACGCTCGACTATCATAAGATGGCCCGCGCGATGGCGCCGCTGGAGCGCCGGATGAAGCAGGCGGACCAGGTCCACATCAAAGGTCCCGGCACCGACCTCACCTTCAGCATCAAGGGCATCGGCGCGAAGATGTGCAAAGGTGACCGGAACATTCCCGATGGCGAAGTGTTCTCCTGCCCAGTCAAAGATTCGATCAACGGCCAAATCCAGTTCAACACCCCCACCTTATACTCGGGGACGAAGTTTGAAAACGTCTGCCTGGAGTTCAAAGACGGGAAGGTGGTCAAGGCGGTGTCGAACAATACGCGACGCCTCAACGAGATTCTGGATACCGATCCAGGCGCCCGCTACACGGGCGAGTTCGCGCTCGGATTCAACCCTTACATTCTGAACCCGATGTGCGACATCCTGTTTGATGAAAAGATCGCCGGCTCGCTGCACCTGACGCCAGGCCAGGCCTACGCTGAATGCAATAACGGCAACCACTCCGCGGTACATTGGGACATGGTGTTGATCCAACGGCCCGAATGGGGTGGCGGAGAGATCTGGTTCGACCGCGAGCTCATCCGCGAGAACGGCCTGTTCATGCCGAAGGACCTGAAGCCGCTCAACCCCGACAACTTGAAATAATCCGCCGCCGGACTACTTCTCGCCCTTCAAGACCGCCAGGAACTGTTTCATGGCTGGTGAGAGCACCTTGTTTTTCTTGTGCAGGGCGGCCAACGGCCGGTAGATTTCCGCATCCTCAAAGGTCACCTGGGCCAGCGTCTTCTTGGCCACTTCCTGCATGACGGTGCCCTGCGGCACGATGGCAATCCCGGCTTCAATTTCGACCGCGCGCTTCACGGTCTCGATGTTATCGAACTCCATCACGTGCTGCACCTGGACCGAGTGCTCCTTGAGGATCCTGTCCAGCGCCCTGCGGGTGGGGATGTCGGGCTCGAAGCTGATGAACTTCTGACCGCTGATGGTCTTAATCCGGACGCTCTTGTGCTTGGCGAACGGATGGTCCGGGTGGCAGATCAGCACGAGCGGCTCTTTGCGCAGCGCGCAGATCTCGAGCTTGCTGTCGCGTACGGGATAAGCCACCAGGCCCAGATCGACGACGTTGCCCAGCACGTCCTCGTACACCTGGTTGGCGCGGCGGTATTCCACATGGACGTTAACCGTCGGGTAGCTCTTCAGGAACTTCTTCAGGTAGGGCGGCAAATCGTGCAGGCCGATGCTGTAAATCGTCGCGACGCGGATGGTGCCCGAGATGATGTCCTTGATCTCCTGGAGCTTGCTGTGCAGCGAGTCGTAGGTGGCAATAACCTGCTTGCTATAATCGTAAAGCACCTGGCCTTCCCGGGTCAGGCGGAACTTCTTCTTGCTACGCTCGATGAGGAGCGACTTGAAGAGGCGTTCCAGCGAACTGATCTGTTGGCTCACCGCGGATTGGGTCACTTCGTTGATTTGCGCGGCCTTGGTGAAACTTTCTGTTTCCGCCAGGTCGCAAAAGACTTTTAAGCTCTCGATTTGCATAAGGACACTGAATACGAGATTTAACCAACCCGGTCAACTGTTGTTTTTACGTTGTTTCAGCCGGCGGCAGTCGCTTCCGCTCTCAGGGCTTGCTTGACTTTCATCAGCAGCTCCTGGCTAGTGAACGGCTTTTGCAGGTAGGCCCCGTCATTCTCCTGGCCCGCGGGCCCCACGTAGCCGCTGGTGCAGATGATGCGCGTGGCGGGCCAATGCTGCCGGATGCGTTCGACCAGCTCGCGGCCGCTCATGGCCGGCATCACCAGGTCCGTAATCACCAGCTCCACGGACATGTCCTTCTGCGAGAGAATGTCCAGGGCCTTCTGTCCGCCGTTGGCAGTCAGCACGCGATAGCCGTACGCCGAGAGAATGGTCTTGCCCATCGTCAGCAGCAGGTCTTCGTCATCCACCATCAGGACGGTTTGACTGCCGTTCAGGTCGTCCGGCGTCAGCCCTTCGTCCCGGACCAGCCGCTTTTCTGCCGGGAGATAGACCCGCACCGAGGTGCCGGTGCCGGGCTGGCTGGAGATGGCCACGCCGCCGCCGTGGTTGGTGACGATGCCATAGACCCACGCCAAGCCCAACCCGCGATGGCTGGCGCCGCGCTTGGTGGTGAAGAACGGTTCAAAGACCCGCGGCAGGATTTCCGGCTCGATGCCGCTGCCGTTGTCGCCGATCTCCACGCACACATAAGCGCCAGCGGCCAACTGCACGTTGCGGTCCTGCGTCGGCTCCGCCAGTTCAATGTTGCGCGTCTGGACACTAATGCGGCCTTGCTCCCGGAGTGCCTGGATGGCGTTCTCGATGATCTTCATGAACGCCTGCTGCATCTTGGCCTCGTCGAACTTCGCCGCGAACAGCTTGCGGTCCAACTGTAAATTCCAGACCACCGGCTCCAGTCCGGCATTCTGCTGGAAGAAACCCACGCTGCGCTGGAGGAGCAGATTCAAATTGCCAGCGGCCTGGGCGCGGGCCTCCTTCTCCTGGCGGCTGAAGGTGCCCAGGTCGTTCGCGATTTCGGCGGCTTTGGCCGCCGATTTCTCCACCTCGATCAGCGAGCCCCGCCAAGGGTGTTTCAGATCCATCTTGCTTAACACGAGCGAAGTATGGCCCAGGATGCTCGTCAACGCATTGTTAAAATCCAGCGCCACCGTACGCGCCAGTTGTAGTGCGCATTCCAGTTTCTGCTTGTGCGCCAGATTCGCCTCCCCGCCCGGCGGTCTCGCTTCCGCTGCGCCGGGCGCGACGTCCCGCAACAATTGGAGCACAAAATACTTCTGGCCGTCTTTGGTGAAAGCGCAGATCGAGGTGAGATAGGAAACCGCCTGGCCGCCTTTGACCCGGAATTTGAGCAGCACGGCCGGGGCCGCCGAGCGCTCCCACTGGGCCAGAAACTGATCGGCGGCGCTGCTGTTCTCCGGCGCCCAAATCACCGATAAATGCGGCAACTCCCCGCCCAGCGCTGCGCCGAGCACGTTGGCCGCCGCCGAATTCACGCGGCAGATAGCGCCGGCGGCGTTCACCAGGAGCGCAGGCCAGCCGGCATTTTCCAATGCAAAAGCGACATCGGGCTTCATCAACAGAGTATTGCAGTTGCCAGCTTACCGCTTCGCCCCCGCTTCTCAATCCGAATCTTCCGGCACCGCGACAAACGCCTCGGGCAGCAGTTCCTGCACCGAAAACTCTCTGAGTATCTTCAACGCGCGGCTGTCCGCCACCCAGACCGTCGCGCGGGGCGCATATTCGGCGAGCAACTGGCGGCAGGCGCCACAGGGCATCGGCCCGCCCGGGGCGCGTGCCACCACGGCCACGGCCACGAAATCCCGCTGGCCGGCCGTCAGCGCGTTGAACAACGCGACGCGTTCGGCGCAGCAGGTCAGCCCATAGCTGGCGCTCTCGACGTTGGCGCCCGTGATGATCTCGCCGGACCGCGTGAGGAGTGCCGCGCCGACTTTGAACTTGGAATACGGCGCCACCGCGCGCTGCCGCGCTTGGGCGGCCGCCCGCACCAAGTCGTGCTTACTGTTCTTGGCCATAGAGCTTGGCGAAGTTGCGGAGGACTTGTGCGGCGGCACTCTTGACCCGGTTCGCCGTTTCGAGCACCTCGGCATGGGACAAAGGTCCCCGGCTCCGACTCGCCGCCAGATTCGTGATGCAGGATACCGCGACCACCTTCAGGCCGCATTGCCGCGCCACCACCGTCTCCGGCACGGTGCTCATGCCGACGGCGTCCGCCCCGAGCCGGGCAAAGGCGCGGATTTCGGCCGGCGTCTCGTAGCTCGGCCCGCAGACCGCCAGGTAAACCCCGGCCCGAAGCTTCACGCCGCACTCCTGACCGGCCCGCCGCAGCAGGCGGCCCAGTGCCGGGTCGTAGGCGCAAGTCATATCCACAAAACGAGGCCAGCCGGGCACCGGCTCGCCGCGCAGCGGGTTGGCGCCCATCAGGTTGATGTGGTCCGTCAACACCATGAAATCCCCCGCTCGGAAGCTGTGGTTTAATCCGCCGGCGGCGTTCGTGATCAGCAGATCACGGATGCCATAAGCCGCCAGCGCGCGCACGGCGAAAGTCACCTGCGCCATCGTGTGCCCCTCATAATAGTGCGCCCGGCCGCTCAGCACCAGGGCGGGCGTGCCTCCCAGGTGACCGATGAACAGCTTCCCCGCGTGGCCGCTCACACCCGTGGGCGGAAAACCAGGCAGCCGGTCATACGCTACCTCCGCCTGCACCCGCAATTCGCTCAGGACATGGTGAAACCCGCTGCCCAGAACAATCGCCAGCGTCGGCCGCAAGGCAGACAATCTCTTCAGCCGCGCCGCCGCGGTCCGGGGTTGCGGTTGTCGTTTGCTCATTATTGATATATCCTGTACCTGAACTGTTTTGGCCAGTCTTGACGCGCTTATGGAATTGGACAGCGACGAACTCCGCCGCTACTCACGGCATTTGATACTGCCCGAAATCGGGCTGCCCGGCCAAAAGAAAATTTGCTCGGCCAGCGTGCTATGCATCGGGGCCGGCGGCCTCGGCTCCCCCATCGCGATGTATCTCGCCGCGGCGGGCGTCGGTAAGCTCGGCATCGTCGATTTTGACGCCGTGGACCTTTCCAACCTCCAGCGCCAAGTCCTCCACGGCACCCCGGATGTCGGCCGGCCCAAGACCCAATCGGCCAGGGATTCTCTGCAACGCCTCAACCCGAACGTGCAGGTCGTCCTTCACGAAACCCGCCTCACCAGTGAGAACGCCCGAGAGATCATCCGCCCCTACGACATCGTGGTGGACGGCACGGATAATTTCCCCACCCGCTACCTCACCAACGACGCTTGCGTGCTGCTCCGGAAGCCGAACGTTTACGGTTCCATTTTCCGGTTCGAGGGCCAGGCCAGCATCTTTGCCCCGCACCTGGGCGGGCCGTGCTATCGTTGCCTCTATCCGGAGCCGCCGCCGCCCGGTGCCGTCCCGAGCTGCGCCGAGGGCGGCGTGCTGGGCGTGCTGCCCGGCATTATCGGCCTGATCCAGGCCACCGAGATTCTGAAACTGATCCTCGGCCAGGGCCAGTCGCTCCTGAACCGTCTGCTCCTGTTTAACGCGCTCGACATGCAGTTCCGGGAACTCAAGCTGCGCCGCGACCCGCAATGCCCCCTCTGCGGCGAGCACCCGACTATCACCCAACTCATCGACTACCAAACGTTCTGCGGCACCCCGCCGCCTGCCTCTCCCACCACTATGCACCCCGACGAAGTGACTGTTCACGACCTGAAAAAGGCGCTCGAAAACCCGCAGCTTGGCATCCAGGTTCTGGATGTGCGCGAACCGCACGAACACCAGATTGCCCACCTCGAGGGCGCGCGGCTGCTGCCGCTCAGCACGCTGGCGCAGCATTTCTCCGAGCTGGCCCCGAACCGGTCCTACTACCTCCACTGCAAGGCCGGTGGACGCTCCCTCAAGGCGCTCCAGTTCTTGCGCGAGCAGGGCTTCAAGCACCTCAAGAGCGTCAAGGGCGGCCTCACCGCCTGGTCCGACGAAATCGACCCCGCCGTGCCGAAGTATTGACCCAGGTCACTGCGTTTCAGGCCCCGCCCCCTGTTTCTCCAGGGCGGCCAGGAACGCGACGATTTTGGCCGCGCACTCGCTCACCGTGAGTTGGCCGGTGGCCAGTTCGATTTCGGCGTTCGTCGGGGCCTCATACGGCGCGCTTACGCCGGTGAACTCCCGCAGCTTCCCGGCACGGGCCTTGGCATAGAGGCCTTTCGAGTCGCGCTGCTCGCAGACCTCCAGCGGGACGTTCAGATAGACCTCGACGAATTGGCCGGGCGGCAGGCTTTGCCGGATCGCCTCGCGGTCCGCGCGGTAAGGGGAGATGAAGGCCGTGACGCAGATCACTCCCGCGTCGGCGAAGAGCTTGGCCACCTCGCCAATGCGGCGGATATTCTCGCGGCGGTCCTTCGGCGAGAAACCCAGGTCGCTGCACAAGCCATGGCGCATGTTGTCGCCATCCAGCACGTAGATGACCTTGCCCTGCTCGAACAGCTCCCGCTCCAGTTCGGTGGCAATCGTGCTCTTGCCGGAACAGGACAAACCGGTGAGCCAGACCACCCGGCCCGCATGGCCATGGCGCAGTGTCCGGTGCGCGGGGGTCACCCGGCCCGAGGTCCAGAAAATATTATGGCTCTTGTGCAGGGAGTCGGCTGTGCGCCGCGGGTAGTTATCCGGGACGATGACGCCGCCGCCGGCAACGTCCAAGCCGTCCAGGAGGACAAAGCGGCCCGTCGCCGCGACCTCACTGGCGGCATCGAAGGCGACCGGCTTCTTCGTCTTCAGGGTGAGTTCGGCCGCTTCGTGACGGCCAACGTAGGACTCGGTCCCCGGCCGCTGCACGGTCTGGAGCGTGGAGGCGTCGATCACCCGCTCCAATTTGTCGATCTGGCACTCGGTTTCCTGCGTGGCGAGCTTGAGCCGGTATTGGCGGCCGGGCTGGAATGGCTGCTTGCCGAGCCAGAAGATCCGGGCTTTGAAACGGGTGAGCGCGTAGGGCGGCGTGTGCTCCGGCGCGGCGACCGCCCCGCGCTCGACGAAAAGCTGGTCGGTGAGCGTGATGCCGATGCTCTCGCCGGCCTCGGCGAAATCGCGCGCCGGGGCATTCCAGCGCTCGATGGTCTTCACCGTGCTGGTCTTATTGCTCGGGGCAAAGACCAACCGCTCGCCGACCTGAATCCGCCCGCTCTCGACGCGGCCCGCCAGGATGCGCCGGTGGTCGAAGCGATACACGTCCTGAATCGGGAATCGCAGCGGTTGGTCGCCGAGCGAGCGGGCGGCCTTGAACTCGTCCAGTGTCTCCACCACCGTCGGCCCCTGCCACCAGGGCATGTTTGCCCCTGGCGCGGCGATGTTGTCGCCCTCCCGGGCCGAAATGGGAATAAAGCGGCTCGGCTCGAGGCCGACCTGCGTCAGCCAGGCGCGATACTCGGTTTCGATGGCGTTGAATCGCTCCGGCGAGTAGGCCACCAGGTCCATCTTGTTGACCACCACGGCGACCTGGCGGATGCCCAGCAGGTCGAGCAGGTAGCCGTGGCGCCGGGAATTCTCCTGCACGCCCTCCTGCGCGTCGATCACCAGCAGCGCCGCCTCGGCCTGCGCGGCCCCGGTCACCATGTTCTTAATGAACTCCTTGTGGCCCGGCGCGTCGATGATCACGTAGTGCCGCTTCGGCGTATGGAACCAGATCTGCGCCGTATCGATGCTGATGTTCTGGTCGCGCTCGGCCTGCAGCGCGTCCATCAGGTTCGCCCACTCAAAGGGGACGCGGCGGCGCTCGGCGATTTGCTGGAGCTGCTCCAGCTTGCCTTCGGGCAGCGAGCCCGTGTCGTGCAGGAGCCGGCCCACCAGCGTGGACTTGCCGTGGTCCACGTGGCCGAGAATGACGATCTTGAGCTGCTCGGCGCTCGCCGGCGACATCGGGGATGGGGGGGTAACGCTCATGGGCCGATCACATGTAGCCGTCGCGCCGGAGCTTCTCGAAGGCGTCTTCGCTCTCCTGGTCCTGCGCCCGGCCGGCGCGCTCCGAGGTCCGGGTGTGGCGCAGCTCCTCCACGATCTCGCGCACCGAGCGGGCCTGTGATTTGATGGGGAATGTACACGGGTAACAGCCGATGCTCCGGTAACGCTCCCCCTGCTCGTTCGCGAAGTAGAGCGGGATGACCGGCACGTTCTCGCGCTCGATGTATTCCCAGATGTTCAGCTCGGTCCAGTGCAGCAGCGGGTGTATGCGAATGTGGGTGCCCGGCTCGAAGTCGGTCTTGAACTGGTTCCACAACTCCGGGGGCTGGTCCTCGACGTTCCACTCCATGTTCTTGTCGCGCGGGCTGAAATAGCGCTCTTTCGCCCGCGTCGGCTCCTCGTCGCGGCGGACGCCGACAATGACGCCCGTGAAGTGGTGCTCGTGAAGCAACGCCTGCAGGGCGTCCTTCTTCAGGGTGCCGCAGCACTCGACACGAGTGGTTTTTCCGTCCGGGTAAGTGCGGTGGGCTTGGAGCGCATCCTTGTTTTGGCCCACGATGAGCTGGAGTTTCCACTCGCGGCAGAGCCGGTCGCGGTACTCGATCATGCTGGGGATTTTGTAAC
>SESF01028859.1_pt1 | contig 20991 bp, 19 predicted proteins | sample 3171521 | NCBI WGS metagenome assembly SESF01 (sample SAMN10866945, study PRJNA518727) | freshwater metagenome | biome: subpolar coniferous forest; feature: holomictic lake; material: water; isolation source: holomictic Lake 227, 6 m and 8 m depth | place: Canada: near Kenora, Ontario | collected...
AATAGTAAAGCCGGGGGCAGCACCAACGTGCGAATGCTGAAAATTAACATCGCCGCCCCGACTGAGCGGGGCGGCTACAGCGCCCACTACATCTTCTCGATGATCGCGGTGCCGAACTCGGAGCACTTGATCTCCGTGGCGCCTTCCATCTGACGGGCGAAATCGTAGGTGACGCGCTTGGCTGCGATGGCCGCGTTGAGGCCTTTGACGATCAAATCGGCCGCTTCGTTCCAGCCCAGATACCGGAACATCATTTCCCCGGAGAGAATCACCGAGCCGGGATTCACCCGGTCGAGATTTGCGTACTTGGGAGCGGTGCCGTGGGTGGCTTCGAAAATCGCGTGGCCGGAAAGGTAGTTGATGTTCCCGCCGGGAGCGATGCCGATGCCGCCGACCTGTGCCGCAAGGGCGTCGGAAAGGTAATCGCCGTTGAGGTTGAGCGTGGCGATCACGTCGAAATCTTCCGGACGGGTGAGCACCTGCTGGAGGGTGATGTCGGCGATGGCGTCTTTGATGAGAATGCCCGCGCCTGGCTTGCCTTCGGGAATCCGGCACCATGGACCGCCGTCGATTTCCACCGCGCCAAATTCGCTCTTGGCCAGTTCGTAGGCCCAGTCGCGAAACGCGCCTTCGGTGAATTTCATGATGTTGCCCTTGTGGACAATGGTCACGCTCTTGCGCCCCTGGGCGATGGCGTATTCGATCGTCGCCCGCATCAGGCGCTGGGTGCCGGGCTTGGAGACGGGCTTGATGCCGACGCCCACGAACTCCGGCGTTTCGGCCCCGAAACGGATCTTCTGGAAGTCCTTGGGCGAATTCTGCGCCAGCCATTCGAGGAACGCGCGGGCGGTGTCCGATCCGGCGGTCCAGTCGATCCCGGCATAGATGTCCTCGGTGTTCTCGCGGAAAATCACCATCTCGACTTTTTCCGGGTGCTTGACCGGAGACGGCACGCCTTGGAAATACTGCACCGGGCGCAGGCAGACGTAGAGATCGAGCATCTGACGCAGGGCGACGTTCAGGGACCGAATACCGCCGCCAACCGGGGTCGTGAGCGGGCCTTTGATGCCCACAAGGTATTCGCGAAACGCTTCCACGGTGTCGTCCGGGAGCCAGTTGTCGAAGCGATCTTTGGAAACCTGCCCGGCGAACACTTCGAACCAGGCAATCTTACGAGTCCCGCCGTAGGCCTTCTCCACCGCCGCGTCAAACACCCGCACGCTGGCCGCCCAGATGTCCGGACCCGTCCCGTCTCCGCGAATGAACGGGATCACCGGGTTGGCCGGCACGGTCAGCTTGCCGTTTTGGATTGAGATCTTGCCGCCAGCAGGAGGAGTCACGTCTTGGTATGCCATAGGTCGCTAAGTATTCGGAATGGTTCTGCAAATTGAGCTGAGGATTAGATCAGAAGATTCCACGATGGTCTAACAGTTTGTGAGAAGACGGGGAATGGGAATTATGGGAGGACTGGGAAGCATGGGATTAGGAGTCTCTCTCCCATAATTCCCATGCTTCCCATAAGTCCCATTCAGGACGGCTTACGCCAGGGCCTTAACGGCGGCCACAACGTTCGCGGCGGTCATGCCCAAAAGCTCCATCACGGTGTTGCCGGGAGCGCTGATGCCGAAGCGGTCGATGCCGACCACTTTTCCGTCGAGCCCGACCCAGCGATACCAGAGATCGCTCACGCCGGCTTCGATGGCCACGCGGCGACGGACGCTGTTTGGCAAAATGCTTTCGCGGTATTCGACCGACTGGCGCTCGAAGCGCTCCATGCACGGCATGGAAACCACGCGGGTTCCCGCGCCGAGTTCTTTGGCGGCCGCCACGGCGTGTTGGACCTCGCTGCCGCTGGCAAGAAGGATGGTTTCCAGCGGAGCGGTTTCCTGAACCAAGATGTAGGCGCCTTTGAGCGTGCCTTCGCGGCGGACTTCGACCGGCGCAAAGCTCAGATTCGGAACGACCTGCCGGGTAAGCGAGAGCATCGTCGGGCCAGTGGTGCGTTGCATGGCCCCCGCAAATGCCCCGGCGGTTTCTTCGGGATCGGCCGGACGAATGACATCGAGATTCGGGATCACGCGCAGTCCGCTGACGGTTTCCACCGGTTGATGGGTGGGGCCGTCTTCTCCCACGCCGACCGAGTCGTGCGTGAAGATATAGGTGACTGGGAGGCCGGAGAGCGCCGCCAGTCGAATGGACGGACGGGCGTAGTCGGCAAACACCATGAACGTCGCGCCCGAGGCCCGGAAGAGGCCGTCATAGGCGATGCCGTTCATGATTCCCGCCATCGCGTGCTCGCGGATGCCGTAGCGGATGTTGCGCCCGCCCGGATTTTCCGGGGTCCAATCTTTGCTGGTGTTGATGTAATTGAGGGTGGAGCCGTAAAGATCCGCCGAGCCGCTGACCAGCAGGGGCATGGCTTCGGCGATTGGCTGAAGCACATCGCTGCCGGCTTTGCGCGTGGCAAGTTTCGCATCGGCCGGGAACTGCGGGATGCGGCTGAGCAAATCGGCAGGGACTTCCTGGCTGATGCCGCTGTCGAGCAACGCAGCCTTGTCTGGATTAGCCGAACGCCACGCCTGATACGTTGCATTCCAAGCCTCATAATTGGCGAGGCGTTGCTGTTTGACCTCCACGAAAAAAGCGCGGGTTTCCGGCGAGACATAGAAATGCTCTTCCGGCAGGCCGAGCGCCTTGCGCGCAGTGTCGATGAATTTCGCGCCGCCTTCGCCGTGGGCTTTCGCGGTTCCAGCCACTTCGGGGATCCCTTTGCCGATCAGGGTCTTGGCGATGATGAGTTGCGGCTTGCCAGTGGCGGCCTTGGCTTTCGCGAAGGCTGCTAAAAACGCGGGGATGTCGTGGCCGTCCACCGTCTGAACGTCCCACTTAAGCGCTTCGTAGCGCTTGGCGGTGTCTTCGTTCTGCGAGGCAACCGCCATGGCGTCGAGGGTGACGTCGTTGGAATCGTAAATGAGAATGAGATTGTCGAGCTGGGCGTGTCCCGCAAACGCGGATGCCTCCTGCGCGACGCCTTCTTGCATGCAGCCATCGCCGGCGAGCGCGACGATGTGCTGGTCGAAAATGGTGTGCTCGGGCGTGTTGAACCGGGCCGCGGCCATTTTCGCGGACACGGCATAACCGACGGCGTTGGAAATGCCCTGGCCAAGCGGGCCGGTGGTCGCTTCGATGCCGGGAGTTTCAAACGATTCTGGATGCCCGGGGGTCTTGCTGTGAAGCACGCGGAAGTTTTCCACTTCCTTGAGGGATAGATCGTACCCGGCCAGGTGCAACCAGGTATAGATGAACATCGAACCGTGGCCTGCCGAGAGGATGAAGCGGTCCCGGTTGAGCCATTTCGGCTGGTCGGGATTGCAGCGCAGGGCTTCCCCGAAAAGGGCGGCTCCGATTTCGGCGCAGCCGAGTGGAAGTCCAAGATGGCCGGAGGAGCATTTGTGGACTGCATCCATGGCGAGGCCACGGGCTTCGTTTGCAGCACGTAAGAGGGTATCGAGTTTTGGATTCATCAGGAAAGTATTTTAGGAACGCCCAAAGTAAAAGCGCGCCCCGTTTATGGAAAGCAAGAAGTATGAGCCGGACTAATTTCGGGGTGTGGTTAAACGTGGTGTGTCTTTGGAGCGCCAACGGCGCGGCGGCATCACATCCTGGAGTGAAGCGCAGCGCAACCCCAGGACTCTGCGCCCCCCCAATGGATAAGGGCTGTAAGCCCGAGGCATCGGCGGGTTGACGCGCAGGCGGCCAAAAGCATGCGCCGGGCCTTCAGCCCTGAAATCTCCCTTTGACCGAAACCTGGCCCGTTGGGCCAGGCTGGTATGGGTTCGCGCCTTTGGCGCTGAAAGATCGCTTTCGCGAGAGCGTATCTTGCAATCCGAACAGGATTGGACTGGAAGCCCGTTTTACTTCTCTCCGCCCCCGCGTCTCCTTGTCTTCCCCCTACCGCCCCCCAGCCTTGCGCGCGATCTTTTCCCGCCCCAATTCCAACACTCGCCGCTCGGCCCGGGTCAGGCTGTGAATGCCCTCCCTCGATATCTTGTCCAAAATCGGATCGATCTCTTCGCTGATGAACTCCGAGGGGGCCATCCGATCCCGCCGCTGTTGAAGCCGACGGCGATCCCTCACAAAACGCTGAATCCAAAACGGCCCCCCGAAGCCGAGGCGCCGGGTATAAAACCAACCCAGCATTGCGCCACCCAGATGGGCGTAGTGCCCGATGTCGCCCCCGGTCCCGGTGACCGCAAAGAGAACTGAAGTGATGATGACGCCACGCCCAAGCCACTTAGCCCGCATCCGGATCGGGATCACGAAAAAGAGCAGCGCGGTAATCTCCAACTCGGGAAGAATCGTGGTAAACGCGAGGATCACGGCACATACTCCGCCCGATGCGCCGACCAGAGAAATCCCCGTGGATTGAATCAGCAGCTGGAGGATTCCGCCGAGAATCCCGCCGCCAAAGTACATCGCCAGCAGGTGCTTCGGCCCGCAAATGGTTTCCACCTCGCGTCCGGCAAAATACAAGCCAAGAGAATTCACGAGCAGGTGAATGATCCCGCCATGCAGGAACATGTAAGTCACGAACTGCCAATAATAGCCCTCGGAGATTCCATGACGGCTCAGGGCAAAGATAGAATCCAGAAGGCCCGGGGTGATCCAATCGACAATCCATTGGACGATGAAAGCGACCACGTTCGCCAGGATCAAGACGACAACGACGGGCATCTGGCCTTGAGACCAGCGACTTGGGAATGGGATGATCTGACGCCCGAACTGCATGTCTGAAATTTATGCTTCGAGAAATGGTTGTCGAATAGGAATCGAGAATTTGTGAGCGGTTGCGCTCAGGGTGAAAACGACTGCAAGCGCGCTGAAAAAGATGAGGTCGAAAGCTTCCGGTGTAAAAAAAAAGACCCGTGTTGCCACGAGTCTTTTTTAAATTTGAAATTACCGAGCTTAGCTCCGGCGCCGACGCCAAGCGGCAAAGGCGAGACCCGCCACTCCCACGAGGGCCAGCGAGGAAGGCTCAGGAACGGCGGACATGTCGCTCTTCATGAGTTGCTGAAGTTTTTGACGCTCCGCAATGCCGTAGTTCAACGTCGCATCCAGCAGATTGCCTTCGGCATCGATCAACTCGAGCTCGCTGGCCGGGCTGCGGGAAGTGAGATAAAGCTGGCGGTCTTTGCCGAAAACGTAACCCACGGGCGCTCCGAGACCTTTGCTGGCTTCGGAAACAAAACGACTGAAATCCGAGTTACCCCGGTCGATGGAATAAATGCTGGCGCTGTCGAAATTGGACGAGGCAAGCTGATGGTCATTTCCGAAGACCAAATCTTCGGCGGCTGCGAACCCGCTGGCGGCATCCGGAGCGACCGTCGGAGTAAAACCGTGGTTGGCCGTGTTGTACCACATCGCCAGCCCGGTGTTGTGGCTCACCACGCAAACTTTATCTTTGACGCTGGAAACAGAGGGCGTGCTGGCCGCACTCGCATCAAGGAGCTCGCCGTATGCGCTACCGACCAACGCAAAAACAGCCAAACTGCTTAATGCAATCCACTGGGAGGGAATTTTGTTCATAAAGATAATCAACCCTATACGTGATTCGACCGTCGGATGCCAGCGATTTTTTTCATCAGCCCTCAAAAGTGGTGTAATCGGAAGTGGGCGAGGGGGAATCTTGTTCCCAAACTTATCCGAAGGAAGGAGGATGGAACACACTTGGGGGCGCAATTCCATTGCGAGGGGACTCCGACTCGCTTCACAGACCCATCCCGGCAATGGAGTTGTCGGGACAATGGCGTTCCCAAATTGAGTTTGGGAACGAGATGCCAGGCTCCCCGCCAACCCTGTTCTGGTTGAATTCTTCGCATTTCTGATTTGCTTGCAGCACGCGGCCATCTATTCCTTAGGCCATGAAAATCGGATTTCTCGGTTGCGGCAAAATGGCTTCGGCCCTCGTCGGCGGCGTCGTGAAAGCGGGCGCGTGCCCGGCGGCTGATATTTTGGTCAGCGATTGCGTGCCCTCCGCCATGGAATCTCTGGCGGCGAAATCCGGGGTCACCCCCGTTGCCGACAACCGGGCACTGGCCCTCGCCTCCGAGGCGCTGGTGCTCTGCGTCAAACCGGCCGACGCCCTGGAGACTTTGCGCAAATTGGACGGCGCGCTGGCCGGCAAGCTGCTGATTTCGATCGTGGCCGGGCTTTCCCTGGATCAGTTGCAACAAGCCGCAGGCCCGGCGACCCGGGTGGTGCGTGTGATGCCAAACACCCCCGCGATGATTCACCAAGGCGCGGCGGCGTTTGCCACCGGCAGCACCGCCACGGAAGCCGATGCGACGCTGGTGACCCAGATTTTCTCGTCGGTGGGCCGGGTGGCGCAGGTCAAAGAACTGCTGCTCGACGCCGTAACCGGCCTGAGCGGCAGCGGCCCGGCGTATGTTTATTTGATGATTGAGGCCCTGGCCGACGGCGGGGTGCTCATGGGACTGCCGCGCGACCTGGCATTGCAGCTTGCCGCCCAGACGGTGGCTGGCGCGGCGGGCATGGTGCTTCAAACCGGACTGCATCCAGCGGTATTGAAGGACCAGGTGACCAGCCCCGGGGGAACCACCATCGCCGGCCTCGAACAGATGGAGGCGGGCGCGGTCCGTTCGGCGTTGATCAGCGCCGTCCGTGCGGCGGCGGAACGTTCGCGGGAGCTGGGGGCATAGGAGGAAGACGCGGGGACGGGGAGGCGCGGAGAGAGGAGGCAGAAGCGAGCGCTTCCTCCGGGTCCATCTCGTCCATCTCGTCAATCTCGTCCATCTCGTCAATCTCGTCCATCTCGTCCACGTCCCATAAAAACTGAAGGCGTGGCAATTCCACAATGAGTGCTATGGTTGGGCGCTTTCCGATGCCCATGAACCACTCCGTGTCTCCCCCTCTCCGCGTCTTCATCGCCTGCCTCCTGACAGCGCTCCTTTCAGCCCCATTGAGCTTTGCGGCGCCAGACAAAGCGCCTACCCTGGCCGTCGAGGGGCTGAAGGCTCTTCAAAGTGGCGAACTCGACGCCGCCCGCGCGCGTTTCAAAACGCTTCTTGAGAACGACCCGAAAAGCCTGGTCGCACTCATGAACCTGGGCTCGATGGAATACCGGGCCAAGAATTTCGCGGAAGCGGAAAAGCTCCTCCGGCAGGCGACCCGGGTGGACCCGGATTTGGCCGCGGCCTGGCTCACGCTCGGAGTGGCGACCTGCGAAGGAGGGCGATTGGACGCCGCGCTGGCGGCACTGGCGCAAGCGGTTCTGCTCGAACCCTCCAATGCCAAGGCGCACAGTTACCTGGGCGTGACCCTGGGGCGCAAAGGGTGGCTGGACGGCGCGGAAGCCGAATTGCAGCGTGCCCTCGAACTGGACGGCAACTATGCCGACGCCCATTTTAATCTGGCCGTGATTTACCTCCAGAGGAGTTCGCCGGCGGTGGAATTGGCGCGACGACATTATCAACGTGCACTGGAACTCGGGGCTGCGCGCGATTCCCTTGTTGAAAAACAGCTGGGGGAGAGTAAGGAATAACGCGATTTCGCATCCGCGGCGCTGAAATTCAATCCGCCGCAAGTTCACCCATATTTTTTCATGATCCTCCGATTTTCCCGATCCATTGTCATTGCCTCCCTGCTTGCCGCCACCGCGTTGCCGGCGTCGGCAGCCACTCGCAAGAAGAAATCGACCAAGCACACCGACCCGTCCACGCAGACCGATCAAGCAGAGCAACCGGTGCCGTTGACGCCGGTGGAAGCCACCTCCGGAGGCATCCCGCTCACTCGGGCCGCCTCGGTGCTGGTGACCGATCCCCGGACCGCCCGGACGCTTTACGAGAAAAACGCCGACGAGCGGCGTCCGCCGGCGAGCACGCAGAAGCTTTTGACCGCGCTTCTGATCGCGGAAGCGGGCAATCTGGACCGGAGGGTGATGGTGCAGGCCATCGACACCCAGGCCGAGCCGGTGAAGCTCTATATCAAACCCGGCGAGATCTACTCCCGGCGCGAGCTTTTGCAGGTGTTGCTCGTTCACAGCACCAACGATGTGGCCCGCTGCCTGGCGCGCGACAACGCCGGCAGCCTCGAAGCGTTCGCCGATAAAATGAATCGCAAAGCGCTCGAGCTCGGGATGACCCACTCGAATTTTGTGAACCCGAACGGGCTTCCCGCGCCGGGCCAGTATTCCACCGCCCGGGACATGGCCAAGCTGGCTCGAGCCGCCTATCTGAGCCCAACCATCCGTTCGATCGTCTCCATGAAATCCGTCAGCTTCACCTACGCTGACGGACGGGTGCGCGAGTTCAAGAACACCAATCGCGTCCTGCGCGGTTATCCTTACTGCAACGGAATGAAGACCGGCTACACCGAAGCGGCGGGGCATTGCCTGATCTCCAGCGGATGCAACAACGGTCGCGAGGTCATCGTGGTGGTCCTGGGGGACAATCAGCAAGTCTGGCGCGATTCCTATTCGCTGCTCGCCTGGGGGCTCTCGTTGTAAGTAACCTCACTTTTTCACCCACCCCATGTCACGCCGTTTTGAAGATGAACTGGAAGCGCTGAAACAAGAGTCGCTGTTGCGGCGCCTGCGCGAGATTGAATCCGCGCCGGGACCGGTGATGACTTATTCCGGGCGCGAACTGGTCAACTTTTCGTCCAACGACTATCTGGGGCTGGCGGGAGAATCGTTTCTCCGCGAGGCGGCCAAGGCCGCAATCGACGAATTCGGCGTCGGTTCGGGCGCATCGCGGCTGGTTTGCGGCACCCTCTCCCCCCATCTGCGCCTGGAACAGAAGCTCGCCGGGTTTAAGCGAACCGAGGCGGCGCTCAGTTTCTCCAGCGGCTACGCCACCGCGCTCGGCACCTTGAGCGCGCTTGCTGGCAAGGAAGACGTGATCATTCTCGACAAGCTGGCCCACGCCTCCCTGATCGACGGCTCCCGGCTCAGCGGCGCTCAACTCCGCGTCTTTCCGCATAATCAGCTCGGCAAGCTCGAACACCATCTGCAATGGGCCCGCGACGAATATCCCGACGCGCGCGTTCTCGTCGTCACCGAATCGATTTTCAGCATGGACGGTGACCGCGCGCCGCTGGCTGACTTGGTGGAGCTCAAGGAACGCTACGGGGCGCTGCTGTTGCTCGACGAAGCGCATGCCGTCGGCGTCCTCGGCGCCAACGGGCGCGGGCTGGCCGAACGCCTTGGGCTCACCGGACGCGTGGACATCCAGATGGGGACGCTCAGCAAGGCGCTCGGGGTAAGCGGCGGCTACGTCTGCGGCAGCAGGGCCCTCATCGATCTCCTGGTGAACCGGGCCCGCGCCTTTATTTATTCCACCGCGCCGCCGGCCGCACTGGCCGCCGCCGCCTCTGCTTCCATCGACTTTCTGGAAAGCCCAGAGGGCGAAGCCCGCCGCCGCCGACTCTGGGACAACATCAAAGTGCTTGCAGCCGGGCTTCCGCCGGGGTTGACGCCGGACCGGCTCCAGAGCGCCATCATTCCGGTTATGCTTGGGGCCGAAAGCGAAGCCTTGGCTGCTTCCAAAACTCTGTTCGATCGCGGGTTTTTCGTGCCGGCGATTCGCTATCCCACCGTCGCGCGTGGAACCGCCCGGCTGCGGCTTACGATTTCAGCCAACCACACGGTCGAACAGATCCGCGGGTTGACGAGCGCGCTCGGAGCGCTGCGATAGGGGAAGACAGGGAGAGGAAGACGCGGAGACGCGGGGACAGGGAGACGCGGAGAGAAGAGCGGCTTTCCAGTCCACCTCGTCCACCTCTCCCCCCTCCCCCCACACTTATAACGAGCTTCGGGCACGAAACTCTTATAAGTATGAAACTCTTCAAAATTATTCCTACAGCTATGGCTGCCTTGGGAATGCTGACCTTGCCAGCGGCAGCCCGGGGCGGCATGAGGGGTGGAGGAGGCGGGCACGGCGGTGGCGGAGCCCATTTCAGCGGCGGAGGTGCCCATTTCAGCGGGGGTGCAGCCCGTTTTAGTGGAGGCGCAGGCGTTGCGCGATTCAGCGGGGGCGCTGCCCGGTTCGGGGGCGCAGGCGTGACACGTTTCAGCGGATCTGCCGCCCGGTTTGGAACCGCCGGAAATTTCGTCGCCGGACGCCGCTTTGCCGCACCGGGTGTCGTGGCCGGCTCGCGAAGTATGGTTGCACCACGGGTTGTTGCCCCGGCACGCACCTTTAGCAACGCTCGGGCGATCACGACGGCACGCGCGGTGACTACAGCCCGGGCCATCACAACGGTTCCCGGCGCGGCGACCACGGCTGGCGCGTTCACTGCAAATCGGCTGGCCCGGCAACCTGGCTTCGTCGGGGAGCGCTTTGGGCGGGACGCGCGGTTCGCCGATCGGGGCCGCTTTGACAACGACAATCGGTTCCGGAACAATCGCTTCGATCGCGATCGCGATCGCGATCGCGATCACCATCACCACCACAACCGGTTCAACAATGAGGTCTTCTTTCCGTGGTATTACTCGGGTTTTTATCCCTACTACCCTTACCCCGACTACTACGGAAACTACGGCTCTTACTACGATTATCCGCAGGATTACTACCAAAGCGATTCCTACGCCGTTTCTGACGACTCGGTGATTACGAATGTTCAAGCGCAGCTCAGACGCGCGGGCTATTACGACGGACCGATCGACGGCATTCTGGGCGCGGCTACTCGGGCAGCCATTCGCGCCTATGACGCCGACAACGGACTTCCCGTTAGCGGCACGATCAGCACGGGATTGTTGAGATCGCTCAACCTGCTGTAGCCCTCACAGTAGGGGTTGATCGAAAGCCGAAATCGCGCTATTTTCGGCTGACAACATCCGAATGAATAAACCTACTCATCGGTACGTCTTACGATTATGAAAATTTTAAAGCTTCTCCCATTTTCAGCCATCGTTCTTGGGGCGTTGACCACACCGGCTTCAGCCGATTGGCATGGAGGACATCATTGGTGGGGTGGATCTCGCACGCAAATCAGTGTGGGGGTCGGCGGCTACCCTTACGGGTACGGCTATTATCGCCCGTATCCTTACTACTATGAGGCGAGGCCGTCGGTCGTTTACGTTGACCGCGCCCGGGGCTCGGTTGAGGTGGACGTTCAGCGCGAACTACGGCGCAAAGGATACTATGGAGGCCCGGTGGACGGCGACATCGGCCCGCAAACTCGCGCGGCCATTCGCGCATACCAAGTGGACAAGGCCCTGCCGGTCACTGGACGCATCGACACTCCGCTGCTCAGTTCGCTACGGCTTCTGTAAGCCGCAGCATCCTCACATCGCCGCCCCGACTGAGCGGGGCGGCTACAGGTTTGGTGGTGGCTGCTGTAATGTTGGGGTTTGCACCGGGCTCATCCTGCTGGCAGGATGAAGGGGTGGCAACCTCAGCCAACTTGAAAAACAGTCCGGAGCAGGACCCGGATCTCTACGGAGCCATCCTGGCGTCCGTGTCGCGTTCCTTCTACCTGACCATCCGCGCCCTGCCTTGGCCGCTTAGAAGGCCAATCGGCTTGGCTTATCTCCTCGCCAGAACGACAGACACGATCGCCGACAGTGCCGAAGCCACCCCAGAAATCCGGCTGCAGGCCTTGCACCAGTTCGGTGAGTCCATTTCCGGGTTTGCTCCCGCTCCGGATTTGGCCCCGGTTGAAAGAGGAGTAAAGGACTCGGGTGAACGGGAACTCCTGGCCCAAGCAGGAAACCTTTTGGGGGCATTGAGGCAAACAGAACCCGGCGATCGCCAGGAAATCGTCTGGGTGTTGCAGGAGATACTCCGGGGCCAGACTTTGGATATTCAGCGGTTTCCAAAAGACAACGGCGAACAGGTCACGGCGCTTGCCGATGCAGGGGAACTCGAGGCTTATACCTACAGCGTGGCGGGGTGCGTCGGGGAATTCTGGACGCGAATCTGCAATCGCCATCTCAAGCATTACAGCACCAGAGACCTTGGCGAGATGGTGCAACTGGGAATCTCCTTTGGCAAAGGCCTTCAGCTCGTGAACATCCTGCGCGATGCCCCGGCGGACCTTGCCTCCGGCCGCTGCTATCTTCCGGCGGATGAATTGGGCGGACCTCCCGAAAACCTTCGGACCCATCCCGCCCAAGCCAGGGCGGCATTCGCGTTCTGGCTGGCCCGTGCGAGGGAACATCTCGACCGGGGATTACTCTATGTGGAGGCGTTGCGCCCTTGGCGGCTTAGGTTCGCGTGCTTCCTGCCTTGGGCGCTCGCCCGGAAAACGCTTGATTTGCTGGAACGCGACTATCCGCTTGAAACTCCGGCGAGGATCAAAGTCTCCCGCAAGCAGGTGCGCTTGCTTCTACTCTGGGGAACCCTTGTTGGATTCAGTAATTTCTTTTTTCAATTCTATCTTAACAGAAACGAAATTGAGCGTTGAAAAAATTATCAGGAATGAGTTATTCCGAGCTTGCTCGCTTTGATGTTCCAGCGCATAACATCCACAAAAGTTATGGCTAATTTGACTAAGAGGGATTTGGTAGTCAGGATCAGCAACGAAACCGGGTTGGTGCAAGGAGATGTGATCGAGGTCGTTCAGAGGACGCTCGACTACATCACGGAATCGCTTGCAGGCGGTCGCGATGTCGAGTTGAGAAATTTCGGCGTTTTTGAAGTGCGGCTCACGAAACCAAGAGTCGGGCGTAATCCCAATGAACCGGGAAGCCGGTACGACATCCCCGAGCGCGCAACCGTAAAGTTCAAAATGGGGAAAATCATGCGCCAGAAAGTCTCCAAAATGGCTTCCGTTCTCAAGCATAACGGTAACCACAACGGCCCAGGGGACCATTTCCGTACTATCGGGTAAAGATCAGTCCAAAGGCCAAGGGTTCATTCCTCCTTGGTAGAAGCGGCTTCCAGCCGCTTGGCTTCGGACCGAAGCGGCAAGATGCCATCGTGTTCGGCATGAAAATTACTCGTTGAGAAATGCGACTTTCAGTGCCAACGGCGCGGTTCCATACCCAGCCTGGGGCATCGCCCCAGGTTTTCGATTCAGCCTAGAAATAGCAATTGGATTTCGCGCCCACGAAAAAACGCGGAGAGCCGAAACCCTCCGCGTTTATCTGATCAAGATGGAGTCTAAATTCCTTAGAGGAGAGCTTTCACCATCTCCTTTTCTTCCTTCAACTCTGCGACGCTGGCGTCGATCTTCGAGCGGGAGAATTCGTTGACCGGCACGCCCTGGACGATTTCCCACTCCGAGCCGTTGCTGCGGATCGGGAAGGAGGCAATAAGACCCGCTTCAACTCCGTAGGAGCCGTCGGAGCAAACCGCGACGCTGGTCCAGTCGCCCGCCGGGGTCGGCGTGGTGAGGGCGCGAACGGTATCGACGACGCCGTTGGCGGCGGAAGCGGCCGAAGACAAGCCGCGGGCCTTGATGATGGCCGCGCCGCGCTGCTGCACGGTCGGGATGAAGGTTTCCTTGAGCCAGGCTTCGTCAGGAATGACCTCGGTCACCGGTTTGCCGGCGATCTTGGCGTTGTAGAAATCGGGATACTGGGTGGCGGAATGATTGCCCCAGATGGCCACATTGCTCACCTCGCTGACATGGACGCCCGCACGCAATGCGAGCTGGCCCTTGGCGCGGTTCTCGTCCAGGCGGGTCATTGCAAACCAGCGGTTGGACGGGATGCTCTTGGCGTTGTTCATGGCGATCAGGCAGTTGGTATTGCACGGATTGCCCACCACGAGGATGCGAACATCGGCGGCAGCATTGGCTTCAATCGCTTTGCCCTGCCCGGTGAAAATCTTGCCGTTGATGCCCAGCAGATCGCCGCGTTCCATCCCGGCCTTGCGGGGAACGGAGCCGACGAGCAGCGCCCAGTTAACGCCGCGGAAGCCTTCATCGAGGTCAGCCGTCGCGACGATGCCGTTCACCAGCGGGAACGCGCAATCCTGGAGTTCCATCACCACGCCCTGCAACGCGCCCAGCGCCGGAGCGATTTCGATGAGGTGGAGTTCCACCGGTTGATCGGGTCCGAACATCGCGCCGGAGGCGATGCGGAACAGAAGAGAATATCCGATTTGGCCGGCAGCGCCGGTAACAGCCACTTTGATAGGAGTTTTCATAAAAGCTAGGCGGGATTAAAGACGGACGCTTCTTAGCAGGAAAGAGGAAATTTGATAAAAATTGGACAAAGGATGGGGCGTTGTCGGCAAATCAGGTATTTCCGGCTGACCTGAACGGATTTCCCCCGATAAAATGTCGCAAAAAAGGCGAGTTGCCCTTGACCCGCGTGAGTCTTGGATGAATCTATCTCCATGAATTATTCCCCTTTGATTTTCGTTTCCGGTCTGGCCCTCGTGGCCACGACGTTCACCTCTTGCGAAACCCCCGGTCAGGGCGCCGCCAATGGCGCGATTGCCGGTGCGGTCATCGGCGCGGTCGCCACCGGCGACATCCGTGGCGCGGCGATCGGCGCTGGAGCCGGTGCGGCCACCGGCGCGGTTGCCGGAGCAATCAACCGGGATGAACGCCGGGCGCGGTATTCGGAATATGACAGGGATCGCGAATACGGGCTGAATGGCGAGCGGCCCATTTACGTGGACCGGCGCCACTTGATGGCCACGCCGACCAACCGGTACGGGTACGTGACCAGCCCCTACCGCCCGTATGCGTTAATTGACGTTCGCGGGATTCGGCATGGCGCGCGGGTGGAGGACCCAGCGAGCGGCCGGGTGTTTATAAACCCGTAGTTCGAGCGGGCGGCAGGGCGGTTCCGGAAATGGGACTAATGGGACGGATGAGACTAATGGGGCGGATGGAAATACATCAGTCCCATAGGTCCTATCTGTCCCATCAGTCCCATTCCGCTATAACAACCTCAAAAATATCCTTTCGGTGGCTGGCGCTTCCTGATTTCTTACCACCCCATGAATGCCGATTTTGATGTGCGTTATACCGCCGGGCTGGCCCGGTTGCACCTGAGTGATGAGGAGATCGCCAAATTCCAGGCGCAGCTCTCCCAAGTGCTGGAGTATGTGGAAAAGCTGAAATCCGTGGACGTCTCCCACGTCGAAGCAACGGCCCACACCAACCCGGTCTTCAACATTGTGCGCGAAGACGAGCCGCGCGACTGGTTTACCCCGGCGGTCGCTCTCTCCAACTCGCCGCGCCAGGCCAACGGGCTCTTCATTGTTCCCAAAGTGATCGAATAAACCATGTCACTCCATTCTCTTTCCGTTTCCGAACTCCAAGCGCAACTGCGCGCAAAAACGGTGTCGCCGGTGGACGCCATTGAAGCCCTGGAGAGCCGCATCGCCTCGGTCGATGGCGCGATTTCCGGCTATCTCTCCCGCAATTTCGAAGCCGCCCGCGAGGCCGCCAAGCTGGCCGACGTGAGCCTGCCGCTCGGGGGCGTGCCGATCGCCATCAAAGACGTGATCAACGTCAAGGGCGAGCAATGCACCTGCGCTTCACAAATCCTCAAGGGGTACATCGCTCCGTACGATGCCACGGTGATTTCGCGGCTCAAGGCGGCCGGCGCAATCCCCTTTGGACGCACCAACATGGACGAGTTCGCCATGGGCTCCTCCACGGAGAACTCCTCTTACGCCATCACCCGCAACCCGTGGGACACCAGTCGAATTCCGGGCGGCTCCAGCGGCGGCTCGGCGGCGGTAGTCGCGGCCGACGAAGCGTTCGCAGCGCTCGGCTCGGACACCGGCGGCTCCATTCGCCAACCCGCCGCGCTTTGCGGTTGCGTGGGGCTCAAGCCCAGCTACGGACGCGTCTCCCGGTTCGGCCTCACGGCGTTTGCCTCTTCGCTCGACCAGATCGGGCCGTTCAGCAAGACCGTGCGCGATTCCGCCCTGCTGCTCAACGCCATGGCGGGCCGCGATCCGATGGATTCCACCAGCCTCAACGAACCGGTGCCCGATTACACGATGCACTTGGGGAAAGATCTCAAGGGGGTCCGGCTCGGAATGCCGAAGGAATACTTCATTGGCGGCACCGATCCCCAGATTGACAAGGCCGTTCGCGACGCGATCAAACAGTACGAGGCGCTCGGAGCCGAGATCGTGGAGATTTCGCTGCCGCACACCGATTACGCGGTGGGCGTTTACTACATCATCGCCACCGCGGAGGCTTCCGCGAACCTGGCCCGCTTCGATGGCGTCCGCTACGGGCACCGCGCGGCGGACACGGCGAACATCCTCGAACATTACGGGAAGACCCGCGAAGAAGGATTCGGGCCTGAGGTCAAGCGCCGCATCATTCTTGGCACTTACGTACTGAGTTCCGGCTACTACGACGCCTACTACCTGCGGGCGCAGAAAGTCCGGACGTTGATTCGCCAGGATTTCACCCAAGCCTTCCAGAAGGTCGATGCCATCATCTGCCCGACCTCGCCGGAACCGGCATTCAAGGTCGGCGATCGCTCGGACGACCCGCTCCGGATGTATCTGGCGGATATCTTCACCATTGCCGTCAACCTCGCCGGCGTTTGCGGCATTAGCGTGCCGTGCGGTTTCGCGCAGGTGGAGGGCAAGCCGTTGCCCGTGGGGCTGCAACTCATCGGCAAACCTTTCCAGGAGGCCGACCTCCTGAAAATCGCCCATGCCTACGAGCAAAGCACCGACTGGCACAAAGCGCGCCCGGTGCTCGGCTAAGCGGCTGGATTTCAATCAACTGCAAGCTGATCCAAACAATTCCACAGGATTCCCCCCATGACGATAACCGCGTCCTGCCTCAAATCGAGTACTGGACACGGAGGGTGCATTCCGAATAAGCTAAATTTCTTAAACCAGCCTTATGAGTTCACTTTTGTTCAAGCGCTTCCTGGCCAAGCCGCTTCAGGTCGCTTACATCGTCCCGAGTTCCAAAGCGCTTATCCGAAGAGTGGCCAGCAAGTTCGACTTCTCCAAGCCCCGTGTCATCGTCGAATTTGGGCCGGGAGAAGGCTGCCACACCCGCGAACTCGTCCAGCGCATGCACCCCGAGTCCCGGCTGCTCCTGTTCGAGCTGGACGCCGAACTCGCCGATCATCTCCGGGTCCAGTTTGCGGATGACGATCGCGTTGAGGTGCTCCACACCGACGCGGCTCAACTCAAAGAGGAACTCAACAAACGCGGCATCGAATATTGCGATTACGTCGTTTCCGGCATCCCCTTCTCGATTCTCGAACTCAAAAAGAAGCGCCGCATCCTGCACGCCGTTCACGAATCGTTGGCGCCGAATCCGATTTCCGCGTTCATCATTTACCAGTGCACGAACGAGTTGAAGCAGCATGCCACCATGTTCCCGCGGGTGGAATCCGAGTATTTTCTCCAGAATTTGCCGCCGATGGTGGTGACTGTCTATTACAAGCAGGACATCCACGGTCATGGCGGCGGGTGCGGGTGCGGCCACAAGAGCCACCACACTCACCACGAAAACGGCACGCACCACAAGAACGGGACGAACGGCAAAGGAAAGCACTAAGGAGCAGAGTGCCGTGGCCTGAACCAGGAATTGCGGCACCCTGTACCGTGAGCCCGCCTGCTCCATCGCAGACTTGGTCGAAGCTTTTGGCTGGGGTGCCGATTTCGCTCTTGCACCGCTGGCCACAATCCTTCGCTCACACCAAAGCCCCCAGCTTCACCAGCTTCATGACTGGCTGGCCCGCCGCCCCGGATTGCGTCAGGTCGATTTGGAATTCCGCCACCCAGTCGTTGTGCTCGTCGGGATCGACCAGCATCTGCTGAACGCGCCAGGTGCGCTTGTCTTCGGACGGCGTAACGTAAGTGTGGCGAAGATTGCGGGCTTCGGGATCGAGCCGGATATAGCGATGGCCCGCGTGATAGGCGTCCAGAGCTTCGCGCAGTTGATCGGGAGTGATGGGCGCGGATTTCACCTCGTCGGAAACCTCCGCCGGAATGGCTTCGCCGGTTTCAAGCGAGGCCAGTGCCTGCTCGAACTCTTCGTTGATAAGGCCCCGGATGAACGTGAAGATGCGGTTGCGAATAGCGGCGGTGAACGTGGTCTTGTCTCGGGTGATGTCGCGAGCGGCTTCGTCGGCCCCAGGGGGACGGACCTCGACTGTCTCACCCCGCTGGAAATTCGGATCGCGCATTTTCTCCCATTCGTCGAGCAGGGAGGAATCGACCTGCCGAATCATGGTTTGCAAATACAGTTCCATTTCTCGAAGCGTATCGTTCTTGGCCAGGTCGGGGACGGTTTGAACCAACACTTTTTCGACGTTGGAAAGATAGCGCAGGAGCACGCCCTCGGCCCGCTGGAGTTCGTAGAGCTTAATGTAATCGGCAAAAGACCGGAACTCCTCGAACATCTCCCGGGCGATCGATTTCGGCCGGATGTTTTCCGAGCCGACCCACGGATGCTTGTCCGAGAACGCGTTGAAAGTGGAGTAGATGAAATCGCGGTTGGGCTTGGGATATTCGAGCTTCTCGAGTTCCTCCATGCGGGCGTCGTAGTCCATCCCTTGCATCTTCATCTCGGCGATGGCCTGGCCTTTGAGCCGATCGAGCTGTTTGCGAAGAATGATGTCGGGATTTTCCAGAATGGATTCGACGAGCGTCAGGACCACCAGCGCGTAATCGGGCGACTCGGGATCGATGAGCGAGATCGTGTCGTGGACATACAGCGAGAGCGTCTGGTTCATCGAGAAATCGTCCTGCAAAGCGACGTTGACCCGCAGGTATGCGCCTTCTTCGGTCTTGGGGATGAACTCGATGATTTTGCGTTCGACCAGCGCGCGGAAAAGCTGCCAGGCGCGCTTAGTGTGGGCCTTCTTTGACTTGGCAGGCTCGTGGCTGCGGGCGATCAGGGCGCGCATGGCTCCGCAGCCGTCGCCGTTCCGGCTCAGGACGTTGAGGAGCATTCCGTGGCTGACTTGGAACTGCGAAGTCAGCCGTTCCGGCGGGGCGGCAATGAGGCGATTGAAGGTCTGCTTGTCCCAGTTGACAAAGTTCTTTTCCGGTGGCCGGCGTTTGACGAACTTCTTGCCTTTGAGTTCCAGCAGCAGGTTCTCGATCACGTGCTCGGGAGCCTGTGCCACCACCCAGCCGACATTGTCGAATCCCTTGCGGCCGGCGCGCCCGCCGATCTGATGGAAGTCGCGCGCACTGAGGATGCCGGTCTTTTGGCCGCTGAACTTGCAAAGTTTGGTGAAGAGCACCGTGCGGATCGGGACGTTGATCCCGACGCCGAGCGTGTCGGTGCCGCAGATGACTTTCAGCAGGCCCTTCTGCGCGAGCTGTTCGACCAGGACGCGGTATTTCGGGAGGAGTCCGGCGTGATGCAGGCCGATGCCGTGGCGCAGCCATTTCTTCACCTCGGGGCCATAAGGACTGGTGAATTTGAAGCCTTCAATGGCATGGCCGATCGCCTGCTTTTCTTCGCGGGAACAGACATTGATGCTGGTGAAATCCTGCGCGCTCTGGGCGGCCTCAAGCTGGGTGAAGTGAACAACATAAACCGGACCTTTGCCACTGGTCACGAGGTTTTCCAGGGTTTGGGAGAGCGGCAGTTCCGAGTAGGAATGTTCCAGCGGAACCGGGCGGATGATGGACTGAACGCTGATAGTGGGGCGCCCGTTGAGCCGGGTGAGTTCCTCCTCAAAAAAAGTCGTGTCTCCCAGCGTGGCGGACATGAGGAGGAAGCGAGCTTGCGGCAACGTGAGCAGCGGCACCTGCCAGGCGACGCCGCGTTCGCGGTCCGCGTAGTAGTGGAACTCGTCCATGATCACGTCCTGCACATTGGCCAGGGCGCCTTCGCGAAGGGCGATGTTCGCCAGGATTTCGGCGGTGCAGCAGAGGATGGGAGCATCGCGGTTCACCGTGGCGTCGCCGGTGCTCAGGCCGACATTGTCGGGGCCGAACTCGCGGCAGAGCGCCATCCACTTCTCGTTGACCAGCGCCTTGATGGGGCAGGTATAGACCGAGCGTTTGCCCTGGGCGAGCGCCTTGAAATGAAGCGCGGCGGCGACCAGCGATTTTCCGGAACCGGTGGGGGTGTTGAGGATGACGTTGTTCTCCTCGAACAACTCAAGGATGGCGTTTTCCTGGGTGGGATAAAGTTGAAGGCGTTTGCGTTCAACGTCGTCGAGGAAGAGCCCGAGAAGGGTGTCGTTTGTCGGAACGCCAGAAGCTGAAGCGCGGGCGATGAGGTCCAGGAGCGGGTAGTGCATCAGGTGCTATGAGAGGGGAAGACTGGGAGACGCGGGGACGGGGAGACGAGGAGAGAAGAGTCAACCGTCCGTGCCAGTCCGTGTTTGTCCATTCCGTCCATTGGGTCCATTCAAACTCCGCGCTGCTTCGGATCCCAGACAAACTTATGGAGCTGGAGCTGAAACCGGACGTCGAGTTTGTCTTCGAGAATCCAGTTGACGATCTCCACAGGCTGGATCTTGCCGAAGACCGGTGAAAAGAGCACGGCATTGACGCGCCGGGAGAGGTCGAATTTATGAACCTGATCGCGGGACCATTCGTAATCTTCGCGCGAGCCGATGACGAATTTGACTTCGTCCCGCAGCTCAAGGTGGGAAAGGTTGGACCAGAGATTGCGGGCGCATTCGCCGCTGCTCGGCGTCTTTAGATCCATGATCCGGTGGACGCGGCGATCGATCTGCGAAATATCGTGCGCCCCGCTGGTTTCGATGAGCACCGTGCGACCGGCATCGCAGAGGGCGGTCATGAACGGCAAGGCTGCCCGGTGCTGGAGCAGCGGTTCGCCGCCGGTCAGTTCCACGAGGGGGCAATCAAAGGCGAGCGTCTCCGCCAGAACGCCTTCGAGCGGCCGGCGTTTGCCTTCGTGGAAGGCGTATTCCGTGTCGCAGTAGGCGCAGCGCAAATCGCACCCGGTAAGCCGCACGAAAACGCACCGGAGCCCAGCCCAGGTCCCCTCCCCCTGGATGGAGTGGAAGATTTCATTAACGGTAAGCTGAAGTGGACTCGACACGCAGGGAACTTAACCGCCAATCGCCCGGAACGCACGAAAGAAGAG
>SESF01023594.1_pt1 | contig 20989 bp, 12 predicted proteins | sample 3171521 | NCBI WGS metagenome assembly SESF01 (sample SAMN10866945, study PRJNA518727) | freshwater metagenome | biome: subpolar coniferous forest; feature: holomictic lake; material: water; isolation source: holomictic Lake 227, 6 m and 8 m depth | place: Canada: near Kenora, Ontario | collected...
AGGCCGTCACCGACGCCGGCGGCGTCAAGAGCATGGAAAACATCGCCTCCCGCCTCGCCTGGGTCGGCAAACCTGGCGCCCCCTCGCCGCCGAAGATCGTCGCGCTCACCAAAACTCAGCAAGCGCTCTTCGACAAAGGCAAGGCGACCTTCACCACCCTCTGCGCCGCCTGCCACCAGCCGCACGGCTACGGCCTCGACGGACTCGCCCCTCCGCTCGTCGACAGCGATTGGGTGCTCGGCAAGCCTGACGTGACCGCACGCATCGTCCTCAACGGCCTCGGCGGCCCGGTCAAAGTCGGCGCCCGCACCTGGGATCTCACGATGCCGCCCATGGGTGTCCTCAGCGACGAAGACGTCGCCGGCGTACTCACCTACATCCGCCGCGAGTGGGAACACAACGGATCGCCAGTCGACGCGAAGTTCGTCCAAGGTATCCGCAAGCAGTTCGCGGATCACCCGAACTCCTGGACTTCGGAAGAACTCCGCCCGCCGGCCAAGAAGACCGGCAAGGGCGCGAAGGAAGATTCTAAATAACCTCCCATGAAGATGCTCCGCCTATTCCTCGCCATCCTTGCGATCTGTGCCGGAGCGTCCGCTGCCACCAAACCTAACATCCTCGTCATCCTGGTCGATGACATGGGTTTCTCAGATCTCGGGTGCTACGGCAGCGAAATCCCCACGCCGAACCTCGACGCCCTGGCGAAGAACGGCCTGCGCTTCACGCAGTTCTATAACACCGGTCGCTGCTGCCCCACCCGCGCCGCGCTCCTCACGGGCGTCTACTCCCACCAGGCCGGCGTCGGCCACATGGTCAATAACCAGAAGGCCCCGGGCTATGTCGGCCACCTCAACGACTCCTGTGTGACCATGGCCGAAGTGCTGCGACCCGCGGGTTATTTCACCGCGATGAGCGGCAAGTGGCACGTCGGCTTCGAACAGGGGGTAACGCCGAAGACCCGCGGTTTCGATCGCAGCCTATGCGCCGCGGCCGGCGGCTTTTACTACGCCGAATCGGCCCGCGCCCAGCTCTTCCTGGATGGCGAGAAGATCGCGAGCGACGACGCCCGCCTGCCTAAAAACTGGTATACTACGGATCTCTGGACCACCTTCGGTCTCAAATTCATCGACGAGGCCGTCGCCGCAAAGAAGCCCTTCTACCTCCACCTCTGCCACAACGCACCGCACTTCCCGCTCCAAGCGCCGAAGGAGGATATCGAGAAATTCCTCGGCAAATATAAACTGGGATGGGAAGAAGTCCGCGCCCGCCGCTACGCCCGCCAGCTGGAGTCCGGCCTGATCGACAAACAGTGGGCCAGTTCGCCGCTCCCAGCCTCCATCAAGGCATGGCAAGACGTGCCCACCGAAGAGCAGGCCCGCTTCGATCACCTGATGGCCGTCTACGCCGCGGTGGTGAATCATATGGACAAGGCGATCGGAGACCTCGTGGCTGGCCTCAAGCAACGCGGCGTCCTGGACAACACGCTCATCCTGTTCATGAGCGACAACGGGGGCAACGCGGAGAGCGGCGCCCACGGACGCACCGAAGGCGACCCCACGAAAGGTCCTTCGCAATGGTATTGTGGCGAAAGCTGGGCCTACGCTGAGAACACGCCCTTCCGCCTCTACAAGCATTTCAACCACGAAGGCGGCATCGCCACCCCTCTCATCGCCCATTGGCCCGCAGGCATCGCCGCCAAGAATGAATTCCGCCGCCAACCCGGACATCTGATTGACGTGATGGCGACGGTAGTCGATGTCGCCGGCGCGAACTACCCCAAAGAATTCAACGGCAAGGCCATCCTTCCGATGGAAGGCCGCAGCCTCGTACCCGCCTTCACGGACAAGCCTATCGAACGCGAAGCGATCTTCTGGGAACATGAAGGCAACGCCGCCGTGCGCGTTGGCGACCTGAAACTCGTCCGACAATCCCGCAACGGCGCCTGGGAGCTCTACGACATGAAGGCCGACCGGACCGAATTACACAACCTGGCCGCCGCGCAACCCGCCAAGGCCAAGGAACTGGCGGCCCTCTGGGACGCCTGGGCGGAGCGTGCCCACGTGAAGCCTTACCCCGCCGCCGAAGGCAAGGGGAAGAAGAATAAAAACAAAGGCGAGTAAAGCCAGCCGACCCGCATGCGCCGAACCATCTGCGGACTCTCCGCCGCGCTCTCACTCCAGGGAGCCGAGCTAAAAATCAGCGAGCCCGGCGACTATCAGATCTTCCAGCGCTCGGACCGCGCGCACGGCACCATTCACATCGATGCGACTTGCCGCGACGCCACGGGGACCGAATTCGCCTATCGTGTCATCGACACCCAGGGGAAAGGCGACTGGTCCAAGCCCGTTACCGCGACGGAATCAATCCGCAGCAGCATTCTCGCCCCTGCCGGCGGATGGTATCGAGTCGAAGCGCGGCTGACCAAAGGCGACCAAACCGTCGCCGAGAAGTCGGTCGAACATGTCGGCGTGGGCGAAATCTTCCTCGTCGCCGGGCAATCCAACTCTGCAAATTACGGTGAGGAAAAACAGTCGGTGAAATCTGGCCAAGTCGCCTCTTTTGACGGCGCGACCTGGCGCCTCGCCCACGACCCGCAGCGCGGCGCCGGCGGCAACGGTGGCAGTTTTATGCCCCCGCTCGGCGATGCCTTAGCCGCGAAGTTCGGCGTTCCCATCGGCTTCATTCCGATTGGCATCGGGGCCACGAGCGTCCGCGAATGGCTCCCCGCCGGAGTGCCCTTCCCGCAGCCGCCGACGATCATCGGGCGGGTGACGAAACGCCCTGATGGCACTTGGGAATCTAAAGGGGCGGCATACGCCACCCTCCTCGCTCGCGAAAAGCAGTTCAGCCCGCACGGCTTCCGCGCCGTGCTGTGGCATCAAGGCGAGAGTGATGCCAATCAGAAGGACCCGACCCGCACGCTACCCGGCAATCTTTATCAGGAATATCTCACCAAGATTATCCACGATTCGAACCAGACGGCCGGGTGGCCGATTCCCTGGTTCGTCGCGCAGGTCAGCTATCACGTGCCCGGCGATGAAGCCTCGGCCGATATCCGCGACGCCCAGGCCACGCTGTGGAAGAACGGCCTCGCCCTGCCCGGCCCGGACAGCGACGCCCTGAAATCGGAATGGCGCCAGAACGGAGGCAAAGGCGTCCATTTCAGCGGACCCGGCCTGCGCGAACACGCCGCCCGCTGGGCCGAACGGATTACGCCTTGGCTCGAGCAGCAACTCAGCCAGAAGTAATCCCATGTTCGGCGGCAAATGTCCCTTCGGCCACAAGCCCACTGACCCCTTCAAGGCCAAACGCGAAGCCGCGCCTGTCGCCCGTTACGAATTCCAAGGCGAACAGATTCCGATGATCCTGCGTCACGCCGACGTGCGCCAAGCGGCGAAGGATTGGCAGACCTATAGCTCCGACGCCCCTTGCCGCGTGCCGATTCCCTCCGAGGAATCCGTCCGCTCCGTCCGCCAGCTACCACTCGAAATCGATCCGCCTGCTCACGCCGACTACCGGGCCATCGCGGAGCCGTTCTTTCTGCGTCCGAAGTCCGCCGCAATGATCGCCCAGGTCGAAGCCCTCACGGAGGAGCTCCTGCGCGACGCTTTTAACCGCGCGGAAATCGAAATCGTCCATGACTTCGCCCTGCCTCTGCAATCCCGAGCGCTCACTTACCTACTCAACGTACCCGAGCAAGAAGCCGACCTCTGGATTGGCTGGGGCACCCACGTTTTCCGTAAGGCCGACGGCCTGAGCAAGAGTTCCGGACTCGATGAATATATTGAAGCAAAGTTCACCGCCACCGCCGCCCAGCCAGGAGATGATTTCTTCTCCGCCCTGCACCAGGCCACCTTCCAGGGTCGCCCGCTGACACATCAGGAAAAACTCGGCTACGCGAACATCGCCTTCGCCGGCGGACGCGACACAATCATCCACACCGTTGCCTGTGCGCTCGGCCACCTCGCGGCGAACCCGGAGCTACTCGCCTATTTGCGCGAAGACCCAAAGCGCATCACCCATGCGAGCGAAGAATTCTTCCGCTACTTCATGCCCTTAACGCACATCGGACGTGTCTGCCCCGTGGCGACCAATGTGCACGGCGAACAAGTCCCCGCCGGCGGACGCGTCGCCCTCGGTTGGGCTTCCGCGAACCGCGATGAATCCGTCTTCGCCCAGGCCGACACATTCAAGATCGACCGTAAACCCAATCCCCATCTTTCGTTCGGCTTCGGTGAACACCTGTGTCTCGGCGCAGCTCATGCCCGCCTGATTCTTCGCACCCTGCTGCAGAAGTGCGTCGAGCACGTGGGCTCATTGCAAGTCGTGTCCGCCGTCGAGAGGGTGGAGAAAGAGCACTCCTACGAGCGCAAACTAGGCTACGAATCGCTGGTCCTGCAGGTCCGCCCGCGGGGTTGATGAGGGTTGCCAGCGGCGGGAGGCGGACATAGGCCTTCTTTGCCCCAACCTTCGCATTTTCGCGGGGTTCCTATCACATACCCCTCATGTTCGCCTTCAGCCTGACCATCTTCTGGGGAGCCTGCCTGCTCTTCCTCGTCCAACCGCTGATCGCGCGCTTCATCCTGCCCTGGTTCGGCGGCGGTCCCGCCATCTGGACGACCTGCATGCTATTCTTCCAGGTGCTCTTGCTCGGCGGCTACGCCTACGCCCACTTCAGCATCAGCCGACTCAAGCCCCGCCAGCAGGTGATCCTGCACCTGAGTCTCCTGGCTCTCGCCGTAATCCTCCTGCCCATCACGCCCGGTGACCACTGGAAACCTACCGACGGCGCGCAGCCGGCTGGTCATATTTTATTACTCCTACTCGGATGCCTTGGCCTACCCTACCTGGTGCTCTCCGCGACCGGCCCGCTGCTGCAAGCGTGGTTCAGCGAATCCCATCCCGGCGTCTCCCCTTACCGCCTTTACGCCCTTTCCAACGTCGGTTCGCTCCTCGCGCTGGTCGCGTACCCTTTCGTCGTCGAACCGAATGTCTCCCGCCAACTTCAGGCCAACTGCTGGTCGATTGGCCTGGCCCTCTACGCCGCCCTCGCCAGCTGGTGCGGCGTGATCGTCTGGAAGCGCACCCAGCTCACCGAAGTCACCCCAGCAGCGGCGACGACGACGGAGCCCGCGCCGGCGACCGCGGGGACGCAGGCTTTCCTCTGGTTCGCACTACCCGCGTGCGGCGTGATGCTGCTGCTCTCGGTGACGAACAAACTTTGCCAAGACATCGCCGTCGTGCCCTTCCTGTGGGTCCTCCCGCTCGGGCTTTACCTGCTGTCCTTCATCATCAGCTTCGACAGCCCGCGCTGGTATCGTCGCTGGTTTTGGATGCCGTTGCTCGCGGCCCTGCTCGGCGGAGTACTCTGGAAACTATATCATGCGGAGTCGCATCCCGAGATTACCGGGGAGGCCACACTCTACCTGAGCATGCTCTTTGTCGCCTGCATGGTCTGCCACGGCGAGGTCTATCGCCTACGCCCAGGAGCCAAACGACTCACCGGCTACTACCTTTCCATCTCCGCCGGCGGTGCCTTCGGTGGCTTGTTCGTGGCCATCGGGGCTCCGTTCATCTTTCCCGATTATTTCGAACTGCACCTCGCGCTCTATCTCACCGCGGCCTTAATTCTATTGGTGCTGCGCCTCGACCAAGATTCCCCGCTCCAGCGCGGCCATGGTCGCTGGGGCTGGGCGGTCTTGCTGATCGGCCTGCTGAGCCTGGGCGCGACCCTCTGGCAGATCGCCGGGAGCTCGCTCAAGGGCTCCTCGATCGTCACGCGCGGCTTCTACGGCGTGCTCCGCGTCAATGCCGTGAACGAAGGTGATCCCGCCTTCAAGCACCTCACCCTACAGCACGGGGCCACGATCCATGGTTTGCAGTTCACCGGGGAATTAAAGCGCAAGATGGCCACGACTTATTATAGCGAAACGAGCGGCGTCGGCCGACTGCTGCGCGCCTACCACCCGAATCACCCGCGCCGCATCGGGGCGGTCGGCCTCGGCGCGGGCACCCTCGCAGCCTGGAGTCAGCAAGGTGACACATTCCGCTTCTATGAAATCAACGACGACGTGGCGAAACTTTCCGACCATACTTTCAGCTACCTCAACGACGCCCGCGAGGGAGGCGCCACTGTCGAACTCGTCATGGGCGACGCACGCCTCTCGATGGAACGCGAAAAGGACCAGCAGTACGACGTGATCATCCTCGACGCTTTCAGCAGCGACGCGATTCCAGTCCATCTGCTCACCCTGGAAGCGTTCAAGACCTATCAGCGCCAGCTGCGTCCCGACGGCGTGATCGCCGTACATGTCTCGAATCGCTACCTCGACCTGCGTCCCATCGTCTACCGCGCCGCCGAGCGCATGAAATTCCGCGCCGCCAACATCGATGACAACGAAGCTAATTCGGATGACGACGGCGTCTACCCTTCCGACTGGATCTTGGTGACACGTAACGAGGTCCTCCTCAGCCAGAAGCTCATCGCCAGCGCGACTACCGAACACGACAGCCCGCCGGACAACATCCAAGCCTGGACCGACGAGCGCAGCGACCTAATGCACATCCTGATTGCCGAGGAAGGCACTTTCCTGAACTGGCTGCAGGGAAGATAAGGTAAAAAGCCCGCGCCCTCCTGCCAGTGGGTTGCCTTTTGCCGGGGTAAGCCTACTAAAAGGAGACAGCCCCATGAAAGTACGTCTGCTGATTTTATCTATTCTGGCCGCGGCGGTCGTCTCACTCGCCGCTGACAAGCCCAAGACCACCCGCAAAGCCAATGCCCAGCCGTGGGGCCCCTGGGTCGAGGCTGATTACCCCTTCTTCTCCTCTGTGCTGGATGCGCGCCGCGAAGGACTGGGTAAAAACAACCTCACCCCGCGCGGGATCGTCCTTAAACTCCCCCACGATTGCTGGGCCTGCTTCGACACCGACATGCTCCGCGTCTCCGCCGTCTGGCAAGGCAAGGGCGTGACCGACAAGGCGCTCGCCCCGGGCTCCTATCAAGACCCGAGCCGCAAGACCCCGGGCGGTCAGTTTCCCGCCCCGCAGCCGGATGGGAAATTCTGGCTCGGCAACGCATTGATCCCCGGCTGGCAGGCCGGCGAAAAAATCAGCGAAACGGATCCACGCTCCCCCGCTCCCAGCCCCGAGGAAGTCGGCCGCGGCCCGCTCCCCGAATCGATGGGTCGGTTCAGCGCCCTCCGTCTGAGCGGCGAAGAAGTCGTGCTCGAATATCAAGTCGCCGCCGCCACGGTCCGTGAATGGTGGACCGCCTCGGCGCATGGCGAACATACCGTCGTCGAACGCCACGTGACCGTCAGCCCCGCCCAACAAGATCTCTGGCTCGTGGTGGGCAATCGCATGAACGGCCCGGCCCAGGAGATCGAGACCGGCGTCAGCGTAACCTCGCCGGCCGGCAAGGATTACGCCCAGCTCACGCCCAACGAGGACCTCTGGCTCGTCAAAGTGCCCGCCCACGCGGACGAAATCACCTTCTGCGTCGCCCTCTGCGACGAACATACCGCCCCGGCCATCACCCCCAAACCTCTCCCCGTCGGCGCCACCAAGCAGCGTTGGAAGCAATTCGTAGACACCAAGGTGCGCCCCTCCGAAAGCAAAGAAGCCTACGTCGTCGACCATGTCGACCTGCCGGTCCCCAATCCTTGGAAACGCGCGGTGCGCTGCGGCGACATCCAATTCAAGAAAGACGGCACCGCGGTAGTCGTCACGCTCGATGGCGACGTCTGGACCGCGACAGGCTTCCAACAGACGAAGGGCCCGGTACGGTGGCATCGCTTCGCCTCCGGCCTGCATGAGCCGATGACGTGCGCCCTCCGTGACGACGAGATTTACGTCTTCGACCGCAATGGCATCTGGCATCTGCGCGATACCAATGGCGACGGCGAGGCTGACGTCCATGAACTGTACGCGAACTGCTTCGCCCAGACGGCCGACATGCGCGAATTCCCCAGCACGCTGCGACTCGCCCCCAAGGGCGAATTCGTCATCGCCAAGGGCGGACAGGAAGCCACCACCCTCGGCAAGCACAACGGTAGCATCCTCCGCATCTCCGCCGATGGCCGCAGCTCGACCGTGCTCGGTTACGGTTTCCGCCAACCCAATCTGGCGGTCAACATTCGCACGGGCCTCGTCACCGCGAGCGACCAAGAAGGCCAGTACATCCCCAGCACGCCGCTGCACATCGTCCGCGATCATCAGTTCTACGGCTTCCTCGGCGATAAATACCCACGAGAGAAATACCCAGCCCCGATCGCAGACCCGCTCACCTGGATGCCGCACTCGATCAACGCCTCGGCCCTCTCCCAGGTCTGGCTCTTCGACGCCAAGATGGGGCCGCTGAACGATTCGCTCCTGCAGATCTGCTTCAACAAGCCCGACCTGCTGCGCGTCGTGTTTAATGACCGCGGCTCCCGCCCGCAGGCTAGCATGATCAGCGTCACGACCGAGTTCGATTTCCCTCCGCTCAACGGCGCGATGAATCCCGCGGATGGCCAGCTGTATATCGCCGGCTTCCAAGTCATCGGCTGGGGTAACATCCTGGACACCCTCAGCGGCATTGGTCGCGTGCGCTACACCGGCCGCCCTTCCCTGACGCCAAAGAACATTGTTCCGATGACCAATGGCGTCCTGCTCAGTTTCGACGTCGCGCTCGACCCCGCCAAGGCGAAGGACCCCGCAAACTTCTCACTGGCGACCTGGCATTACCTCCGCCGCTACACTTACGGCTCCGCCCAATACAAGGCCGACGGCACACCGGGCAACGACTGGCTTACGCCGAGCAGCGTCTACCTCAGCAAAGACGGGCACAGCGTCTTCATCGGCGTCCCGGGCATGAAACACGTCGAGCAACTCCGTATCGGCTGGTCCATCGCCAGCAGCGACGGGGCCGAGATGCATCAGAACGCCTACACCACACCTTACGACCTGACGACCTTCAACCCGAAGGCCGAAGGCTTCGAGGAACTCACCGTCGATCTCACACCGCGCCTCGCGGCCGCCGGCAAGGCCGAGACAGTTTCCGCCGAAGAAGGTCGACGTCTCGCCACGATGTTCGGCTGCGTCGCCTGCCACTCCGTCCTGGATATCGACCAACCGCACGTCGGGCCGAAATGGAAAGGCCTGTATGGAGCAAAGCGTGATTATGTAACCGATAAGGGAAAAAAAGGCACCTGCGTTGCCGATGATGCCTATATCCGTGAGTCTATCCTCGATCCCAACGCCAAGAAGGCCCCCGCCTACGCCAAGGGCGAATATGCCATGCCCAGCTTCGCCGGCATCCTGAGCGATGCCCAGATCACATCCCTGACTCTTTACATTAAATCCCTGAAATAAGATGTCCACCGCCCTCGACCTCACCCGCACGCCCGCCACCGATCCGCTCGGCATCTACCGTTTCCGGGACGGTCTCTACGCGGTCGACCTGATCGCCGCCGCAATCACGGAGTTCGATCTCTTCACGAAGCTCTCCGCGAAACCTTCCGACCTCGCCACGGTCTGCGCCGACCTCGGCACCCATCGCCGCCCTACCGACGTGATGCTGACGCTCTTCGCCGCCAACGGCTTCCTGTCGCTCAAGGACGGCGTCTATTCCGTGACGCCGCTCGGACAGGAACATCTCGTCAGCACTTCGGCAACCTTCCTCGGCCCCTACTACGCTTCGCTTAAAGACCGGCCGGTCGTGAAAGATTTCGTCATCATCCTTCGCACGGATAAGCCCGCCAACTGGGGTAGCTATAAGGATGAGAAACCCTGGAGTGAAGCCATGCTCACCGATGCGTTCGCCACGAGCTTCACCGCCGCGATGGATTCGCGCGGCTTCACGCTCGGCCCGGCGATGGCCAAAGCCTCGCCCATCGGCACGCGCACCCGCCTCCTCGACATCGCAGGTGGCTCGGGCATCTACGCCTGTGCCCTCGTCGCCAACCACGCCCAACTGACCGCCACGGTCTTCGAACGTGCCCCGGTCGATGGCATCACGCGCAAGATGATCGCCAAACGCGGCTTCCAGGACCGCGTCGACGTCAAAGCCGGTGACATGTTCACCGAGGCTCTGCCGACGGGCTACGACGTCCACCTGTTCTCCAACGTCCTCCATGACTGGGACACCGATAAGGTCCGCTTCCTGCTCGCCGCTTCCGCCAAGGCCTTGCCCAAGGGCGGCCTGCTGATCGTGCACGACGCCCACCTGAATGACGCCAAGACCGGGCCCGCCCCCGTCGCCGCCTACTCTGCCCTGCTGATGAGCGTGACCGAAGGCCGTTGCTACGGCACCGGCGAGATGCGCGAGCTCCTGACCGAAGCCGGCTTCAACGACATCCGCCATCAGGACACTGCCTGCGATCGTAGTATTGTCACTGCGGTGAAGATGACAGAGGGCTGATGACAGATGACGGATTAAAAAGACTCCTCCCCTTATCATCCCTCATTTCCTTCGGTCACCCCCCCAACTTCTCAGCCATCTGTCATCTGTCATCTGTCATCCACTCTTTCCATGCGCACCCTGCTCCTCGCCCTGCTCGCCGTCATCACCTGCTCGGCGGCCGATAACCCTGAACTCGCCCACATCACCGCCGCTGACGACGCCCGCGTCGCCGCGATGAAGACCCGCGACGGTGCCGTGCTCTCCTCTTATCTCTCCGACGACCTTCACTACGCCCACTCGAACGCGCTGGTGGACACGAAAGCCTCGTTCCTCGATCTGATTGTCAGCGGCAAGGCCAAGTACCAAAAACTCGACTACGTGAAGCGCGAATTCACGTTCCCGGCTCCGGGCATGGCCACCATGACCGGCTTCTTCGACGTGAAGGCCGTTATCAACGAGGCCACCACCGAGGCGCAGATCTGCTTCCTCGGTGTCTGGCGCCAGGAGAAGGGCGAATGGAAGCTCCTCGCTTGGCAGACCTGCAAGGTCCCGCCCAAGATTCCAGCCAAGTAAGGTTTTACTCGCAACCGCAGGCGGTTCTGGCTGTCTCAAAGGCAGCATGAACCCCCTGCTCGCTTCCGTCGTCGCCCTTGCCTTGGGCGCCGCTTCCCTACTCGCCGCCGACACCCCGGCCAAGCCCAAAGCCGAGACGCCGAAGGCACCCGTTCGCTTCCAGAACGACGGCAACCCGGAACATCTCAAGTCGCCGCTGGCAATCCAGCCCGACGAGAACGTCGCCTACGGCCCGCACCGCATGCAGGTGATGTATTTCTGGCGCGCGAAGTCCGATAAGCCCACCCCGCTGCTCTTCTACATCCACGGTGGCGGCTGGACCAATGGCGACCGCTCGTCCGTCAACGGTATGCTTAAGGAAGCCCTCGCGGCCGGCATCTCCGTCGTCTCCGTTGAATACCGTTATATCAAGGATGCGACCGAAGACAAAGTCGTCCCCCCGGTGAAAGGACCGATGTTGGATTGCGCCCGTGCGCTGCAGTTCTGCCGCAGCAAGGCCAAGGAGTGGAATCTCGATAAGACCAAGGTCGGCGCGGCCGGTGGTTCCGCCGGCGCGTGCACGAGCCTCTGGCTCGCCTTCCATGACGACCTGGCCGACCCGAAGAGCGAAGATCCCATCGCCCGCGAGTCCACCCGACTGACCTGCGCCGCCGTGCAGGTTCCGCAGACTTCCCTCGATCCGCACCAGATGCGCGAATGGACGCCGAACAGCAGCTATGGCGCCCACGCTTTCGGCATCACTGGCGATGCCAAGAAGAAGATCTCCACCTTCCAGGCCTTCTACGACGCTCGCGAAAAGATCATGCCTTGGATCAAGGAATACTCGCCTTACGAACTCGTCACCCGCGACGACCCGCCCGTAGGTCTGTTCTTCGGCACGGTCCCGAATCTCGGCAAGGAGGAGAAGGACGCCACCCACACGGCGAATTTCGGCGTGAAGCTCAAGGAGCACTGCGATGAGCTCAAGGCCCCCTGCGAACTCATCTACCCCGGCGCACCCAACGTCGCGCACGCCAACCCGAACGATTTCATCAAGGCTTACCTCCTGCCCTCCGCCAAATGAAGCCCGTCGTCTGCCTGCTCTCTTGTGTGACGCTCGTCGCGGCTGAACCCGCGAAGCGACCCACCGCGGGCGAGATGAAGGCAGCGGCGCTCAAGATGGCGGTCGACGTGACCAGCACCAAGGACGGCACCCCGCAGAAAGTCGTCTACTACCAGCCGGACGCGGCGGCTAAGAATCTCCCGGGACCGGCCGTGCCTCTGCTGGTCTTTCTGCACAGCTGGAGCGGAAGCATCGAACAAGGTCCGATCCTCGTCGGACTGGCCAAGCAAAGGGGCTGGGTCTTCGCCGCCCCCGATTTCCGCGGCATCAACAACCACCCCGAAGCCTGCGCCTCCGACCTCGCCTCTCAGGATATCGTCGACGCGGTGGAATATGCCAAGAGCCACGCCCGCATCGACCCCGACCGCATCTATCTCGTCGGCGGTTCCGGCGGCGGCCACATGTCTCTCGTCATGGCGGAGCGCACCCCGCAGCTCTGGGCCGGCGTGAGCGCCTGGGTGCCGATTTCCGACCTGACCGCATGGCACGCCGAAAGCACGACTCGTAAGAACAATTACGCCAAGATGATGGAGCAGTGCTGCGGCGGAAAACCAGGACCAGCGACCGAAGCCGAGTATCGTCACCGCTCCCCTCTCTTCCACCTTGCCGCCGCCAAAGGCCTGCCGCTCGACATCAATACCGGCATCCACGACGGACACACGGGCTCCGTGCCCGTCAGCCAATCGCTCCACGCCTTCAATGTCGTGGCCGCCGCGAACGGACTACCGGAGCGCCAGCTCGCCGAAGCCGACATCGACATCATCACGCGCGATCAAAAAATCCCCGCGTCCCTCGCCGCGGAGAAACAGGACGACCCCGAGCGACACAAAGCCGTGCTCTTCCGCCGTATCGCCGGCTCCGTCCGCGTGACAGTCTTCGAAGGCGGCCACGATTCCGAACCGTCGGCGGCGCTCGACTGGCTCGCCCGCCAGCATAAGGGACAGCCGGCCGACTTCAGCCTGGGCCAGCCGCCCAAGGATGCGCCCAGCTCGTTCCCGCTGTCGAAGTAATCCGCGGGGCGTCAGGACGGCCCGTCGCCTCCTGACGCAATCCCCCTACGGCCCGTCGCAATCACCCGCTGAGCGCGGCCCGGCTGGGTTTGTCTGATTGATAATATAAACCGGCGTGGAAGAATGCCCATTCCCCTCATGCGTTTCCTTGCCTCCCTGATCCTGGCCTGCTTCGCGCTCTGCGCGAGCGCCGCCGAGCCGGCGACATTCTCGAAAGAGAACTTCACGATTTTCGAGGAAGCCGGCCGCTACGGTGGCTGGCCCGCCAATCACGGCCTCTGGCAGTGGGGCGACGAACTGGTCGCAGGCTTCGAAGTGGCCTGGTATAAACACCCGATCAACGACCACGCCGTCGACCGCTCCAAACCGTTCGAAAACCGGCAGGCCCGCAGCCTCGACGGCGGCAAGACCTGGAAAATGGAATACGACCTACCCTTCACCTGGCCCGGCAAGGAGAAGCCTGTTCAGCCGCTCACGACGGCACTCGATTTCACCGCGCCAGATTTTGCGCTCATGTTTCGGTTCGGCGGACTGCATCTCGGCCCCTCTTGGTTCTACACCACGAACGACCGCTGCAAGACCTGGCAGGGGCCTTATCAGTTCAACGTCGAAGGTATCGAAAAAATCTGCAGTCGCACCGACCTCATCGTGCTCGGTCCGCGCGACTGCCTCATGTTCGGCAGCGCCGCGAAATCCGACGACAAGGAAGGCCGCGTCTTCTGCGCCCGCACAACCGACGGAGGCCTCACCTGGAAACTCGTCTCGTTGGTCGGCCCCGAGCCGAAGGAAGGCTACGCCATCATGCCCTCCACCGTGCGTCTCCCGACTGGCGCCCTGATTACGACCATCCGCCAGGGCGGTGCCAAACTCAACAGCATCGCCGTCTGGCGCAGCGATGACCTCGGCCAGCATTGGAATTACCTCGGCGAAGCCACCGGTGATATTGGCGGCAACCCACCCGCCCTCGTCCGCCTGCAGGACGGGCGCCTCTGCCTCAGCTACGGCTACCGCCGCAAGCCCTTCGGCGCCCGGGCGCGCGTCAGCGCCGACGATGGCCGCACCTGGGGGCCGGAGATGATTCTCCGCGACGACGGCCTCACCGGCGACCTCGGCTACCCGCGTAGCATCGTGCGCCCCGACGGCAAGGTCCTCACAATTTATTATTTCAACGGACCGCGCGACGAAGACCGCGCGATTAAAGCGACCCTCTTCACCCCTTACGCCCCAGAGACCCCCGTCAAACCGAGCGCACCCGCCACGCCCGTGAAGGCCGCCGCCAAGCCCGCACCAGCACCCACTGGCCCTAAGTTTGTCTGGCCGACCATCGTCGACCGCGTCCGCTTCCTCCCAGCGCCTGATCGCGAGCAAGCCATGGTCGGCGGCAAGTTCACCGGCTCCAACGTCTCACCATTTGAAGGCTACGTGACGTTCGCGGAAATCAAAGAAAAGCCCGCCAAAGGTCAGTGGGGTGAACTCAAATTCGCCAACACCAAGCCCTACCGCTGGGTGCGCTACGAAGCGCCGGCTGGCTCGCACGGCAACATTGCCGAACTCGAATTCTACGCCGGGGACAATAAAATCAAAGCCGGCGGCTTCGGTTCGCCAGGCTTCCTCCGCCCCGGCATCCATTGGAAAGGTGCGTTCGACGGCAAGCCCGAGACGTGGTTCAATTCCAACAACGCCGACGGCCAGTTCGTCGGCCTCGACCTCGGCAGCCTCGCCTCCGCCTGGCAACCCGACATCTCCCCAAACGGCGGCAGCTCAGACAAGCCCGTCGAAGTGAAGATGACGAGCCGCACCCCGGGCGCCCAAATCCGTTACACCCTCGACGGGACGACGCCGGGACCGAACGACGGCCTCGCCTACACCGTTCCATTCACCCTCACAAAGAACGCCACACTCGTCGCCGTCGCCTTCAAGGACGACCTCGCACCCAGCCCCCCCACCACGACCATCATCTGGATCGGCCCACCGGCGCAGCCACCCTCCCACTCCTTCCACGTGGGCAACAGCCTGACGGGCAATGCCAGCCGCTACACGAGCTTCATTCGCACCGCCGGCGGCGAAGATAAATTCCCCGCCTACCTCATCGGCGGCTCCCTCACCGTGAAGCTGTGGAACGAATCGCAAGGCTCCGACAAGAAGCGCTGGGATGAAACCTATGCGAAGGCTGAGCACCCGCTTGACAGCTTTACGATGCAGCCGCGCGATTTCAACGTCGACCAGGAAACCGAATCCGCAACCCGCTTCATCAAGCTGATCCGCGAGAAGTCCCCCGACGTCCAACCGTGGCTCTACGCCGAATGGGTCGAAATGGAACGCGCCCGCCCGACAGATAAAGGTGAAGTTCCGAGCTATCAGATGAAGAAGACCTTCCCTGCCCTCAGCTGGCAGGAATCCATGGGTGCCATGGTGCTCTACAACGAAGAAGTGCAGCACCGCATCCTCGCCGGTTACCATGAAGGCAAGCCGGTGCGCATCATCCCCACCGCGGTGGCGCTCGGCTGGGCGCGCACGCTGGTCGACACAGGCAAGTTTCCCGACGTCGCCCCGGGCGAAGCCAACTTCTACGCCACGTTCTTCGAAGACCACGTGCACGTGAACGCCGCCGGCTGCTACCTCGTGGCCTGCACGTGGTACGCCGCGCTCCATCGCGAATCACCCGAAGGCAAGATACTCCCCGTGGGCACCGGCCTGAACGCCGCACAAGCCCGCGTGATCCAACGGCTGGCCTGGGAGGTCGTGTGCAACTACCCCGACTGCGGCCTATTTGCGGCCGGCACCGAGCCCTGCGCCCAGCCCGTCATCTCCCGCGTCGGCCAGCACCTCACCCTGAGCTCGGCGACCCCTGACGCCTTTTTCCGCTATACACTCGACGGCACCCCCCCGACGCGCTCGTCCGGTTATATTTATAACGGCCTTATCAGCGTCCAACCGGGCATCCAGCTCAAGGCCGTGGCCTACCGCAGCGGCCACGCCGACAGCGCCATCACCACGGCAGCCCGCTAGGCCCTGACGAACCGAAGCCCCTCAGAGGGGCTTTTGCTTCGTTTTCCTCTGGTCGGGCTGGTGAGATTCGAACTCACGACCTCTTGCACCCCATGCAAGCGCGCTACCAGACTACGCTACAGCCCGAGAGAGGAAAGATTGGGTTAAGCCCCAGCCCGGCAGGGTTGTCAATCCGACAAAGCCAGCCCCTTGGTTTCTGGACTTATCCTAAGCTTAACCCTAGTAAATGCAGATGAGCCGACACCCCTGGATGCTGCTATGCCTGCTTTATTCCGGACTCTTCGCCGAGTCCCGTCCGAACATCGTCTTCATCCTCGCCGACGACCTTGGCTACGGTGAAGTCGGCTACAACGGCCAGAAGATCATCCGCACGCCGAACGTCGACCGACTCGCGCGCGAGGGCATGATCCTCACCCGCCACTATTGTGGTAATGCGGTCTGCGCGCCCTCTCGCACCGTACTCATGACCGGCCTGAATCCCGGCCACGCCCCCGTGCGCGATAACAAGGATGTCGGCGAAGGGGAACAAACCCCGCTCCCCGCCGGCATCACTACCCTGCCCGCCACACTCAAGCAGGCCGGCTACACCACCGCCGCTTTTGGCAAGTGGGGCATGGGCAGCTTCGACTCAACCGGCAATCCCTTGAAGCAAGGATTTGATCACTTCCTCGGCATGACGAGCCAATGGGTCGCGCACAGCCACTACCCGCCGTTCATCTGGGACGACGGCAAGCAAGTGCCGCTCGATAACGGCCCCAAGGGAGTCCCGGGCCACGCGAACTTCCCCGCTGGCGCCGACCCCAAGGATCCGGCCGCCTACGCCGCTTATATCGGCAAGGATTTCTCCAGCGACCGCACCATCGCCGGCGCCGAAACTTTCATCGCCCAGCAGCCCAAGGATAAACCCTTCTTCCTCTACTACGCTTCGCCACTGCCCCACGTCTCGCTCCAGGTGCCCGCCGAGGACTTGAAGGCCTACGACGGCCTGATCACCGAGGCGGCCCCCTACACGCCCGCCAAGGGCGGCTACGTGCCCAATCGCACCCCGCGCACGACCTACGCGGCGATGATCACGCGCCTCGACAAGGAAGTCGGCCGCATCCTCGCCGCGCTGGAAAAAGCCGGCGTGGCGGATAATACGATCATTGTCTTCAGCGGCGACAATGGGGCTACGCACGATGCGGGCGGCGTCGACACGGGTTACTTTAATTCCGCCGGCGGTCTCAAGGGACTCAAAGGCTCGCTCCATGAAGGCGGCGTCCGCGAACCCACGGTCGTTCGCTGGCCCGCCGGCATCAAGGCCGGCACGCGCTCGAATCGCATCTCCGGGTTTGAAGATTGGCTCTTCACTTTCTCGGCGCTGGCCGGCGTGAAAATGGAGCGCGCCGCGGGTAGCGGCGAAAACCTGCTGCAAGCGCTCAAGGGCACCGACACTCCGCGCGCCAATCCGCTGTATCGTGAATTCCCGGGCTATGGCTCCCAACAGGCCATCTGGGACGGCAAGTGGAAAGCCATCCGCACCGACATGGCTGCGACCGTGAGAGCCAAGGGCCAGATTCATACGCAGCTCTACGATCTCGACGCCGACCCCAACGAGACGACGGATTTGGCGGAGAAACTTCCGGAAGTCGTGAAAGAACTCGAAGCCAAGATGACCGCGGCACGCGTGCCCGACCCGAGTTTCCCGCTGATCGGCGTGGACCCCGCCCCCGCCAACGCGGGCAAGGGCAAGAAGAAGGCCGCGGCGAAGAAGTAAGCGTCAGAGATTCAAAGTTACGGGTGGCAGGTGGCGGGTACGTGACACGCTCAAAGGGAGACCGGAGATCGGCGTGGGCCCTGAGGTAGGGGCGCGACTGCGTCGCGTCCGTCGACCGGAGTCGCTGAGAATAGTTAAGTGGCACTGATTCGCACCTCATGGCGCGAACGGACGCCACGCAGTGGCGCCCCTACCTTTTACAAGTCTTCAATCCCATCCCTTATCTCCGCCGCCTTCTTGCGCACGGCGGCCTGTTCGGCGGGCGACATATTCGCGGCCTGGCGCACGGCCATGCCGATGCGCGGATTATTCAGGAAGCGGTCCTGATGGCGTAGCCAGAAATCCCAGTAGAGCGCGTTGAGCGGACAGGCCAATGGGCCGGTGCGATCCTTGGGGTCGTATGGACAGCCGCCGCAGTAGTTCGACATCTTGGAGACGTAACTCGCGGCGCAACAATACGGCTTACTCGCCAGGAACCCGCCATCCGCATGCTGGCTCATGCCGATGACGTTCGGTAGTTCGACCCACTGAAAGGCGTCGATGTAGACGCCGAGATACCAGCGCTCGACCTCAGCCGGGTCTACCCCGGCGGTCAGGCAGAACGAGCCGATGACCATGAGGCGTTGGATGTGATGCGCATACGCCGTATCGAGCGACTGCCCGACCGAATACCGCAGGCAATTCATCTTCACCTTGCCGGTCCAGAACCAGGATGGGAGCGACAGCGTATGGCCGAGGCCGTTAGCGGTCTCATAGCCAGGCATCTTCGCCCAGTAAACGCCACGGACATATTCGCGCCAGCCGATGATCTGCCGGACAAATCCCTCGGTCGCGGCGAGCGGATAACGCTGCGGGTCCTTCGCATGGGCGTCGGCCGCGGCATGCGCGACTTCCATGGGCGAAAGCAGCTTCACGTTAAGCGCGAAAGACAGCCGCGAATGGAACAAGCGGTCCGATGACGTGTGCATCGCATCCTCGTAGTCTCCGAAATCAGGTAGCCCGCGCTCGATGAAGGCGTCCAACTGAGCCAAGGCTTCCTTGCGGTCGACCGGCCAGTGGAAGCCTTTCTCCGACGGCTTCCCCATCGTCTTCACGCCGGCGGCCTGGATCTCCGCCCAGATGTCCGAATAGTCATGGTACACATCCCACGACTTCGGCGGCGGCGGTGTCCCCTTCCATGGCTTCCGGTTCTCTTTGTCGTAATTCCATTCGCCGCCGAGGGGCGAACCGTCCTCCTCGAGGAGCAGACGCGTACGGATGCGCATCTTGCGATAATACGACTCCATCAGCCAGCGCTTGGCGTCCTTCTGGAAATGCGCCGCCACACCGCCACGGCCATCGAGGAAGTGCTCGGAGCTCACGCAGGCCGTGGCGAGGCCGCAGTCCTTGGCAAAAGCGCGCAGGTCCTGGTCGAGTCGCCATTCGTCAGGCTCCTGATATTCGAACCGCGCGGCCTTCGTTTCTGCGAAGACCGTGCGAAGATTATCCGCGAAGGACTGGTGGTTATCCTTGTCGCCCAAACGGAAGTAACGGACCTGATGGCCTTTCCTCCCCAGTTGCTCCGCCATCCGGCGCATCCCGGCGAAGATCGCGATGACCTTCTGCGCATGATGCACGACGTAGTCCGTCTCGGAACGGACTTCCATGAAGACATACGTCACCGATGCATCTTTCTTCCCGAACCAGGAATGCCCCGGGTTCAGCTGATCGCCAAGGACGAGACGGACGGCAGAGGACACGCCTCTAAGGGAGGGATTCGCTGCTGAATGGCAAACGTAGCATTCAGGTAGGGTTGAGCGGCCCGCTCAACCGGACGGCTGACCTGTCCGGCCAGCCCTACCCGATGCAGGTACAAAAAAGCCCGGGGTCGCCGGGCTGATTTTCTGAGCCTCTACTGGTTTTACTTAGGTCCGCCTTGGCGACGGGTGCCTGGGCGGCCGAAGGGGCGGTAGTTACCTTGGGCGGCACGGTATCCGCCATTGCGACCACCCTGCGGGCGGTTGTCGCGCTCGCTGTGGTGAGCGCCGGCGCGCGGATCGCGATCGCGGACAAAGTCATCCGGCGTGCGGGGCGGGGCCTGCTGAGTGTAATCAAAGCCCTGCAGCTTGCCGCAATGGAGGTGCTTACCGACAATCTTCTCGAGGCGACGGAGTTCGCCGAGATCCTCGCGCGTCACAAAGGTGATGGCGGTGCCGGTCGCAAGCGCGCGGCCGGTGCGGCCGATGCGGTGGACGTAATCTTCCAACTGGTCAGGGAAGTCGAAATTGAAGACGTGCGAGATGCCGTCGACGTCGATACCGCGCGAGGCGATATCGGTCGCGACGAGGACCCGAACTTCGCCGTTCTTGAAGGCCTGCAAGGCGCGCTGACGCTGGCTCTGCGAGCGATTGGCGTGAATGGCGGCGCAACTGATGCCAGCGGCGTCAAGCTTGCGGCAGACGCGGTCGGCGCCGTGCTTGGTGCGCGCGAAGACGAGCACGCACTTGAGGGCTTCATCCTTCAGGAGATGGAGCAGCATGACCTGCTTGAGCGCGCCGGGGCACTCATAGAGGAGCTGGGTGACCGTCTCGGCTGGAGAAGTGCGGCGGCCGACCTCGATGAGCTTCGGCGAGCGCTGATATTGCTTCGTGAGGGTTTCGATCTCGCGGGAGAGAGTGGCCGAGAACATCAGGGTCTGACGTTCCGGAGGGAGGGCGCGGACGATGGTATTGATCGCGGGCAGAAAGCCCATGTCGAGCATACGGTCAGCTTCGTCGAGCACGAGGTACTCAACGGCAGAGAAGTCGCCATGGCCTTGACCACCGAGATCGAGCAGACGGCCTGGAGTGGCGATCAGGAAGTCACAGCCGCGGCGAAGAGCGGCGATCTGGGGGCGCTCGGAGACGCCGCCGTAACAGGTGGCGACGGTCACGCCGGCATAACGGGAATAAGCGGCGACGTTCTCGGCAATCTGCACAACAAGTTCGCGGGTCGGGGCCAGGATCAGGCAGCGGACGCGGCCCTGGTGGGCGCCGTTCTTCGTGCGAATCAGACGGGTGAGCAAAGGAAGCGTGAACGCGGCGGTCTTGCCGGTACCCGTCTGGGCCACGCCGATGACATCCGTGCCCTCGATAATGACCGGAATGGATGCCTTCTGAATCGGCGTCGGTTCGGTGTAG
>SESF01031389.1_pt1 | contig 20969 bp, 19 predicted proteins | sample 3171521 | NCBI WGS metagenome assembly SESF01 (sample SAMN10866945, study PRJNA518727) | freshwater metagenome | biome: subpolar coniferous forest; feature: holomictic lake; material: water; isolation source: holomictic Lake 227, 6 m and 8 m depth | place: Canada: near Kenora, Ontario | collected...
CCACAGGTGGTTGAGCCCGACAACCCCGTCGTAGACCGCCCCGTCCACTCCCGCGGTAAGGGTCACGCCCCGCACCGCCAGGATCACGCCGAAAAGCAGCAGCAGCGGCATGCCTATCTTCGACGCCAGTTCCACGCCGCCTTTCAGGCCGCGGGAAAGGATCCAGGTGTTAAGCAGCAGGCAGAGTATCCAGAACACCACCGGCTCCGCCGTGCCCAGCCCGATGTACGAAGTAAAAAATGCGGCCACCTGCTCCTGCGATTGCCCCAGAAAATGACCCGCCGCCGAATGATAGGCCCAGGACATGGTCCAGGATTCCAGGTAGCAGTAGTAAGCGGCTACGGCGAGGTTGGTGAAGATGCCGAAGACGCCCAGGTATTTCCAGAAAAAGCGCTTGCCCATGTGGCCGAACATAAAGGGAGTGCTGTGCTGGCCGTGCTTGCCGCCGTAGCGCCCCATCGCCCATTCGACATAAAGGAGCGGGACCCCCATCAGTACGAAGCAGGTAAGGTAGGGAATTATAAAAGCGCCGCCGCCGTTCTGTATGGCCTGCGCCGGGAACCGGAGGAAGTTCCCGAGCCCCACCGCGCTCCCGGCCATAGCCAGGATCAGCCCCATCCTTGAACCCCACGCTTCCTTTTTTGTCGTTGTCATTTTAGAGTATACGCTCCCGGGTTTCCCCTGCCCCTTCTGCCGCTGGAGTGCCGGCAGCGAAGGTAAATGATACAAAAATTTTAAACAGAATAGGCTGCCGGCCGCGCGGGAGAAACCGGCCTGGGCGGCCGGGTTTTGTTATTCTTCGGCCGTGCATCCCCCATATCCTGGAACAAGAGCGGGAGCAGGCTTTCCGGGGTATGCTGAACAGCGCCCCGGAAAATCCCGCCGCATCGTCCAGCCCCTGGTGATATGCCGCTTCACTAAAAATCGTTTTTAGTGCAGCCGGCCGCCGTGAACCGAAAAACTTCCGGGTAAGGGCTTGCGCCTCAGGCGCCTGCCGCAGGCATGCTGTAGCATATACACAGAAGGAACTTAAGCGGCGCCGGTTGGCAACCGCTGAACAGATAAAGGAGAAAAATATGAAAAAAATAATGATAGCTCTGCTGCTGGCGGGATCCGGCGGCGCGGCGAACGCGGCGGAGCCTGCCGGTTTCTGCCTGGACGCGGTGAGCGGCCGGGATCTACCTAAGTTCCGGATAGAAGTGCCCCTGGCCTCCAAAGCCGTGGTGGCGGATAGCGGCTCCTCCTGCACCAAAGACGGGGCCTACCGCTCCATCAGCCAGGACAACAGCCCGCTGCTGTGGCAGACCGGCGCTTACCCCATAACCGGCTCTAACCAGTGGAAATGGGTGATGCCGGTGGATCATGCCCGCGCCAATATGTGGGGCGTGCGCTATATCTGCGGCCCCGGGGTGGAATGCGACGAGTTCGGCGCCGGCAAGCACGAGGGTGTGGACTACGTGCCCAGCCAGGCGGCCTGGAACGACAAGAACAAGGGCTTCATCCTGGCGGCGGCGGACGGCGAGGTGGTTTACGCCCGCGTGGGCTGCCCGCAGACCAATAATTACGGCAAGAACGGCACCAAACGCATGTGTTCGGACGGCTGGGGCAACCATGTTATAGTCCGGCACGGCAAGGTGAAGATGGTGAAGAACGGCGCGGCTGAAGAGACCACCCTGTACTCCCGCTACGCCCACATGGCCCCCGGCGCCATCACCGTCAATATCGGCGACAAGGTAAAGGCGGGCCAGCGCCTGGGCCGCATGGGCAACTCCGGTTCGTCCAACGTGCCGCACCTGCACTTCGAAGTAGGCACCATGAAAAGCCGCGTCTTTGAGAAGTGCAAGCCCTCCAAGGCCATGGACTACGTGGTGAACCCTTACACGCTGAGCGGCTTCCCGAACAGCTTTTGAGGCGCAAGATAAGGAGGAAACCGTATGAAAAGGAGATCCTATGAAAGACCTGGTACTGAAACTGACGCTGCTGACGCTTACTTTAAACTGCTCCGCCGCCTACGCCCGCTCCTCGGCTTATGCGGAGAACGGCTGGGTGAACGGGTTCTACTTCGGCCAGGACGCTGCCCGGGAGACCGTGCCGCAACCCTCCGCGCCTGCGCCGGCCTCTGAAGCGGCTGGCCCTGGCGCGGCCGCGCAGCTGGGCCCTGAGCTGACCCTGCCGGCCCAGCCGCTCCTGCAGGCCGGCCCGGAGGAGGAGAAGACCGTCCCGCCGGACTACGACGAGGCAACGGCGCTGCGGCTGGCCCGCAGCGCGAAGAACCACAGCCTGGGCGCCTTCACCGGCTGGTGCTACTCCTACGTGGCCGACGCCATGGAGATGACCGGCCTGATCCGCCGCGACCAGTGGTATTCGCTGGGCATAGGCGTGAACGCGGCCGCCGACTTCGCGGCGTGGGCCAACCGCAACCCCGGTACGCTGCGCAGCCAGCTGAAGCTCGCCAAAATACCTACGCCTTCCGTAGCCGCCGAGCTGCCGCTGGGCGCCATAGTGGTCTATGACCGCGGCGCCTGCGGCTTCAGCGGCCGCTCCGGCCACATAGAGGTAAAAGTAGCCCCCAACCTGCTCTGTTCCGACGGCTGCCAGCCGGCCTACCAGTCCTGCTTCGGCAGCGCCGGCGCGCGCGCCGGCATCAGCGTCTACGTGCCGGTAATAAAGAAGGCCGCCGCGAAAGAACGGCGCTTCTGCCGGCTGACAGGCAGCGGCGAAGGCAAGTGCCGCTACACGTGCGACGACGGCTCCGCCTACGAGAGCGCCATGAAGCGCCCCGTCCCGTGGAACGAGAATTCCTCCGGGGAAACCCTGGAACTGTGCCAGCAGGCCGTGGTCACTTTCTGATCCGGCGCAATTAAAAGGAGAAAAAACATGAAACTGATGATCTTGACGGCGGTGTTGGCGGGGCTGTTCAGCCCCGCGGCGGCGGGGGAGTTCACTGACCTGCAGCGCCTGCGCGCTGCCGGGGTGCCCGCGGCGGCGGTCCCGGCCCCGGCGCAGGCGCCGGTCTATTCCGGAGAGCTTGCGCCGGCTTACGACGAGTACTATTCGGCGCTTAAAGCGTATTCCGAAATAGCTTTCGTTTCGCCGCAGGACAGCCCGCAGTACCTGGAGGCCGCGGCCGCCGGCCAGTACCTGCGGGCGCGGCTGGAAGCTTTGGGCGGCGGACCCGGTGAGGAGGCCGCGGCGCGGCTGCCGGTGGCCGTTTCTTTCCGCGTGGCTTCCGAGCTCGACGACGCTTTCGGTTTCGGCGACCGCGGCACGGTAACGCGCGGCGTGCCGATAAAGGCCGGCTACTGCCAGGTCAACTATGTGAAGAACAATGTGCCTTTCCTGGTGCAGCAGGACGGCTTCCTTAACAAGGGCGAGGTCATTCTGACCTTCGACGACGGGCCGGGCCCGCTCAGCGAGGAGGTCTCCGCCGCCATGCGCGCCGGCAAAGCCCCGTCGCTCTTTTTTGTGCTGGGAGTCAACCTGGGCGCCAGCGGCAAGGCCCGCATAAAAAAAGAGACCGAAGACGGGCACTTCGCGGGCGTGCACGGCTATTACCACGCCACGCAGTCCGGCAAGCCGTTCACCGCCCTTTCCACCGGCGAGATCCTTAAACAGCTTGGCGGCGTGAAAGCCTCCATCACCGCGGCCGCCGGAAAAAAGCCCGGCTTTTTCAGGCCGCCTTACGGCGTTATCACGCCGGAAGCGGTCAAGGCCATAGCCTCCGACCTGGGGCTGGTGCCGGTGGGCTGGACCATAGACACGCTGGACTGGTCCACCAAGGACCCCGACCTGCTTTTTAAAAAGACCGTGGCCATGATACAGCAGCGCGGCAAGGGCATAGTGCTGATGCACGACATACACCCGCAGAGCCGCACCGCCGCCCTGCGCCTGGTGAAATGGCTGGCCGCGAACGGCTACAAAGCGGTCTCTCCGGAGCGGCTGACCGCCGCCTACGGCGGTAAATGAACCATAAGGAGATAAAATATATGAACAAGCTGATAACGATGTTGTTACTGGTACTGGGTGCGGCGCCGGCTTTTTCCGCGGACCTGGCGGGCATACAAAAGCAGCTGCCCGCTCTCGGGGCGGCGGCCGCGGGGCTGCCGGGGCCTTTAACCGTGCCGCTGGTACCGCAGCCGCAAAACGAGTCTGTTGACTCCCTGCGCGCCGAGGCGCTGGCCGACCCGGCCCGGTTCCTGGACGAGCATTCCCCTTATGAGATAGGCCTGGCTTTCGGCCTGCAGCCCTCGCGCTTCCCGGTGACCGACAAAAAGCGCATAGAGGGCGCGCTGGTCAAGCTTACGGTGGACCTGTCGAAGCAGCGCCTGGAGATGAAGTCCGGCGGCGCCGTAAAAGTATTCAGGATCTCGTCCGGCCGGCCGCCAGAGAACACCACGCCGGGCAGCGGGAAATGCTACGCGCCCGATTTCATGGAGAGCATGCACTACTCCAGCCTTTACAACAGCGCCCCCATGCCGCACAGTATTTTTTTCAACGGCAATATAGCGGTGCACGCCACCGCCGCCGAGCATCTGCTGGGCCGCCCGGCTTCGCACGGCTGCATACGCCTGTCCAGGGCCGACGCAAAAACCGTATTCGCCGAGGTGAAGGCGAAAGGCAAGGCCAACGCCATCATCTGCGTAACCGGCGTGACGCCGAAGCCCTGAGAACGGCGCGCACTATGACCAGCACGGAGAACAATATGAAAAGAACGGTGATCATGATGATATTAGCGGCGTTCTCGGGAGCGCCGGCGGCGGCGGGCCTCCCGGACCTCCAGAGCTTTGGCGCTTCGGACGTGGCGGCCCTGGCCGCCGCAGCGCCTCTTCCGCCCCCGCCGGTCTGTGTCGCTGAACGGGCAGGTGAGGACGGGCAGTATGCGCCTGTGCTGGACGTTGTCCGCTCACGATTCCGCCTGGACAAACTTGCGGTGGAGGCGGGGGAAGCAGAGGTCCTGCGCCAGACGGCGGCTTTCAAAAGCCGGGTCAGCGCCGAGGAGGCCGCCGCCCTGGCCCTGCGCAGCTTTCTCGAAGATTTCGAAGACCCGGATAGTCCTATGTCCCTGACCATGCAGGCTTTGGCCGTGCAGGGCGCCGCCGGTCAAAAAACTTCTTTAGTGGACAGAGCCGGGGAAAAACTGTTCTCGATGCTCAACGGCGGCGGGGCCGTGCTGCGCCTGGCGGCCGCCGGCGAAAAGGCCGGGCGGGGAGAAGACGTGTCCGGCAGCTGGCTCTTTTCGCTGAAGGTCCCCGGTTTTCCGGGGTATACGCATTGGGCGGTAGTGAACCGGCAGACCGGCTCAGTTTACAATTACGGGAGCTTCCGGGGACGCTTAAGTCGATCTCACCAGCGGTTCATATGAACCTGTGCCGGGTTGTATTTATCTTTGGCGCGCGGTTCACCCGCCGGGACGCCTAACGGAATTAAATTCAGCGGGATAACATGCTCCGGCATGCCCAGGAGCTTTTGAACTACGGCAACGCGCTCCGCCACCGGGAATACCGCCGTCCAGACAGCGCCCAGCCCCAGCGCCTCGGCCGCCAGAAGGATATTCTCGGTGGCGGCGCTGCAATCCATCAGCCAGAACAAGGACTTCTCCCCGCCGTGCTGCCTCCGCAGATCGCCGGAGACAACTATCGCCGCGGCGGCCTGTGCCGTCATTTTTGCGTACGGCAGGCCTTCGGCTAACTGTCCGAGCAGGGCTTTATCCGTGACCACTATGAAATCCCAGGGCCGCGTATCCACGGCGCTGGGCGCCGCCATCCCCGCTTTTACCAGTTCCATTAACTGCGCCTCGGTGACCGGAGCGTCCGTAAAAGCGCGCACGCTCTTGCGCGTCATTATGTTTTTCAATGCTTCGTTCATGCTCATTCCCCCTGACCGCCCTTGTAGGTGCAGTGCGCTCGATTTTTTTGTGTAACTATTTTACCAAATAGGCCGTTTTCACGGAGGCCCGTTATTTTTCTGGTTTAAAAGCCTCCGCCGGGCTGGTGATGGGCCGCTTCACGAAATAAGGTTTTTGGTGAATTCCCGCAGCCTGAGTCAAAAGCCCGCGCGGCCGGGACGTCCGCCTCATGCGCCTGCGCCGGGGATGTTCTAGGATATCAATATTCCGGCGGCGGCCGGCGGTAGCGCGGGGCCGCTGCCGGCGCGACGAAGAAAACCGCGGCAGCCGTTAGCGGTAATCGCCGTCAGCAACTTTAACAATAGGGGATCCATTATGCGAACGTTCTTCTCCATTCTCGCTCTGCTCTCCGTCTCTACCAGTGTTTTTTCCGGTGAGGCGGCCTTTGACCAGCTCAACGCCAGGGCTCAGGCGCGGCCGCCTGCCATACAAAGCGCCGCCCCGGACGAGCGGATCGCGCCGGCCTCAAAGCCGGTCCGGCGCGCAGCAGGCATCGGCATCTCCCACGCCGGCGATCCCTTCGATATCCCGGATTTCACCATCCCCGAGATCGCGCGCATGGTAAAGGCGGCCGGCGCCACCCATTACCGCGCCCATATCCCGCTCAAAGAGGTAATGCCGGTACTCTCCGCCGGCGACATGACGCGCCTGGGAAAGGCCGTCAGATCCCCCGCCCTGATGGAGAAAATGACCGGGGAGCTGTCCCGGAGCAATGCCTGGCGGCGCATAGACGCTTTGACGGACGCCTTCTCGCAGAACGGCATACGCCTCATTTTCGTGGTGGGCTGCGGCTACGCCAAGGAAGAGCCGCTGTTCCGCGGCGACGGCGGCGCCATGGTCCCGGCCAGCCCCGGCGGCATAGGCCGCGAGAAATATCTCGCCATGGTCCGCTGGCTGGTAGGCGCGGCGGCGCGCAGGTACGGCGACAGGGTGGAGGTGTGGCAGGTGGAGAACGAGCTCAACATCGCCTGGGTCGTCAGCGTTGTCAACTGGCGGGTCCCCGACGAAGCATGGACCGACACCGGCTACTGCAGGCAGCTCCTCAAGACCATGGCCGATACCGTCCACGAGGAAGGGGCGCGCCTGGGGAAGAAGCTTAAGGCCACCCACAACTTCGCTACCGGCCTGCCCTGGCAGCCCTATACGAAAGACAGCGACGCCGACGATACCCTTTCGCGCATAAAAGGGCTCGCCTCCGGCCCGGAACTTGACATCATAGGCATCGATCTCTACGAGAACTATTTCTACAGCCATCCCCTGCAGCTGGACAGGTCGGCCGATTTCGTGAAGCGCATGGTAAAGGACTACCCCGGCAAGCCGGTATGGGTGCTGGAGACCGGCTACGCCCGCGGGCCAAAAGAGCGCGGCTTCACGGACAAGGCCCAGACCGACTACTTCAGCTCCATTTTCGACAGCTGCTATGAGGCCGGCGCCGAAATGGTGCTCGCTTTCGGCTGGTTCTACAACCCGAAAGGCTGGTGGAACAGCACCGGCGAACTCCCGCCGCCGTGGCATCCTCTGGCCGTGGAGCCTTACTGGAGCCCGCTGAAAGTGAGCCACGGCCCGGACGGGGCCAGGCAGATAGAATACGGCAAGGCCTGGGACGAGCTCGGCAAGGCCTCGCGCAAATGGGTAGGAAAGGACGGCGCCGAATGAAGATCCCGCTGAGAATGGGACCGCTGTCCGGCAGGCTGCTGCTCTTTTTTTACGGCGCGGCGCTGGCGGCTTTCGCGGCTGCGCCGGCCTCCGCCCTGGACGACGGCCAGGCGCTCACCCCGCCCATGGGCTGGAACAGCTGGAACAAGTTCGGCTGCGACGTCAATGAGACGGTGATCCGGCAGGCGGCGGACGCCATGGCGGACAGCGGCATGCAGCGCGCCGGCTACCGGTACGTGCTGATAGACGACTGCTGGCAGCTTTCGCGCGACGCCGGGGGCAATATACAGGCCGACCCCGAACGCTTTCCCTCCGGCATAAAAGCCCTGGCCGACTACGTGCACGCCAAAGGGCTGCGCTTCGGCCTCTATTCTGACGCCGGCGACATGACCTGCCAGCACCGCCCGGGCAGCCGCGGCTACGAAGAGCGCGACGCCAGGCAGTACGCGGCCTGGGGCGTGGATTATCTGAAATACGACTGGTGCCACACGGAGGGAGTGGATGCGCGGACGGCCTACAAGACCATGTCCGACGCGCTCCGCAGCAGCGGCCGCCCGGTGATCTTCAGCGTCTGCGAGTGGGGCCAGCATAAACCCTGGCTCTGGGCGCCGGAACTGGGACACCTCTGGCGGACCACGCGGGACATAACCGACTGCTGGAACTGCCCGCTCAAGCTGTTGGGCTGGACCAACATCCTGGACCGGCAGGCGGGCCTTGAAAATTATGCCGGCCCGGGGCGCTGGAACGACCCCGACATGCTGGAGGTCGGAAACGGCGGCATGACGACCGAAGAGTACCGGGCCCACTTCAGCATGTGGTGCATGCTGGCGGCTCCGCTGATAGCGGGCAACGACCTGACCGCCATGGACGCGGAGACCCGCGCCATACTTACCAACGAGGAGGTCATAGCCGTGGACCAGGACCCCCTCGGGAAGCAGGGCCGCAGGGTCAGATCCCTTTTCGGCCTGGAGGTGTGGTCCAAGGAACTTTCCGGCGGCCGCCGGGCGGCCGCGCTGCTCAACCGGAGCCCCTGGCCCCTCCGGATAGGCACGACATGGAAGGAGCTCGGGCTGGACGCGCCCCGCGCCAGGGTGCGCGACCTCTGGGCTAAAAAAGATCTGGGAGAACTGCCGCGCGGGTACGAGACCGAGGTGCCCGCCCACGGCGTGGTGCTGCTGCTTGTCTCGCCGTGACGCGCCGCCGGCGCGAAGCGGAAAGCCGCGGCTCAGGCCGGAATTAATAAGGGAGGACTAAATGCAACTGACTTACATAGACTGGTTGATAATGTTGGTATACTTCGCGTTCGTGCTGGGCATAGGCTTCACGCTCAAGCGCTACATGAAGACCAGCACGGACTTTTTCCTGGCGGGACGTTCCATCCCTGCCTGGGTAGCCGGACTGGCCTTCATCTCCGCCAATCTCGGGGCCCAGGAAGTGATAGGCATGGCCGCCTCGGGCGCCAAGTACGGTCTGGCTACCAGCCATTTCTACTGGATAGGCGCCATACCCGCCATGGTCTTCGTGGGCGTTTTCATGATGCCGTTCTACTACGGCTCAAGGGCGCGCTCCGTGCCCGAGTACCTGCGCCTCCGCTTCGACGAAAAGACGCGCGGGCTCAACGCCGTTTCCTTCGCCGTCATGACGGTCTTCTCCTCCGGCATCTCCATGTACGCCATGGCCAAGCTTATCATGACCCTGCATATCTTCGACGGGATATTCCTACGGCTGGGCATCGCGCAGTCGTGGATCTTCCACGTCAGCATAATCGTCTCGGCCCTGATCGTGCTGGCCTACGTCACGTTCGGCGGCCTTACCAGCGCCATCTACAACGAAGTGCTGCAGTTCTTCCTTATAGTGGCGGGCTTCCTGCCCCTCGTCCTGCTTGGCCTTAAGGACGTCGGCGGCTGGGCCGGCCTCTGCGCGAAAGTCCCCTCCGCCGGCTTCACGCATTCCTGGGTGGGCATGGGCAGCCCAGAAACGAACCTGCTGGGCGTGGAGTGGTTCGGCCTGTCCATGGGCCTGGGCTTCGTGCTCTCTTTCGGCTACTGGTGCACGGACTTCCTGGTGGTGCAGCGCGCCATGGCGGCCGATTCCATGAGCGCCGCCCGCCGCACCCCGATCATCGCCGCCCTGCCCAAGCTCTGCTTCCCGCTGCTGGTCATACTGCCCGGCCTGATAGCGGTAGCCCTGCCGGCCAAGCTCGGGATAGGCCCCGCGCCGATCGTTTCCGCCTCAACAGCAGCGCCGGGCGCCTCCGCCAACTCCGCCGCGGCCGGCCCGACGGAGAACCGCGGGATAATTCCGGTCAAAGTTGACCCCGATACCGGCCTGCCCAAGCTGGACGCCACCGGCCGGCCCGAGTACGACTACGACCTCACCATCCCGATGATGCTGCTGCACTATTTCCCCACCGGCATACTGGGCCTGGGCCTCACCGCGCTGCTGGCCAGTTTCATGTCCGGCATGGCGGGCAATGTAACGGCCTTCAACACCGTCTGGACCTACGACATCTACCAGGCCTATATCAAGCCGCAGGCCTCGGACCAGCACTACCTTTGGATGGGGAGGATGGCCACCGTCTTCGGCATAGGCTTGTCGGTGCTGGCCGCGTACGCGGCCACACGGTTCAACAACATCATGGACATGCTGCAGCTGGTGTTCGCTTTCGTGAACGCGCCGCTCTTCGCCACCTTCCTGCTCGGCATGTTCTGGAAACGTGCCACCGGGCACGGCGCTTTCTTCGGGCTGCTGTCCGGCATAGCCGCGGCGGCGGTGCACCACGGCTTCACCCTGCCGCTGAGGGCGACGGCCGGCATCAAAGGCGGCTGGCTGGCCGTGACCCACGCCTACCCGAGCGAGATGGCGCAGAACTTCTGGACGGCCATCTGGGCCTGGAGCGTCTGCTTCCTCGTGACCATAGTGATAAGCCTGTTCACCGCCCCCCGGCCCGAGCATGAGCTCAAAGGCCTGGTGTATTCGCTGACCGAGCGGCCTCGCGAAGAGGCTACCGCCTGGTACCTGCGGCCCGCCCCCCTCGGTCTCGCCGTGCTGACGCTGACCGTGGCGCTTAACTTCGTCTTCCGCTAGGAGAAAATCATGGGAATGGATATACGCTTGCCTATAGGTCTGATGTTCGTGATCATGGGGGTCCTGCTGGCCGGTTTCGGCCTGTTCAGCGACGCCTCCCTCTACACCCGCTCCCTGGGCATCAACGTAAACACGATCTGGGGAACGGTGCTGGTGGTCTTCGGCGCGGCCATGCTGGTGCTGCAGCGCCTGCGCCGCCGCCCGGCCAGGCCCGGCGCCGCGGCCGACAGGGCGGAGAAGCCATGACCGCCGCGCGGACTGCCCGGCGGGAGGCTATGGCGGACGAGTTCCGCAAGCGATACGGCAACGCCGGGCCGCGGTTCTTCCGCGCGCCCGGCCGGGTCAATCTTATCGGCGAGCACACCGACTACAACGACGGCTTCGTAATGCCGGCCGCCATAGACCGCGACGCCTGGGTGGCCGCGGCGCCGCGGCCGGACCGGAAGGTGCGGATCTATTCCGCCGACGTCCGCGAGGAAGCCGTGTTCGACCTGGACGAGGCGGGGAAGCGGGCCGAGCGCCGCTGGAGCGACTACGCCGTGGGCGTGGCGGAGGCCCTCTCGCGCTCCGGCGCTAAACTGCGCGGGGCCGACCTGCTGCTCCAGAGCGACGTGCCGCTCGGGTCAGGCCTCAGCTCCTCGGCCGCCATGGAAGTGGCGGTGGCCCTGGCCCTTCTGGGCGTGAGCGGCCTGGAAGTGCCGCCGGAAAAACTGGCCCTGCTCTGCCAGGAGGCGGAGAACACTTTCGTGGGCATGCGCTGCGGCATCATGGACCAGTTCATTTCCTGCTGCGGGAGCGGCGCGCATGCGCTGCTGCTGGACTGCCGCACGCTTGAGCACAGGCTGCTGCCGCTGCCGCCGGGCGCGCGCCTGGTCATCTGCAATACCATGGTCAAGCACAGCCTGGCGGCCGGCGAATACAACAGCCGGCGCGAGGAATGCGAACAGGGCGTGCGCCTGCTGGCCGGGACACTGCCCGGCGTGCGCGCGCTGCGCGACGTGGACCTGCCCTCCCTTGAGGCGCGCCGCGCGGAGCTGCCCGAAACGGTTTTCAGGCGCTGCCGGCACGTGGTGAGCGAGAACGCGCGCACCCTGGAGGCCGCGAAAGCCCTGGAGCGCGGCGACCTGGCCGCCTTCGGCCGGCTCATGGCGCGGTCGCACGCGAGCCTCCGCGACGATTACCAGGTAAGCTGCTCCGAACTGGACACCATGGTGGAGCTGGCCGCGGGAGTTGACGGCGTCTGGGGCGCCCGCATGACCGGCGGCGGCTTCGGCGGCTGCACGGTCAACCTGGTAGCGGAGGAGCGCGTGGAGGCTTTCCGCGCCGCGGTCAGCCGGGGCTACGAAAAAGCCGCCGGCCGCAGGCCGGACATCTACGTCTGCAGCGCGGCCGACGGAGCGGGCCCGCTGTCCGCTGCCGTGCCCGGCACGGAGGGCGTCCATGCCTGAGCTCGATCTTAACATTCATCCGCACAGGCGGCTCAACCAGCTTACCGGCGACTGGGTGCTGGTCAGTCCGCACCGGGCCGCGCGGCCCTGGCAGGGGCAGGTGGAGAAAGCGGCCGTGCCGCCCAAGCTCCGCTACGATCCCACCTGCTACCTCTGCCCCGGCAACGCCAGGGCGGGGGGCGCCCGCAATCCGTCCTACCGCGGGGTCTACGCTTTCGACAACGATTTCGCCGCCCTGCTGCCTGACACCCCGGCGGCTAAGTCCGTAAAAGGCGGCGGCCTGCTGGTCGCCCGCGGCGAGCCGGGAGTGAGCAAAGTGCTCTGTTTCTCACCGCGCCACGACCTCACGCTTTCCCGCATGGACCGCCCCGCCGTAAGGGCGGTGGTGGACACCTGGGCGGCCGAGTATAAGGGCTTCTGCGCCAGGCCCGGCCTAAACTACGTGCAGATCTTCGAGAACCGCGGCGAGATGATGGGCTGCAGCAATCCCCATCCGCACTGCCAGATCTGGGCCACCGCCACGGTGCCCAACGAGCCCGCCAGGGAGCAGCGCTCTTTCCGGCGCTACCGCGCCTCCGGCGGACGCTGCCTGCTCTGCGACTACCTCGCCCGGGAGCTGAGCGCCGGCGAGCGCGTGGTCTGCTCCAACAGGCTTTTCACCGCGCTGGTGCCGTTCTGGGCGGTGTGGCCTTTCGAGACCCTGGTGATAGGCTCCAGGCACCGCAGCGGCCTGGACCGGCTGGGCGCGGAAGAGAAGGACGGGCTGGCCGACATCCTGAGGCGCCTCACCGGCATATACGACCGGGTGTTCGGCGTGCCTTTCCCTTATTCCATGGGCTTCCATCAGCGGCCCACCGACGGCCGCGAGCATCCGGAATGGCATCTTCACGCGCATTTCTATCCGCCGCTGCTGCGCTCGGCCGCGGTCCGCAAGTTCATGGTGGGCTACGAGCTGCTGGCCGCCCCGCAGCGCGACATCACCCCCGAAGCCGCGGCCGAACGCCTGCGGTCCCTGGACAGACCATGAAACCCTCCATCTCGCGCTCTGATTTCGGCCGGCTGCCCGACGGCAGGCTGGCGAACCTCTATCTCCTGGACAACGGCGCGGGCGTAACCGCCTCAATAACCGACTACGGCGGCATCCTGGTCAGCCTCTTCGTGCCGGACCGCTCCGGCGCGGTCGAGGACGTGGTGCTCGGCCTGGACTCGCTGGACGGCTACCTGGCCGACAAAGCCAGCCTGGGCGTGATAGCGGGGCGCTACGCCAACCGCATAGCCCGCGGCAGGTTCGAGCTGGACGGGAAGACCATAGTCCTGCCGGTCAATTCCGGCGGGCATCACCTGCACGGCGGCCGGCGCGGTTTCGGAAAGGCTTTGTGGAAGTCCTCGCCGGCGGAAACGGAGGAGGGGCCGGCCCTGGACCTGGAGCTGTTCAGCCCGGACGGGGAGGAGGGCTACCCCGGGAACCTGACGGTGCGCGCGCGCTACACGCTCACCCGCGCCAACGAGCTGCGGCTGGACTACGAGGCGGCCACTGACCGGCCCACGGTGATAAACCTCACCCACCACTCCTATTTCAACCTGGGCGGCGCCGGGAGCGGCGACATGCTCGGCCACGAGCTCACGCTTTTCGCCGGCCGGTTCGCCGCCATAGACGGCGCGCTGATCCCCACCGGCGAGCTGCGCCCGGTGGAGGGAACGCCTTTTGATTTCAGGACCCCGCGCGGGATAGGCGCGCGCATAAACGGCCCCGACGAGCAGCTCCGCCGCGGCCTCGGTTATGACCACAGCTGGCTGGTAGACGCCGGCGGAGGGGAGCGGCCGGTTCCCGCCGCCGCGGTCCGCGAGCCGCGCAGCGGACGGGTAATGGAGGTGCTGACCACCGAGCCGGACATCCATCTCTACACCGGCAACTTCCTGGACGGCATCCGCGGCAAAGGCGGCCGGCTATACGGTCCGCGCGCGGGCCTCTGCCTGGAAACGCAGCATTTCCCGGACTCCCCGAACCAGCCCGCTTTCCCCAGCACAGTGCTCCGGCCGGAAAAGCCGTACCGCTCCACCACCATCCACCGCTTCTCGGCGGGCTAGTGATGCGGCGTTTTACTAAAAACACGGTTTAGCGCAGTCCGGCTTCCTGAGCCGAAAAACTTCCGCGCTGGGTTCAGCGCCTCATGCGAAAAGCGCGGGGAACTCGTAGGATATACTTAGGAAGATCGGCAGGCCCTGAAAGGACAGGCCGAAACAAGATAAGGAGAGAATGATGAAACTAATAACGATAGCGGTTCTGATAGCGGGGATAGGCGGGGCGGCCAGCGCTTCCGACTTCTCCGACCTGCAGCGCCTCGGCGCTTCCGGCGTCGCCAGGGCCCAGACCTGCAGCCAGCAGTTCCCGCCGGTGCCGAATCCGCCGATCTGGCCCCCGAACAACTGGCCCGGCGGCAACGGCCCGTTCCCGCCGCCCCACGATACGCTGGATGTCTGCAAGAACACCGGCACCGGGAACGGCAAGTGCCTGTTCAAGTGCGAGAGCGGCCGCACGCTGGTCGAGGACAAGATAGACAACGGCACCCCGGAGGGCGTCTGCGCCCAGTACGTCTTCGAGACCATCCCGGCCCCCGGCATGCCGCAGCTCCGGGGCGGCGCCGGGACCGGGACCAAAGCCAAGGCCGTCACGCCCTGGTACGCCGTGGACTTGCGGTCCGGGGACGGCACCAGCATAAAACTGGACTACGCGCTGGTCAACCGCGACGGCAGGATAACCGCCTCCCCGCTCTGGGTAAATGTTTCCAACCCAGCTTTCAAAGGGAGCGAGACGGTGACGGTGAAGCTGATGAACTATACGGAGGGCATCCTCGAGCCCGCCCAGGCGCTGCGCGACACCTTCACGCGGCAGCTTTCCTATGACGGCTCGGGCTTCCGCGACCAGGGCGGCGCCGTGGTCGTCTATGAGCGGCACAACGCCTGGCATTACGACTTCTACCAGGAGCTGGCCGTTACAGTTAACGGCCGCCAGCTGCCCGAGACTTTCAGGTTCAAGATGCTCGAAAGCGTGGGCCGCGGCGCGGAGAGGTCGGGCAGCCGGAAGATACGGGCCTGCGGCTTTGAGAAGACCGAGGGCGAGACCTGCGCCTACACCTGCAACGACGGTTCCGCTTATACCCGGCCGGCAATGCGGCCGGGCCCGTTCGGCGACGAACCGGTGGTGCCCTGCCCGGCGGCGGTGTTCCCTTTTTAACGAAGGGCGCTCAGCGGCCTGGTGTGGCTCCGGGCGAAGAACATTTCAGGCCGGACCGGGCGGCACAATTCCCCGGTCCGGCCGGTTGAACGCGGTTCGTCGGACCCTTTGGAGGACTTATATGATCAAACTTGTCAGGCAGTACAGCGTTTTCCTGCCCAACGCGCCCGGAGCCATGAACAGATTCCTGGAGTACTTCTTCAGGAGCGGGATAAACATTATCGGGATCGCCTCCGAAATGCGGGATGATTCCGGGATAGTCCGCATAACCGTTGACTCCGAGAACAGGATCAGCAGCGTGCTTACCAAAGAAGGGTTTACGACCATTGAAACGCAGATGATACTGCTGCAGCTCATGGACAAGCCGGGCATGCTGCTCAGGATGTCCGCGCTGCTCGGCGAGCACGGCATCAATATCACCACGATCTACGGGACCACCTACACGGGTGCCGTCGGACACCTCCTGCTGAACGTCACCGACGTTCCCAGGGCCATGGAGCTCTTGAAAGAACTGATCGAAAGCGGGCCCGGAAACACTGCGACGGGCAACTGACTTTCGCCGGCAATGCCGGACCACGGCCGGCGTCAAGGCGCTTCACTAAAAAGCCGCTTTTGCGGAAACGCCGTTTCGTGGGCCGGAAAGCCCGCGGGGCAGGGCACTGCGGCTCATGCGCGCCTGCGCCGGGAACAGCTATCATTAGCCCTGTCGTTGAACGCCGGCGGAACGCGCCGGTCATTTACAGAGGGGAGAAGTCATGAAAAAGATAATCTTCAGGAACCTTGGCGCGGCGGCCGCGGCGGCATTGCTCGCCGGCTGCGACGAGATTAAATTCAGCGGCGCCATGGACGTCGCCGAGCAGCTTACCGTGGTGCAGCGGGTCAACGGCGCGCCCTGCAACCCGCACGACCCCTGGGACACCGATTGCGGTCCGCAGGACGAAAAGGTGGCGCTAAAGCCCGGCAAGTTCCCGGCCGCGGCCGAGCTCGGCGCCTCGGGCGGCAAGAAGCGCATCAGCCTGGAGCTGGAGAACGACGGCGGGCCGAAGACCGTGCAGCTCGAGTTCGACGATGACATAGAGATAGGAGAGACCTTCAGCGTCAGCGCCGCCCAGCTGAAGCAGGAGTTCGGCATCGAGGGCGCCATGGCCACCAAGGTGGAGCGCTCAGAGGAGCGCTCGCGCTACGAGGGCTGCTACTATCAGTACCCGCAGACCGTCTGCCGCGCCCCGGCGGAGACAGCCGCCGGGAAGGCCGCCGCCGCGGCGCTGGCCGCGGGCGCCGCGCAGTTCCAGGCGCCCCCGGCCGCCGAGCCGCCCGCGGCCTCCGACCCGGCCCCGGCCGGCGGCAGGCATGACCCGCATCACGGCAGCTTCGGCCAGCCTTATCACCCGTCAGGCTGCTACACGCAGTGGTTCAGCAGGCCCGGCAACCGCTACGTCCGCTACTACGAGGAGACCACCCTGCGCGACATAAACGCGGACTTCGTGAAAGCGGGCAGGAAGGCGGCCAATTACAAAGGCCATTCCTCCCAGACCCGGAACGTCTATACCTATCAGGGAGAGTGCCGCTGACGGCCGGTTCGCTAGTATAACGCACTCGCTCCCCGGCCCCATTCCTCAACGAGGTCGCCCGGGTCGAATTCATTACGGACCTGCCAGGGGGGAACGGGCTTTTTACAGAGGGGGTCCTCTGTGGGAATGTCCGCCCCTGCGGCAGTGCTTAGCCGGTGCTCCGGCCGGAAAAGCCGTACCGCTCCACCACCATCCACCGCTTCTCGGCCGGGTAGCCCGGGCGAAAAGCAAAAAAGAGGGCCGGCTTTTGTATTTTACCGGTAAGGGGAAACATTTCAGATTACCTTTTCGATCGATCGGCTCCGGGTTGAAGATACGCTGTTTCACCAAAAACGCCGGTTTAGTGCAGTCCGGCCTCGTGAGTCAAAATACTTTCCCGCTGGTCCCTGCGCCTCATGCGCGGCGGCTGCCGGTTCTGTACTATATATGTGTGGCTGCAGAGCGGACGGGGCCGACGCCCCGCGCAAGCAAAGGAGAAAGGAAAGTATGAAAATGTTAGCTATAACACTATTGATCGGCATGATGACCGGCGCGGCCGACGCGGCGGATATCTTCGACCTTCACCGTCTTGGCGCTTCAGAGGCTGCGGCCCGGGTGGCTGCGGGCCAGGTCCCGCAGGTACCGCCGGTCCCGCCGGTCTTCCCGGCGGCCCCGTGGAACAACAACTGGCCGGGAACGTTCCCGCAGCCCCAGCAGAACGGCATCGACACCTGCGTCTTTACCGGGTTCAATGGCGGCAAGTGCTGGTTCAAGTGCGCCAGCGGGAACCTCATAACCGAGCCCCCGGTAAAGACCGGGCCCGTCGGCGCCATGTCCGATGTCTGCGCTACGCACGTATTCCTCTCCGTGCCCGCCGCCCGGCAGAAGGGCGGCAGGACCATGGAGGACTGGAAAAGCGTGGACCTGCTGGCCGCGGACGGCACGCAGATCAGCGTGGATTATGTGCCGGCCGACCTCGGCGGCAAGGTGAACGCGACCCATATATGGGTAAGCGTGCGCAACCCGAAGTTCAGCGGCTCTGAGAAGATATCGGCCAAACTGTCCAACTACTACGAGGCCAAGCCGGGCTCGCCTGAAACCCTCAAGGAAGCCAACGAGCTGGAGCTGCCGTTCAACGGCTGGAGCTTCCAGGCCAGGTTCCCGGACATAAGCCTTTTCGAGGCCTTCCATTCCTGGCAGAACGACTTCCGCCAGACGCTGACGGTCACGGTGAACGGCGCGAACCTGCATACCGGGTCAGGCATGAACCAGTTCAGGTTCCAGATGCCGGGCAAACCCGCCTGGGCCGAGGACAAGAGCCGTTCGGCGGAGCGGCTGAAAGGCTGCCTGTTCAGCGGCTCGCAGGGCGACAGCTGCGTCTACAAGTGCGAGGGGGGAAAAGAGTACACCAGGCCGATGAACCGGCCGAGCCCCTTCGGAGACGAGCCCGTAATCCCCTGCCCCGCTTTCGTGGTACAGTTCTGAAAAAGAACGATCAGGCGGCCGCGGTCCATTTTTATGAATACTGCATTCGTAAATATACAACTTTGGTCCCGGTCCAAATTGGTTCCGAAGGCGCTTATAGGAGGCGGTCCGGGCCTGTATGCTATCGGCATGAGATGCTCCGCCGACCGGGGATATAAAGTCCGGATCGCCGCTTTCCTGGCGGTCTTCCTGGTATTGGCCGCCCCTCCCTGCCATGGCCGGGAGGCCCTGTCGCCGCTGGGGCCGCTGCCGGAAATAAGCGTCTTTAAAGTCCCTGCACCCATAGTCAGCAGGGACGAAGCTTACGATGCCGGCGCCTTCCGGAACGTCCCCGCGCTTCCTATAACCGGCGACTGGGCGCTGGCCCGCCTTAAGACCTATACCGGCGAGGACAATAACCTCCGGGCCGTGACCAGGACCTTTCCGGCCGGCAGCGCTGAATACATCGGCCGTTTCGACCTGGACCCCTCGGGCAAGGGCACTATCTCCGGCTCCAGGAACTGCCGGCCCGGCGAAGCCGGCGTCTCCGGCATGCCTGTACAGCTTACGAACACACCCAATCTGCTCGACCGCGCGGGCAGCTTTATCTATGTCCTGAATCTGATCTCTAACCTGGTCAACGACGCCAGATGCGTCAACAGCCGGTCCGTCAAGGACTCGATGCTGGTTTTCGCGCACCACGACTGGCTCGGCCGGCCTTCCGCCGGGCTCTACAAGAACCTGGGCGTGTTCGGCGAGGGCGGCAAAAGCGCGGACGCCGAGTGCCGCGGCCTGCGCGGCTACCGCATAGTGGAATTTCCGGTCAATAAGACGATCGCGTGCGTCGGATACGCCGACGGCGCTGCCACGAAACTGCGCATGCTGATACAGCCGATAGGCGAGATCTACGTTTCCCGCGCCGACTTCGTCCGCCCGTGACCAGGCCCTGACCGGATGAAGATGAACGATGGGCTTACCGCGGCGCAGTTTCTTACATCTTCCCTGACTTATTTGCCAGCCCGAGCCCCGGCCGCCGGACAACCCCGGGTGGAGGGGTGTCACCTTAATTCGCCTGCCAGAATTTATTTATCTATTTTTTCCGCAGGGCGGCAAGGGGGCATAGGTCTTGCCGGTTACCTTTCCCCGGGTCGGGTGAAAAGTGCGGTCAAAGAAATCCTTGTTCCAGCTATTTCAAAAGCCGCATTTGCCGCTGAGGTCTTTGTAATTCCTCTCCACCGCACCGGCGTAGTGGTCTGCGGTCGATGAACCGTTGTAGTATCTGGCCAGTGACCGCAGGTTGCCGGGGTTGGTCTCCCTGACCTTTAAGGCCAGGACGCGTATCCCGTATTTCATGTTGGTAAGGATATTGTGGGTGATGCCCGTCCACTCGGGGCGGGAGGAGGAATTTGTGGCCGCCCCGGAATCGGTGACGATGGTGATGATCTGGTTCATGCCGACCCCGTTGCAGGAGCCGCCGGAACAGGAATCCTTAAGCCCTCCGAGGTTGGTTTCCTGCATGGCGATAGCCATCCTGAAAAGGGTCGGGTCTATCCCTTTGGCTTTAGCCCACGTTAAAAAGCCGCTGGCGAGCGGGTCCTTCTCGGCCCTGGCGCCGGCTTTATCGAAACAGGCTTTCAGCTTCCTGGCGTTGCCGCACATGACGGCGGTGGAATTGCCGGCCTGTACCATCCTGGACCCCTGAAGGGTGTCGCCCGCGGACCGGTCCGCACCGCGGAGCGCCCGCCTGTGATAGGCGTCCCAAATAGTATAGTCGGCGGTTCCGGGGCGCTCCTCCCAGGAATATCCGCAGATCGCATGGTCTCCGCTCCGGAGCTGGTCCTTGTCCGCTTCCTCCGCCGGGGTTTGAGGCCCATCAACGGCGGCGCCCGCCTGCGGAGGTTCGGCAACAGGTTCAGGCACAGGTTCAGGCTTAGGTATGGGAATAGAGGAGGCCGCGGCCGCTATGTCGGAGGGCTTGAAGCCTATAACCCAGCCGTCGCTGTCGTAAGCATCTCTAGGGCCCGCGAAAGCCGTACCGCCGGGCAGGGCCAGAGCAGCCAGAAATATTATCTGTATGAGCCTTTTCATAACCGTCTCCTGTTTGAATTATAGCCCCGTTTAGCATCCGGGCAAAGGGCAATATGGGTAAGCAGTCAATAGGCCTGAAGACCTATGCGCAGGCTCGCGGAACCGCGTAATTTATACCTTCCTTGTTCCTTCTGGTGATACGGCGCTTCACTAATAAGCCCTTTTGATGCAGCCGCCTGGCGTAAGCCGGAAAACAATGCGGCAGGGGCTTGCGCCTCAGGCGGAAACCCCAGGGATGCTGTAACCTATACCAGCGGCGTTCGCAATAAAGAAGGGCATTAAGCACGCAATGTTAAGGAGATAAAAATATTATGAAATGGATAATAACCACAGCGGTAATAGCGGGACTGTCCGGGATGTTAAGCGCTGCGGACCTCTCCGAACTTCAGCGGCCGCGCGCTTCCGGCCTGACCGGCGCGCGGGAGCAGCTGGCCGGGCTGGCTTCCGTGCCGGCCGGCGGCGTTCCGCTGCCCCCGGGGCCGGAGCTCACCTTCTCCAAGTCTTTCTCCAAGCCGTCCCTGGCCGCCAGTCAGCTT
>SESF01007004.1_pt1 | contig 20909 bp, 16 predicted proteins | sample 3171521 | NCBI WGS metagenome assembly SESF01 (sample SAMN10866945, study PRJNA518727) | freshwater metagenome | biome: subpolar coniferous forest; feature: holomictic lake; material: water; isolation source: holomictic Lake 227, 6 m and 8 m depth | place: Canada: near Kenora, Ontario | collected...
GTGCGCGCCCTGCTGGAGAACCCACCCCTGGTGGACCTCGCTTTCAAGGAGCAGCGCTGGGCGGAACTGGCCGCGCTGGTGAGGTTCACCCGGCGGGACGTCCCCATTGCCCTGGCCCAGACCGACCCAGCCCTCTACCGCCGACTGCGTGAGCAGATTACCCGCTTCTTCCTTCTGGGGGGCGACGTGTTTTCCTTGCCGAAACTTGAAGCGAAGCGGAACCCCTAGCAGCCAAAGGGCGTAGGCGTCGGACGGTTCGCCCTGGAAGTAAAGTTCGACCGCCGCTTTCAAGTTGGTGACGGCCGCTTCACGCGTGGCGCCGAAACTGGAGACGTCCACATTGAGGCACTGGGCGACAAAGAACACATCCTCGCGGTACACACAATAAGCCATTGCTTTCATGGCTTCGAGGTTGTTATGGAAGCCAGTCAGGGGCAACCGTGGTTTAGCACGGCAGCCGAAGCCCCCTGACGTGGCTGCTCTACCGCGGCCCCAAAGGGCAGCCAGGCTGGATGCGAGATTACCATTAACTGACGTCGCCACTGTGCCTGGGGTGAGCGTAACGAGATTCTCGACAATTCGTACTTGCGGAGGGTCACAATCCTGCTAAACCAGCAGACGTGAGCAAAAAAGTAATGTGAGATAACTGAACCAAAAACCAATTTAGCGTAGCACAGCTACGGTCTTCGGGAAAACCGCGAATTTTCACTGATGAGGACCAAGCTCAAGCGCGCGCCACACGGCGCGGCTTGGAGCATTCCTCATCTAGGCGCTTCGCGGTGCCTCCCGAAGGGTGCGACAGGTTCGCGCCCTTTTGTTTTTCTGTAGCGCTGCGTTAATTAACCAATGGGTAGCAAAACAGAGAAATATTGAAACATGAAAAGTATGAAGACAATGATCCGCCTGATGACCGGTGCTGTCGTGGCCACGATGAGCATGGAGGCTGCAAGGGCCAGTCTTAACATCCCGTCCGACGGCTCGGATGGCGCGCTCGTCATCGCCGAGGATACGGTGATTGACCTCAGTCAGGCCGTCACCAGCAACTGGGACGCGAACAACAGTGCCAACGTGGGCAAGGGCATCTATGACTCCAACAAGTGGGCCGTGGTGTTCAAGTACTCCAGCGTGACGATTCAAGCCGGCGCCACCGTCACCTTCAAGAATCACGCCAGCCGCGCACCGGTGGTGTGGTTGGTCCAAGGCGACGTAACGATCAATGGAACGGTGAGTCTTGACGGGCAAGCCGGTCAGTCCGCGCCTTGGCTGGCCGAACCAGGGCCAGGCGGGTTTCGCGGTGCATCAGGGTACTACGCCTTCGGAGCGGATGCCACATCCGGGTTCGGGATGGGTGGCGGCCATCCAGGGCCTAATTACTGGGGGTGGCAAATGGCCGCAGGCAGCTACGGGTCAGCCGGCGGGGTCGGAACGAGTGAGGCTAGTAGCGGGCCAGCTTCAGCTCCTTACGGAAACCCATCTATCATTCCTTTGTTGGGTGGGTCTGGTGGTGGTGGCGCGCAATCCGGCGCCAATTATGGAGGAGGCGCGGGAGCTGGAGTCATTCTAGTTGCCTGTACTGGAACAATCACTATATCAGGCGAGATTCGGGCAAACGGAGGATCCGGCACTGGAGGCGGGAGCGGTGGTGCGATTCGTCTGGTGGCCGATGCACTCAGCGGCAGCGGAGTTGTTCAAGCCAAGGGCGGAATCGGTGACCAGACAGGTGGCCTTGGTCGGATTCGTATTGAGCGGGTTGTGAATACCTTCACGCCCGAGCCTATTCCGGCTCCAAGCGTTGTGGTGCTGTCTGCCGGGGCTACACCCGTAATTTGGCTCCCATCCAATGGTCCCACCGTCAGAATTGTCTCCATCGAAGGCAAGTCCGCTCCAGCGGACCCGCGTGCTGAGTTTGGTGCCATTGGCGCAGACATCGTTTTGCCCCAAGTCGCCAATGTCACCGTGGTCGTCGAAACCACAGTGGCTGAAGACGCTTCTACGGTCACTGTCCGTGCCACGCCACGCTCCAACGGCAACTTCAGCGAAAGGGTCGCGTCACTCACCCAGGTTGTGAGCGAAGACCCGAAAGTGATTCGCTGGACAGCTAATGTGCCGGTCAGCGACGGCTACGCGGCGATCCAGGTGAAAGTGGTCCGGCCCTGAGTTCGTGGCAGTTCTTCGGTACAGCTTTCCCAGGCTTACTGTCATGAAAACCTTACAATTTCCCGGCCCGTGGCATCGGGCTGCGGTTGCAAGGGGAGCGCCTGCCTGCTGCAGGCCGTCGTCGCCGTCCCGGCGGCGACTGCGAGCCACTGACGTTCCAGGTCCCCAGCGGGGCCAGGAAGTCAGTGCCACGCGTGTGTCCGGCGAGACGCCAGACACAACACGCCCGAGGCGTGTGCTCCCCAGTGCGTCTCCATCGTGTCGGCGTAGCGGCGGCTCAGCAGAGCGCCGCCATTCTCCGGCACAGAAATCAGCGGCGCACTGCCGAGCCGCCGCTACGGCCGCCTGGCTGGCGCTGATGCTCGGGCTGTTCGCGTCATTCGCCCAGGCCCAGACGCAGCCGGTGCTGATCCAGGAGGTCATCTCCCGCGAGTTCTCGATCTTCGTCGGCGACGAGCCAACGCCTCCCTGGAGGCAGGCCGTCTCCCGCGAAGTCGGCATCGTCGTCACCACGCCGGCTTGGCCCGCCAAGGTCTCGCCGCTCATCGTGACGCCTACGCCCACGGGCGAGTCGGTCACGCTGTCGTGGCTCGGCTACAACGAGTGGGCGCAGCGGGATGTGGCCGGCTACCGGCTCTACATCTCCGACCGGCCCTTCGCGGACATCTCCCAGATGACGAATTACATCGTCGTGCCGGGAGAAACCTTCACGTTCACGTTCACCAACCTGCCGGCCTGGCAGGACCACTACTTCGCGGTGGTGGCGGTGGACGCGTTGGGTGGGTTCGACCCGGTGGTGAATTACGCCGCTGCCTACATCCTCGCCCGCGAAGTGGTGTCGCGGGAGTTCTCGGTATTCATCGGCGCGGAGCCAGACCCGCCTTGGCGGCAGGTTGCTTCGCGCGAGGTGAGCATCGTGGTGACGACGCCGGAAGTCCCGGCGCAGGTCACGCCACTGTCAGTGACCCCGACGCCTACCGGTGAGACGGTCACGCTGTCGTGGCTCGGCTACAATGAATGGGCGCAGCGGGACGTGACGCACTACGACATCTACCTGTCCCCACGCGCCTTTACGGATGTGTCGCAGATGACGCCCTACGCCACGGTGCGCGGGGAAACCTTCACCCTCACGCTCACCAACCTGTCGGCCTGGGAAGATCACTTCTTCGCCGTGGTGGCGGTGGATGCGCTGGGCGGCTCGAACGCGGTGGTGCGGTATGCCGCTGCTAACGCGCTGGCCCGGGAAGCGGTGTCGCGGGAGTTCTCGGTGTTCGTTGGCGCGGAGCCAGACCCGCCTTGGCGGCAGGTGGCCTCGCGCGAGGTGAGCATCGTTGTCACCACGCCTACAGCTCCGGCCCCAGTGCCGCAGTTGGTGGTTAATCCGGTGCCCGCACGCCAGACGGCCGCGCTTTCGTGGGCTGGCTACAACGAGTGGGCGCAGGGGGACATTGTCCGCTACGACATTTATATGTTCACGCGTAGTGGCACGAGCGGCATGCAGGTGGCGCTGGTGGCATCCGTGCCGGGGGAGACCTTCTCGATAACCCTGACCAACCTGCCGGCCGGCGAGGATCATTTCTTCGCCGTGGTGGCGGTGGACGCGCTGGGAAGGTTCAGGCCGGCCGGATCGGTAGAACCCGGCAGCTATTTGAACGGAGTGTTCAGCGTGTTCGTCAATAACCCTCTGGGCGCGGAGTTTGTGCTGCTGGAGTCATCGGATTTGCGCAACTGGGTCCGATTGCAAACAAACACAGCGGCGGGTATGCCATACGCCATGTCGGTGACAAACGTGCCGGGTCTGAATCGGTTCTACCGGCTATTGATCCGGTAGCCCGCTACGCCAATGCCAGGGGGCAAACGGCTCGGTGGTGACAGCACCGAGCCGTCCGGCGTGCAAGTGTCAGAGCAAAGTTTCTCCAGAACCCCTTCTCATGCGTAGCAGCCGACGTAAGGAGGCTCTAATCAAGTGGCTGCGTAGAGAATGAGCCTCCTTACGTCGGCTGCTACGATGATACGATTTCCCGTGCCGGGGTGCTCACTATTTGCATTAAAGGTTCTGGAATTGTGACCTCTTGTATTCTCGTCCGGTCTTCCCTGCGGCCTCTTGCACTGAAACTACCAGCGCCGTCATTCCTCCAGAACCCCTTTTCATGCGTAGCAGCCGACGTAAGGATGCTCTAATCAAGTCGCTGCGTAGAGAATGAGCCTCCTTACGTCGGCTGCTACGATGATACGCTTTGCCGAGCAGACTCGCCTCACCCACAAGGTGAACGCCTTCGCCGGGGTCTGCATCAGTGTTTATCTGTGTCTATCTGTGGTTTCATCGGTTCAACTGCCGTTTTTAGGCTGCGACCACTCGCGAGGATCATTGTCTCTTCGGCAAACCGTAGAGGTAATGATCGTGCTGAGCGGCGCCGTCCACGGGCCAGTCAGGGTTGTCCGGAAGAGACTCGAGGGCTTTGAGCAATTTCAGCAGCGGCTTGCCGTCTGCAGAAGCAGGGATGCGCTTTTCCAGCGGCTGGACGTGCAGTTCCAGCGCGCAATTCACCGGCAGCTTCACCGGTTCATCCGGAATCAGCACCTTGCCATCGAAATGGGCCTTCATCACGGTCATTCACAGAACCATAACTGCCAGGATGGGCGGGGGCAAGCGGGAAGGGATTAGCGTGACGGACGTTCGCGGCGAGAGAATCAGTGGACCAGGCTGGTTCGGCTGGCTATTCGTGCGTTTGGTGGGGGTTTCGTGGTTACTCGGCGCACATCATGCTTGCGCATGTCCGTCTGCCCTGTTCCTCCAGTGGTGTGACGGGGTCCATCTTCAGCCAGCAGAAGGCGCCCAGCAGATAGGCGCAGGCGGCGACATAGAACGCCAGATTCCAATTGCCGGTCTGCTTCACAATGTAGCCGCAGACAATGGGTGAGACGAACCCGCCGATGTTGCCCATCATGTTCATGGCGCCGGACAGCGTGGCGACCGATTTCCCGCCCACGTCCATGCACGCCGTCCACGCGCCGGGTAACTGGATGTCGTTGCAAAAGCCCACCAGCGCAATCGCGGCCACCGCTAGATAGGGATCAGTCAGCCAGGTCGGCACGATCAAGAGGCAGGCGGCGCCGACGGAGCCAACGACCCCCAGCCTGCGGCGCGCACTGCGCACTCCGCCGGATCGCCGACTGAGAATTGGGGCGATCCAGCCGGCGAAGAGGGACCCGCAGGCGCCCAGCAGCAACGGCATACCAGCCATCAGCGAGCCGCGCCCAACATCAAAGTGCCGCGCTTCCAGCAAATAGGTCGGGAACCAGGTGATGAAGAAGTAGAAGCTGTAGCTGCACGCAAAGTATTGACCGTAAAGGCACCAGGCGGTGCGCGAGGTGACCAGCAGCTTCCACGGCGCCTTGAAGTGACTGCCGGCATCGGTTTCCATCGGCAGCAGAGCTGCTTCGGCAGCGTTGACCTGTTTCACAGCGCGCGGGTCGTCCCGATACCACCGGAAGAAGAGGATAGCCCAAACCACGCCGAGCATCCCGAAGAGCAGGAACGCCATCCGCCAGGAAACGCATTGCAGACATAGAAAGACGAGCGCCGGCGTGAAGGCGCCGCCGAGCCGCGCACTCATCCACATGACGCCTTGGGCCCGGGTTCGCTCATGCAGCGGCAGCCACCGGTGAAAGGCTTTGGTGAGGTTCGGAAACGCGCCCGCTTCGCCCGCGCCGAACAGGAACCGGGTCACGAGGAGCGATCCCCAGTTCCATGCCCAGCCGGTCGCCACGGTGAAGAGCGACCACCAGAGCACAATGCGCAGCAGCACTTTGCGTGGGCCAATCCGGTCACCCAGGTACCCGGCAGGTATTTCAAACAGTGCGTAAGCGAGCGTGAAGGCCGAAAACACCCAGCCCATCTGCCCCTTGTTGAGGCCGAGATCGCCCGAAATGAGCGGCGCGGCCTGAGAGATGCATACCCGGTCAATGTACTGGATGATGGCCAGGGTCACCGCAAAGACGATCAGCCAGTAACGCGCATGACTGGGCCGCAGGGTGGCGGGCGACACCGCATTTGGCGGGGAGGGGCGAGTTGAGGACGGCGCAGCCATTGTGGTTGGCATGGTGGAAGAGTGTGCGCAGGCGGGCAATCTGTTTTTGACCACCCAAGAAAGGTTTGCGCCGCGGCTGGCTTTCTCGACAGAATGCGCGAATCTACCGTCATGAGCACCGCCCAGCTAACTAGCACCGCTGCACCGTCCGCCACTGTTGGCCCCGGCGTTGACTTCTCGCGCCTGGTGCGCCGGCCCGAGACAAGCCGGTTCAAGCTGTTCCGCGACGTGCTCCAGCATGGCGGCCCCGGGTATCTCCAGTTTGCCATCACGAACATCTGCAACGCCAAGTGCGACTTCTGCGGCTTTGCGGTGGACCGGTTCGATCCCAAGCAGCGGCGCAGCGTCACCCTGCAAGAAGCGCGCGATGTGATCGACATCTGCGTGAAGAACCACATCGGCTACCTGCTGTTCGTGGGCGGCGAGCCGCTGGTCCACAAAGACTTGCGCGCGATGACCCGTTACGCCGCCGAGCGCGGCATTCACCCGATGGTCTGCACCAATGGCTCGCTCTGGACGGAGCAGAACATGCGCGACCTGGCCGGGGACGGACTGACCAGTGTCATCATGTCCATAGATGCGCATGACGTGGCGAAGCACGAGAAGAACCGCGGGCTGCCGGACGTGTGCCGCAAAATCAAGCGCGCCAACGAAGTCTTTGCCGAACTGGGCGTGCAAACCACGGCCAGTGTCACCGCCAGCCGGCTTATTGATGACTACGAAAAGCTCCCCGCCTTTCTGACCGAACTCGGCTTTCGGAGCTGCACATTCAGTTACCCGCTCAGCAGCCTGGCCTCGAGCTACCTCAGCTTCAGCGATTCAAGCCTCGTCAGCTACAAGACCGAGGAGCTGATTCAGGTGTTCGAGCGGATCAAGCAGATGAAACGGCACAGCGGGTTCCCGGTCGTGAACCCCGTTGAGTCACTCACCGAGATGCAGCGCCACCTCCGGCGGGAGCCGGAGAAGTTCGGCTGCCTGGGCGGCCACAAGTACTTCTATCTCGATTGGAAGCTCAACCTCTACCGCTGCCACTTCTGGGAGACTCCGATGTGCAACATCTACGAGTTCGACCAGTCGAAGCTCATCCGCGACGGCTGTACGCGGTGCATGATTGATTGCTACCGCGACCCCAGCGTGTTGCAGTTCGTGGCGATTAGCGCGAGCGACGCCTGGAACAATCTCAAGCGGGGCAAGCTCCTCGCCGCCGCGAAGAACGTGTTCGATTCTCGCAACCTGACTTCCATCAAGGCGGTCTGGGAAGACCGCAAATGGATTAGCGAGGTTTAGCAGCCCTTTCGATCAGTAGCAGCCGACGTGAGGAGGCTTTAATTGGGCTTGGGCCCCCGAAGGATTTGAGCCTCCTTACCTCGGCTGCTACCAGATATAGCTCTCTCGCCGCTACGAGCGAAGGAGGTTACTGGATTCCCAGCAGCTCCACTTCGAAGACCAAAGTGCTGTTCGGTGGGATCTTCGGGCTCGGGCTGTTCGCGCCATAGGCCAGATTGGGGGGAATCTCGAACTTGAACTTGTCTCCCACCTTCATGAGCTGGACGCCCTCGGTCCAGCCGGGGATGACTCCGTTCAAGGGGAAGCTGATCGGCTGGCCCCGCTCCACTGAGCTGTCGAAGACGGTGCCGTCGAGCAAGGTGCCGTGGTAATGCACATTGACGGTGTCTGTGGCTTTCGGGGAAACGGCCCCCGTGCCCTTCTTTAATACCTGGTACTTCAGTCCGCTGGCCGTGGCGATCATATCGCCTTTCTGCGCACTGGCGGCTGGCGCGCTCGGGGCGGGTTGGGCCACGGGTTTACCCGCCGACGGTTCGGCAGGTTTGTTGCAGCCCAGCAGGCAGATGGCCGCCGCTAATGTCAGAGTTATTCTCGTAATCATATCATTTAGTAATACAGCAGTGCTTGATCACCGCCGCGCTAGCTTCCTCCATGCGCAACCCGACGTCAAAGCCGAAATCCGAAAAGGTTCTTTCCTGGAGAGCCGCCCGTCCGCCACGGAGGCGGTCCCTTCGGACTTCGGATTTCGGATCTCTTTCGGATTTCGGGCTTCGGTCTTCGGATTTAAGCGGCTCCTAACCGACTTTGGATTACCCCTGCTCCTCCGCCGGGTGCAGCTTTGCTGCTTGCCTCCATCCCGGTCTCCGTTGCAATGTCACGCCCACCTTGAAAATCTGCACGGTCACCAGCAACCAGGCCAAATAATGTCCAACAACCGCCCACGCGATCTCGTTCACAACCTGCTGCTGCCGACATTGCTGTTCGCCTCGCTCGGGGGCATGACTTGGGCCGTGCGCGGGTGCTCGGGTTTCGGCGCCGTAAACGGATGCCTCTTTGCCGGAGTCACCTGGGGCACCGCCTGGTGGTTCATCGCGCGCGAGCCGGGCCGCCGGCAGTCGCGCCGCTACAACTCCGGCTGGATCATTCTGGCGCTGGCCGTGGGCATTGGGATGTCCGGCGCCCGAGGTTGGATGCAGTGGCCGAGTTTCTTTGACGGGCGCCTGATGATTGATTACGGGGCAGGCAAGTTCGTCCCGATCTCGCGGACTTACGGTTTCATCTGGCTGTTCATCGCCGGCATGCCCTGGGCGGGTCTCGGGGCTTGCATGTTGGCTTGGTGTGGTTCCCGACGTCCGTTCCCGGCCTGGTTGTGGGCCGTGCGACTCGGCTGTGGACTCGGCGCCATGTTCTTTGCCTCATTCCTGTTCTACCATTTGCCGCAGGTGTTTCTGCCGCTCTATGGAACCCTCAAGGCGCAATACGCGGATCTTCACGCCAACCCGAGTCTCCGCCGGCTGTTTGGCGACAACCGCTCGGCCATTCAGCACCTGGGGCTCTACCTGGGGTTTCTGCTCTTTGAAGTCGGTCGCCGCGATTGGAAGAACGTGAAGCTGATTGTCACCGTTGGGGTGCTCAATGGCCTGGGCTGGGCGTTGTGCCAGAACTGGAAGTGGGCCGATCGCGTGTGGCCTGACGGGCATTTCAATTTCTGGCGCTGCTGGGAATCGTCCGGCGGCATCAGCATCGGCATTGCCTACGGCGTGGCCTACTACCTGGCCAACCGCCCGATGGCTGAGCCGGAGATGGCGGTGCAGGGGGTCAGTCGTCCGAACCTGGAGCGGCTGGGAGCTTACCTGGGCCTATTGCTTGGCCTGGGCTTGTCGATCAGGAACGGCCTGAAGGGCTGGTGCAACATTTACGTAGGCAACGAGGACTACTGGAGTGGCGTGCTCTGGATAATCATCGGCCCGCTCATGCTGGTCTGCCTGGCGGCCATCATCTACCGGATACTGCGGCGGCCGCTGCCCAAGGCGTTCGAAGGCGATGTCTTCCCGCATGCCTACCGCCTCGTGTGGCTCATGCTCATCGTTCAAAATGTAATCGCGCAACTGATTACCGGACCTTGGTCTTCGTGGAGTGAAGTGGCCTTCAGTATTTACTACCTTTTGCTGTTCTTCATCTCCGCCGTCATCCTTTACCATTACCATTTCCTGAAGACCCATTCTGCTCTGGCCGCCCAGCACGCCGCGCTCGCCCAAGCTTGACGCTTACAGCCTGTGCGGCGGCATCGTCCGCCGCCCGCCTCATTGCCTTGGGCCGTTTGATGGTCTGTCCCCGGCAAGTCGGCGCAAGACGCCGCTCCTCAAACCACGTGTCCCAGAAACGTCCTTGAGCCGCCGCCCGGTTCGGGCATCCTGCGGCAGCGAAATTGAAGGTATCCAATGTCTGCTTACGACGAATTGCAAACAGAACTTAAGGCCGCGCCTCAAACATGGCTTGTGACTGGGGTGGCGGGTTTCATCGGCTCCAACCTGCTCGAGGCCCTGCTCAAGCTGGACCAGCGGGTCGTTGGCCTGGATAACTTCGGTACCGGTAAGCCCAAGAACCTGGAACAGGTCAAAGAGCTCGTGGCGCCGGCGCAATGGGCGCGATTTCGCTTCCTGGAAGGCGATATTAGTGATCTGGCCGCGTGCCAGCGGGCATGCGCCGGCGTGGACCTGGTCTTGCATGAGGCGGCCCTCGGGTCGGTGCCGTTCTCGATGAAAGATCCCCTGGCCAGCCATCGCAGCAACGTTACCGGCTTCCTCAACCTGCTGCTGGCTGCCCGTGACGCCAAGGTCAAACGCTTCGTGTATGCTTCGAGCAGCGCCATCTACGGCGATGATCCCGGCCTGCCGAAGGTGGAGGAGAAGATAGGCAGACCGCTTTCACCTTACGCGGCGACCAAAGCGATCAACGAAGTCTATGCGAACGCGTTCGCGTGCGCCTACGGCTTGCCGGCTATTGGCCTGCGCTATTTCAACGTGTTCGGTCCCCGGCAGGACCCCGAGGGCGCTTATGCCGCGGTGATCCCGCTCTGGATTGCCGCTTTGCTCCGGCGCCAGCCGATCTTCATTAATGGTGACGGTGAGACGAGCCGGGATTTCTGCTTCGTCGCCAACGTGGTGCAGGCCAACCTGCTGGCCGCGACCACCGCGAATGCCGGAGCGGTAAATCAAGCTTACAACGTCGCTCTCGGCCACCGGACGACCCTCAACGAGCTGTTCCATTCACTGCAAAGCACGCTGCGGAAAAGGGACCCGGCGCTGCCCGAGCAGAAGCCGGTTTACCGTGACTTTCGTTCCGGGGACGTGCGGCATTCGCTGGCGGACATCAGCAAGGCGCAGCGCCTGTTCGGGTTTGCCCCCAGCCACAGCATTGCGGCTGGCCTGGAAGTGGCGATGGATTGGTACCGGCAAAACGTGGGCTGAGCCGCACGGATCGCTGGCCGGTTAATGTAGGCCGCGTGCCCTCACGCGGCGTCGAAGCGTCAGATCACAAAATCCAGGGCACTCAGCGGCTCATCCTGAAGTTTCTTCGACCGCAGGCAGAGTTCAGCCACGGTGACTCGCTCGGTGATACCCACGATGGCCTCTCGCACTTCCTTCATGACGCTACGGATGGCGCACCGGGATTCGTCCGGGCAGGAGCACTTCTCGTAGAACTTCTCGCTCACACAACTGACGGGGGCCAGCGCCCCTTCGATGTGGCGCACGATGGCAGCGACCGTAATCTGCTCCGGCCGCTTGGCCAAACGGTACCCGCCGGCCATGCCGCGCTTGCTCTGCACAAATCCTCCCGATTTCAGGTCGTTAAGGATCTGCTCCAGGAACCGCTTCGGGATGTTTTGGTGGTCGGAGATCGTCTGAATGCGCAATACGGGCTGCTCGTAGTTCAATCCCAATACCAGCATAGCCCGGAGCGCATATTCCCCTCGGAGTGAGAGTCTCATAGAGCGCTCAAGATAGAATCTCCACAGAAAACATCAAGAATAAGGTGATTCTGCGCACCGTCTTGTTGCTCGCTGCTCATTCGTAGTTTCTTATCCACTTTACACGCAATCTACAGTGCGTAAATAGAGATCTAAACATAATGTCTATGGACATTATGTACTATTCGGCTATTGTTGATGCCGACATGAAGATTCTGGCTAGTCGAGATTTGAAGAGAAGCGCAGCATGGCGCTGGCGGTCGCATTTTCATGTAACTCAGGCAACTGCTATGAAAGGCAGACAAACAAAAATCCACCGGGCGCTGCTGATAATCGCGCTCCTCTGTATGCAGCCAATTGCGACGACCCTGCACGCCGAGGACACAAATGCCGTTGTATTCCCAGCGGTGACGGTTGGAGCCGATACCCTGAATGCGGTCGAGCTTATCAAACAGCTCCAGAAACGCATCGACGAGTTGGAGCAAAAGGTCAACGCTCTGGAAGGCGGCAAGGCAACCAACTTGGTGGCGGGCGACGCCAAGGCTAAGCAGCAAATCGATGAGTTGGACCAAAAGGTCAAGGTGCTGGAGCGGGAGAGAGAACTGGATCAGGAGACGCAGGAGGCCAAAGCGAAGGAAGCGCCCAAAATCAGCATCGGCGAGAAGGGGTTCTCGTTCGCCTCGGCAAAAGGGGACTTCGCGATGCAGTTGAAGGGGATTCTTCAGGTGGATTCACGAACCTTCTTCGACGATGCGGGCATCGCAGGTAATGATGGTCTGCTGTTGCGGCGGGCGCGGCCGATCCTACAAGGCACGGTCTTTCGGGACTTCGATTTCCTGTTCGTCCCTGATTTCGCGCCGAGCAGCGGCCCGACAATCTTTGACGCTTACGCCAATTATCGCTACAGTCCCGCGTTGCAATTCCAGATTGGCAAATTCAAAGTTCCGATCGGGTTGGAACAGTTGCAGGCGGACAGGGACATCCTGTTTAACGAGCGTTCATTGTTGACGGATTTGGTGCCCAACCGCGATGTGGGATTCGAGTTGCACGGGGATCCTTTCGACGGGCAGTTGAGCTATGCGGCCGGGATTTTCAACGGCACCAGCGACGGGGCTAATTCCGCAAATGTGGATTTCGCGACGGATCGGGCGCTCGCGGGCAGGCTATTCTTCCAGCCGTTCAAGAAATCATCCACTGAAGCCTTGCAAGGGTTTGGTTTAGGTGTGGCGGGCAGCTACGAGATGATGTCCGCGACAAATACTGCTGGCCTGCCCTCGACGACTGGCGGCAGCTTGCCGGGTTACTTTACGGACGGCCAGCAGCAGTTCTTCGCGTATAACCCAGCAGACAAGGCGGTAGTGGTGGCCGAAAACAATCACTGGCGGGTTTCTCCCCAGGGCTATTACTACTATGGGCCATTTAGTTTGCTCGGCGAATACGCCATTTCCGATCAGGATGTGAAGCGGACTGGGGTCGCCCCCTTCAGTTCCGCGCACCTGCAAAACACGGCGTGGGAGATCAACGCCGGTTGGGTGCTGACGGGTGAGGACGCGGCGTTTGTCGGCGGAGTGGTTCCTCGGCACTCTTTCAATCCTGCCCACGGCGAGTGGGGCGCATGGCAATTGGTCGGCCGGTATGCCCAGTTGAACATTGATCCGAACGCGTTCCCCCTCTATGCCAATCCTTCCATTTCGGCTAATTCGGCCTCCACGTGGTCGGTCGGTCTCAATTGGTATTTGAACCGTAACGTGATGGTGAAAGCCAGCTTCTCCCACACAACCTTCAACGGCGGCGGTGGTGCGGGGACGTCCGCGCCGGCCAACGTGACCCAGAAGCCCGAGAACGTGCTGTTTACTCGCGTTCAATTGGCGTTCTGAGCCGGGGAAGGCGGAGGACAGCCGTGCTGGAGTGAGGGAGTAATGGAGCGGTGGAGTAGTGGAGCGGGGCAGGAGAATGCGAAGACGGTTTGGTTTGAGTTCAAGAGTGTGCGACTGAAAGAATATATGATGAAACGCGGAATAACAGTTTTGTTGAGTGGATTGGCCTTGCTGGTGGCGTCGCCAGGTGGGGCTGCTGCCAAAGAGCTTACGCTGATGAACGTGTCCTACGACCCGACTCGCGAGCTGTATCAGGATTTCAATACCGCTTTCGCCCGGCATTGGCAGGAAACGACCGGGGACAAGCTGACCATCAAACAATCGCACGGTGGCTCGGGCAAGCAGGCGCGCGCGGTGATCGACGGACTGGAAGCGGACGTGGTGACGCTGGCGCTGGCCTACGATGTGGACGCGCTCTGCGAGAAGGGCAAGCTCATCCCGCCCGATTGGCAGAAGCGTTTGCCGAACAATAGCGCCCCGTACACTTCGACCATCGTTTTTGTCGTGCGCAAGGGGAACCCGAAAGGGATCAAGGACTGGGACGACCTCGTGAAGCCCGGGGTGTCGGTCATTACGCCCAACCCCAAGACCTCCGGTGGCGCGCGGTGGAACTATCTCGCGGCGTGGGGCTATGCCCTCAAGAAATGGGGCGGTGACGAGGGCAAGGCGCGGGATTTTGTGGCCCGGCTTTTCAAGAACGTGCCCGTGCTCGACACCGGGGCGCGCGGGGCGACGACGACGTTTGTGCAGCGGGGCATCGGTGATGTCATGGTGGCGTGGGAAAACGAAGCGTTCCTGGCGCTCAAGGAGTCGGACAAGGGCGTATTCGAGCTCGTGGCTCCCTCGCTAAGCATCCTGGCTGAGCCGCCGGTGACGTGGGTGGACAAGGTGGTCAAACGGCGCGGGACGCGCGCCGTGGCACAAGCCTACCTAGAATACCTGTATTCGCCCGAGGGGCAGGAAATCGCCGCCAAACGTTACTATCGGCCGCGTCTGGAAGCGATCCGGGCGAAATACGCTGATGTCTTTCCGAAGGTTGAGCTGTTCACCATTGATGAGGTTTTCGGCGGCTGGCAGAAGGCGCAGAAGACGCACTTTGCTGATGGGGGCGTCTTTGACCAAATCCAAAGCGCAAGCCGGTAGCAACCGCGAAGGCGGGAAGACGCGAAGAAGCGAGCTGAAATACGGAAACACCGAAACACCGCCCATGCTCCAACCCATTCCCATGAAAGTAGCATCGAACGTGAGTTCGATCATTAATGTTCCGATCGCGCCGCTCACCGGAAATAATGATCGAACTCACGTTCGATGCTACTTTCCGGTGAGCGGCGCGATCGGAAAATTTCAGCCTTTAGCATTCAGCCTTTAGCCTTTAGCCTTTCCCACAGATGGCACACAAGACGTTCAGAGTTTTGCCCGGTTTCGGGCTGACGATGGGCTTCACGCTCTGCTACCTGAGCGCGATAGTCCTCATCCCTTTCGCCGGGCTGGTCCTGCGCACGCTGGAGCTTTCCTGGACGGACTTCTGGCATCTGACCACCACGGACCGCTCGCTGGCGGCCTACCGGCTGACCTTCGGCGCGTCGCTGGTCGCGGCGGTGGCCAACGCCGTGTTCGGCACGCTGCTCGCCTGGGTGCTGGTGCGTTATGAATTCCCTGGACGCCGCTTCATAGACGCGATGGTGGATTTCCCATTCGCGCTGCCGACGGCCGTAGCAGGTCTGACGCTGGCGAACCTGTTCGCAGCCAACGGTTGGCTGGGCAAATACCTCGTCCCCTTAGGCATCAAAGGCGCGTTTACGCCGCTGGGCGTGGTGATTGCGCTGACGTTTGTGGGCCTGCCTTTCGTCGTGCGCACGCTGCAGCCGGTACTCCAGAACCTCGAACGCGAAGTTGAGGAGGCCGCGGCTACCCTCGGGGCTGGCCGCATGCGCACCTTCGTGGCCGTCATCGCGCCTTCGTTGCTGCCGGCGGTCCTGACCGGCTTCGCTTTGGCCTTCGCACGCGCTATTGGTGAATACGGCTCGATCGTCTTCATCTCCGGTAACCTGCCGTTCAAGACGGAGATTGCGCCATACCTCATCGTCATGCGGCTGGAGGAGTACGACTACACCGGCGCCATCGCGCTGGCAGTGGTGCTGCTGGTGTTTTCGTTCCTGCTGCTCGGAGTGATCAACCTGCTCGAACATTGGACGAGGCGCTTCCAGCAATAACATGAGCGCACGTGGAACAGAAGAGTCGCCGGTCACCAAGTGGGTGCTGATCAGCATCGCGCTGGCGTTCTCCTTCGTCTTCCTGCTGCTGCCGCTGCTGAATGTCTTCGCCCAGGCCTTCGCCTACGGGCTGCGGCACTACTGGAAATCTTTGGTGCAGCCAGATTCGATATCGGCGATCCGCCTCACGCTGCTGGTGGCGGTAATCTGCGTGCCATTGAATGTCCTCTTTGGGCTGGCGGCCGCGTGGGCCATCGCCAAGTTCGAGTTCCCGGGCAAACCCATCCTGATTACGCTGATTGACCTGCCGTTCTCGGTCTCGCCGGTTGTGGCGGGCCTGATGTTCGTCGTGCTGTTCGGCCTGCAAGGGTTCTTCGGCAAGTGGCTCGATGCCCACGACCTCAAGATCATCTTCGCCGTGCCCGGCATTGTGCTGGCGACGGTCTTCGTCACTTTTCCTTTCGTCGCCCGGGAACTCATCCCGGTGATGCAAGCCACCGGCACCGAGCAGGAGCAGGCGGCGCTGACGCTGGGCGCCAACGGTTGGCAGACCTTCTGGCACGTCACTCTGCCGTCCGTGAAATGGGGGTTGATCTACGGCATTATCCTGTGCAACGCCCGCGCGATGGGGGAGTTTGGCGCCGTCTCAGTCGTCTCGGGTCACATCTCCGGCCAGACCGAGACCATGCCCCTGCGGGTCGAGACGCTTTACCAGGGCGCCACAGGTGCATCGTCGGCAGCAGCGTTCGCGGTGGCGAGCTTGCTGGCGCTGCTGGCGTTGCTTACGCTGGGCATTAAGACGACGCTCGAATGGAAGCAGGCGCGCACGGAAAGGTTGATAATAGGAAGAGTTGATAGTTGAAAGCAGATGAGCATTGAACTGAAAAACGTTACGAAGAAGTTCGGCGAAGTGGCTGCCGTCCACAACGTCACGTTTTCTGTCAAGGAAGGTGAGCTCATGGCCTTGCTCGGACCGAGCGGCGGAGGCAAGACGACGGTGCTGCGCATGATCGCCGGGCTGGAAATGCCCACGGGTGGCGATGTGTTCATCCGCGGCCTGCGAGTCAACGACTTGTCGGTGCAACAGCGCAACATCGGGTTTGTGTTCCAAAGTTATGCGCTCTTCAAGCACATGAACGTGTTCAAGAACATCGCCTTCGGCCTCAAAATCAAGAAATGGAAGGCGGCGGACATCAGCGCTCGGATTGAGGAGTTGCTTAAGCTCTTCGGGCTGGAAGGTCTGGAGCGGCGCTACCCCCATCAGTTGTCGGGCGGCCAGCGGCAGCGCGTGGCCATTGCGCGCGCGCTGGCGCCCAAACCCAATGTGCTGCTGCTGGACGAACCGTTCGGCGCAGTGGACGCCAAGATCCGCCAGGAACTGCGCGAGTGGCTCGTCACCCTCCACCACGATCTGAATGTGACCACCATCTTCGTCACCCACGACCAGGAGGAAGCCCTCGAAGTGGCCAACCGCATCGTGATATTCTCCCGCGGCGTCCTGGAGCAGGTCGGCACCCCGCGCGAAGTCTATGAACAGCCTGCCAATGAGTTCGTGGCCCGCTTCATCGGCGCCATGAATGTGTTGGAACCGGAAGTGCGAGGCGGAGTGGCGCGCCTGGGCGAACTGGAGTTCCCCGCCTCCGGTCAGCCCGAGGGCCAGAAGCTCCGCATCGGCTTCCGCCCTTACGCCGTGCAGATTTCCTCGGACCTCACGCAGCACCGCTACCACGCCGTGTTGCGGCACACGTTTTTCCTCGGCGTCCTGCTGCGCGTCGAGCTCGAGCTGCCCAGCGGCCTGACCATTCGCGCCCGCATGACGAAAGAGGACTACGCCCACCAGGGCTTGGAGGACGGCAAAGAGGTCTCCTTCCAAATCCGCCAATACCGTGTGTTGGCCGGGGAAACCGCCGCGTTACCGCCTGAACGAGAGCTCGGCTACCAGCCACCGCCGGTGTTCGGCGAGAATATTTAGTAACTTTCCCCAGCCACCTGCAACCAGGCGGACTCCCTCGCGACGCGCAAAACGCTCCGTGGCATCCGCGTTCCGCGCCGGGTGCATCGTTTCAAAACCCACCCAGAAGCCGACCAATGGTTATGGCGGAAGATCGCCCGTCCAGCGAAATAGAATAGCTCTTCTGGGCGTGGAGAAGCGGGCAGCTTGGGGTGTAGTGTTTCCTGCGAACTCCTCAGTAGATGAAGACTCAAAAACATCCTCTCCTACCTACAATTCTGTCAGCAACTTCTCCATTGCGTAGCTGGTGGGGCGGGCCTAAAGTGAGGGTATGCTAGGGATTGCGACCATGGCTCAGTACTGTCCGGGCCTGCTCGCCCGCATTCTGGTTGCGGACGTGGGGATGAGGACCTGGAACGGCAATAGCGGGTTTGACACATTGAGAATAGCGAGTTCAACGGCGCTGGCAATGCCCCCACCGGCAACGGTGTCTTCAGCGTTACAGGGAACAACCGGGGGAGCCATCCCGCGCACCTTCACCGCGAGGGAATCCGTTGGCCAGAACGGCACGCTGGCCTTGAGGGGAGACAAACTAGATTTCTGCCAGTCCAACAACCCAATTCCGATAGTTCAGTAGTTCCCACCAATAAAACCAAATGCCTATCAGCGTAACACCGTTATGAAGAAAACAGCAACGTATTCAGCACATCTGTACTCACCGCACCCCGCCTCCACCGCCAACCGGAGTTCTGGCCAGCCGGCACGGCCAGGTGTTTTCCGGCGCTGGCTGTCCGCGCCCTGGCTGGCGTGTGCCTGCGCGGGGCTCGTCACACCCGTCCTTGGTACGGTGAAGACGTGGGACGGCAGTTCCAGTGGCTATTGGGGCACCGCCCTGAACTGGGCGGGAGGAGTGGCCCCCGTCAGCGGGGACGATCTGGTCTTTCAGGGCGGGGCGATCAATCTGATCAACACCAACAACATGGCCGGTTTGCGAGTGAAGTCCGTCACTTTCACAGGAAGTGGCTACACGCTGCGCGGCTCCGCCATCGTGGTGACCAACGGCGTCAGCGGCCAACAGGGGTCACCCGGTGCCAACACTATCGAGATCCCTATCACTCTCGGCGCAGTCCAGACCTTTGACTGCATCAACGCCGGGGCGAGCCAGACCTTCAGCGGCAACCTCACCAATGGCGGCTTCACGCTCACCCTCTCCGGCAGCGGGAATGTGACTTTCGGAGGTGGCATCCTCGGCACGGGCGGCTTGACGAAGAATGGCACCGGCACCGCGACTTTCTCCGGCTCGACCGCCAATACCTACTCCGGGGCGACGGTCGTCAATGCCGGCGTGCTTGCGCTCGGTAAATCCGTCTTAAATGCGTCAATTGTGGGCAGTTTGCTCACGATTGGCGACGGGGTCGGCGGTGCCAGCACCGCCGTGGTGCGGGACTTGATCGGCGCTCAAATTGGCAGCATACCCATCACCATCAACAGCGACGGCTAGCTTGATCTCAACAACATGAGTGAGACGATCGGCAGTAGCCTGACCTTGAACGGTGGCAACGTGGCCGCCGGTTCGACCGGTTTGAACCTCGCGACCAACCCCACCATCACAGCGAGCGGCAGCGGTTCTTCTATCAGCGGCCATATCAACGTCGGCAGCGGCAATTGCACCATTAACTGTGCCGGCGATCTCCTCATCCCCGCCGTTGTGAGCGGCACGGCGGACATCACGAAGTCCGGAAGCGCACGGCTCTATCTCTCCGCTGCCAACTCTTATTCCGGTCAAACCGTAGCCAGCCAGGGTCTTCTCTGTATTGAGAACTCCCTGGCCCTGGGGGCGACCAGCAGCGGCACGGTCGTGAGCAACGGCGCTTCTCTGGTCATGTTCGGCGGTCTCAACGTCGCCAACGAGGCCCTGACCCTCAACGGTCCCGGCTTAAGCACAAGCTGGGGAGCCTTGGACGCCGAGAATGCCACCACGAACATCTGGGGCGGCCCGATCACGCTCAACGCCGACAGCACCATCACACCATACAATTCCTTCTGCGTTCTGGAGATCACTGGCCCGATGACGGGCAGCGGCGGGGTGACCAAGTTTGCCAACAGCAGTGGCACGCTCATTTACTCTGGCGCGACCCTCAACACCTATACCGGCACCACCACGGTCAACGCGGGCATCCTGGAACTGGCCAAGACCGTCAGCGGTGGCGCGATGCATGGACCCCTGGTCATCGGGGATGGCGTTGGAACCGACCTCGTGCGCTGCTTGAATAACAACCAGATCTATTCGACCACCTTGCCCGTGAGAGTGAACAGTTCCGGGGTGTTTGACCTGGGAGATCGCACTGACTACATCGGACCGCTCACCCTCGAAGGCGGCCAGGTTACGACCAGTGCCACCGGATTGATCTGGCTCTATGACAGCGTCACGGTCATTTCCAATAACGTCAAGCAAGCCTTCATTGACGGGCAGGCGGGGCTTTATTTCTCGACCGTAACCCTCAGCGGCACCGGCCACCATTTTTCACCGGATATGGTGATCAACGCCAAGGTGCGCGGCTATGGCAGCGACACCAACGTCGGCCTGATCAAGAATGGCACCGGAGAGATTATGCTGGCCGCATCAAACAGCTTCGCCGGCCCGGTGACGATCAACGGTGGGGACTTGGGGATTGGGAACTCATTCGCGTTGGGCAACACCAACATGCCCGCCACGGTCAACAGCGGCGGCACTTTGTGGATGTACGCCGGGGACGGTCCGGTCCTTGTCGGCGCCAAGCCATTGGTGTTGAACGGTGGTAGTGCTCGCGCCGCTGTCGTCGCGAACTTCGGCAGTTGTGCCTGGGCCGGCCAGGTCACCCTGGCGAGTGACTCCGTGATAAACAACTCCAGCAACCTGGAGTTTAGCGGGCCAATCACCGGCACCGGCGGGTTCACCAAGATCGGTCCAGGCACGCTCACCTTCTCCGGCGCGATCGCCAACACCTACCTGGGAGGCACCTACGCGGACGCGGGGGTTCTGGAACTTCACAAGGGGCCCTATGACGGTGCCATCCCGCACAACCTGAGCATTGGCAGCGGCACCGTGCGGCTGCTGGCTTCCTACCAGATTGCCAATGTGAGCGAGGTAACCGTTGCCGCCGCCGGTCACCTGGATATGAACAGTTTCAACGACTACATCGACAAGCTGAGCGGCTTGGGCGAGGTGAATCTCGGGCCGACGGCGAGCTGGTGGCTGGTGGTCGGCGATAACGGGGGCAGCTCCACCTTCGATGGTTTGCTCAGCGGCGCGGGGGATCTCTATAAGTACGGCGGCGGCACATTCACCTTGAACGGCAACAACACGTTCACCGGTGTTTGTTA
>SESF01031578.1_pt1 | contig 20905 bp, 8 predicted proteins | sample 3171521 | NCBI WGS metagenome assembly SESF01 (sample SAMN10866945, study PRJNA518727) | freshwater metagenome | biome: subpolar coniferous forest; feature: holomictic lake; material: water; isolation source: holomictic Lake 227, 6 m and 8 m depth | place: Canada: near Kenora, Ontario | collected...
AAGCGTTTATCCGATTTTATCTACCCCCGCGCCGTTTTCACTCCGGGCGAGAAACAGGCGCAGGCCGACGAACTGCGCGACACTAAGATCGCGCAGCCCGCGCTGGGCGCGGCGGCGCTGGGCGCTTACCGCGTGCTCAACGGCTTCGGCCTTACCCCCGACGCTTTCGCCGGGCATAGCTACGGCGAACTGGCTGCCCTGTGCGCCGCCGGCGCTTTCGACGCTCCCTCCTTGTTCGCGCTGTCGAAACTGCGCGGCAGCCTGATGGCGGCCGGCAGCGGCGACCGCGGCGGCATGCTGGCGGTGCAGGCCCCCCTGGCCGACGTAGAGAAGGTGATGAAAGAAGAAAAGCTGGACCTCATCATAGCCAACAAGAACGCCCCGGCGCAGTTCGTGCTGTCCGGCCGCACCGAAGAAATAAAACGGGCCGCCGAGTGCTGCACGAAACGCTCGCTGAAAAATACGCCGCTGCAGGTTTCGGCGGCTTTCCACAGCCCGCTGGTGGCCGGCGCGCAGAAAGAATTCGCCGCTGCGCTGGGCAAGACCAAATTCAGCAAACCGCAGACGCAGGTATACGCCAATAAAACCGCCGGCGTCTACCCCGACTCCGCGGACAAGTCCCGCGAGCTCCTGGCCTCACAGCTGGCTTCCCCGGTGGAATTCACCGCCATGGTGGAGAAGATGTACGCGGCCGGCCTCAGGACCTTCCTTGAAGTGGGCCCCGGCGCGCGGCTTACCGGCCTGGTGTCCGCCATACTGGCCGGCAAAGAACATACCGCTTTCGCCATCGACGCTTCCGGCGGCAAACGCTCGGGCATTGCCGACGCCGCCCGCGCGCTGGCCCGCCTGGCCGCGCTGGGCTGCCGCCTGAACCTGGCCGCCTGGGAGAACGGAGAGGCCGGCGTGAAAGACGCGCTGGAAAAGAAAGTTTCAAAGCTGGCCGTGAAACTGACCGGCGCCAACTACCGCTCGCCCCGCCCGGCTGGAACCCCGAAAAAAGTTATTCAGCCTATAGCGGTGTCACAGCCGTTCGCGCCTGCCGCCGCCAGTCCCGCCGCGCACGCTTTTACGTCGGATGCCCTGCGCGTGGCGCAGGAAAGCATGGCCGCCCTGCAAAGAATGCAGGAACAGACGGCTTTGCTGCACGCCCGTTTCCTGGAAGGCCAGGAAGCCGCGCAGCGCTCTTTCCAGGCGCTGGTGGACCAGCAGCAGCAGCTGTTCAGCGGCGCGCCGTTAAGCCCGCTGCCGGCGTTCCAGCCGGCCCCCGCGGCCCGGCCCGTGCAGGCGGCCCCCACGCCCATGCCCATTCCGGCGCAGCCCGCTGCCGCCCCGGCCGCCGGCGCTAACATAGAACAGGTGCTGCTGGGCATAGTTTCCTCGCAGACCGGCTACCCCGCCGAATCCCTGAACCCGGACATGGACATGGAGTCCGATCTGGGCATCGATTCGATCAAGCGCGTGGCCATTCTTTCCGAACTTCAGGAAAAACTCCCCTCCGCCCCGCGCATCACGCCCGAGCAGCTGGGCTCCATACGCACGCTGCGGCAGGTCACCACTTACCTGGCGGCCGGCATGCCGCAGCAGACGGCCGCCGCTCCGGCCCAAGCCTCAACCGGCGGCGCGGACATAGCGCAGGTATTGCTGGCTATCGTTTCTTCTCAGACCGGCTATCCCGCGGAATCCCTCAACCAGGACATGGACATGGAATCCGACCTGGGCATAGATTCCATCAAACGCGTGGCCATTCTTTCGGAACTGCAGGAAAAACTCCCCTCCGCCCCGCGCATCACGCCCGAACAGCTGGGCTCCATACGCACGCTGCGGCAGGTAACGGCTTATCTGTCGGCCGGCATGCCCCAGGTTGCCGCGCAGCCCGCGCCCGCCGCGGCCGCCGCCGGCGGCGGCGACGTGGCGCAGGTGCTGCTGGGCATAGTTTCGGCCCAGACCGGCTACCCGGCTGAATCTTTGAACCAGGATATGGACATGGAATCCGACCTGGGCATCGATTCAATCAAGCGCGTGGCCATTCTTTCAGAACTGCAGGAAAAACTCCCCTCCGCCCCGCGCATCACTCCCGAACAGCTGGGCTCCATACGCACGCTGCGGCAGGTAACGGCTTTCCTCACGGCCGGCATGCCGCAGGCCCCCGCCGCGGCGGCCCCGGTTGCCCCCGTCCCCCCGCAGAGCCGCAAAGAATCGGTGATCACGCGCGGCACCATCAAAGCAACTGATTTCAACCCCGCCGGAGCCAGGGAAAAAGTAGCGCTGGATAAGCGCCTGCCCGTCTGGGTTACCGACGACGGCTCAGGCCTGGCCGGCGGCATAGTCAAAGAACTTTCAGGCCGCGGCTACAGGGCGCAGAAAGTTTCAATGGATAACCCCGGCGCGCTCAAGCCCTCGGAAGGCCTGGCCGGGCTGATCATCCTCGCCCCCGCCGCGAAGCTCGCTGCTAAGTCTTTCTGGGCCGAAGATTCCGAGCGCTTCCTTAAGAACGCTTTCCGCCTGGCCCAGGTGGCCGGCCCCGCCCTGCGCGCGGCCGGTAAGGATTCCGGCGCGTGCCTGATGACGGTCTCGCGCCTGGACGGCTCCTTCGGCCTCTCGGGCCTGAAGTCCGAGCAGAACCCGGTTTACGGCGGGCTGGCAGGGCTGGCTAAAACGGCGGCTTTTGAGTGGCCGGAAGTTTCCTGCCGCGCGCTGGACGCCGCCGCCGACTGGCAGCATACGGTGTCGGTGGCCCAGACCGTGGCCGACGAGCTTTTTTTCAAAGGCCCCGTTGAAATGGGTTTCTCGGAAACCGGCAGCAAAGTAGTGCTGCTCAGCCACTCCGAACAGGTGCAAGGCGGCAAACTGCCGCTGGAGAAAGGCGACGTAGTGATTATTTCCGGCGGGGCGCGCGGCGTGACCGCCGAAGCCGCCGCCGCGCTGGCCGCCGCCTGCGGCCCGAAGCTTGCCATACTGGGCCGCAGCCCGCTGCCCGCCGCCGAGGAAACCTGGCTGGCCGCCTGCGCCACCGAGGCCGACATTAAGAAAACCCTTATCGCCCGCAACCCGGGGCTGGCGCCCAAGCTGGCCGGTGAAGAGTGCCGCAAAATAACGGCCGCCCGCGAAATACGCGCGCAGCTCAACCGCTTCGAGGCTGCCGGCTCGCGCGCGGTCTATTTCTCGGCCGATATACGCGACCGGCAGTCGGTCAGCGCCGCGGTAGAGAGGATCACCAAAGAACTGGGGCCTATCCGCGGCTTCGTGCACGGCGCGGGCGTGCTGGCCGACAAGCTCATCCTGGACAAGACCGCCGAGCAGTTCGATTCGGTGTTCGACACAAAGGTGACCGGGCTGCGCAATATCCTGACCGCGCTGGACCTGAACAAGCTTAAGCTACTCGCGCTGTACTCTTCGTCCACGGCGCGCTTCGGGCGCACCGGCCAGTGCGATTACGCCATGGCCAACGAAGTGCTGAATAAAACGGCCCGCCTGATAGCGCGCCGCCTGCCCGACTGCCGCGCGGTGGCCTTCAACTGGGGCCCCTGGGACGGCGGCATGGTCAACGACAACCTTAAAGCGCTGTTCGCCAAAGAAGGAGTGGGCGTGATAGGGCTGGAGGCCGGCGGGAAATTCCTGGTCAGCGAACTGGCCGCCAACAGCGGCGCGGTGGAAGTTATAGTGGTGGCGCGCCCGGCCGGCGCGGCGCAGGAGCCGCCCCCGGCGGCGGGCGGCCGGCCGGCGGCCGAGTTCACGGTCTCGCTGGAAGAGCAGCCTTTCCTGGCCTCGCATATCATCAACGGCAAAGCCGTAGTGCCCACAGCCCTGATAACCGAATGGCTGGCGCACGGCGCGCTGCACGGCAACCCCGGCCTGTTGTTCCACGGTTTCAATAACCTGAAGATATATAAAGGCGTCATCCTGGGCGGCACGTCCGTTAAATTAGCCGTGCTGGCCGGCAAAGCCGTGAAGAAAGACGGTTTCTTCTCGGTGGCGGCCGAACTGCGCGGCCCCAACGGCGAACTGCACGCCGGCGCCGAGATAGTCCTGGCCGTCAGCCTGCCGAAAGCAGGAGCGCCGGCCCCCGACTTCGCGCTGAAACCCTACGCCCGCTCCATGGAGCAGGCCTACGGCCAGATACTTTTCCACGGCGAGGACATGCGCTTCATCCGCTCCGTGGCCGGCCTTTCCGACAAAGGCATAGTGCTGGACGCGTCGGCCTCGCTGCCGCCCGGCTCGTGGCTGCGCCACCCGCTGCGCGACCGCTGGGTGGCCGACCCCGCCGCGCTGGACGCCGCTTTCCAGGGCATGATACTCTGGACCTTCGAGAACTCCGGCGCCTGCTCGCTGCCTAACTCGGCCGCGTCGTACCGGCAGTTCGCCCAGTTCCCCGCCAACGGCGTGCGCGTGGCCGCAACCGTTACGCGCTCAGCCGGGCACAGCGCCGTGGCCGACATTGATTTTATCGACGACAAAGGGACGCTGATAGCCCGCATGCAGGGCTATGACAGCACCGTGGACAAGTCCCTCAACGCCGCTTTCATGAAAAAGGAGCTGACCGCAACGCCGTCTTAAGATGACAGAACAGCAGCCCATAGCCATTGTCGGCGCCGGCGGCATTTTTCCCGGCGCGCCCGACCCCGAGCGCTTCTGGACTAACATTTCCGAAGGGATCTGTTCGGCCAAGGACGCGCCCACGGGCCGCTGGCTGCTGTCCGGCGCGGACGCTTTCGACCCGCAGAAAGGCGCGGCCGACAAAGTGTATTCGCTCAAGGCCTGCTTCATCGAGGATTTCAAGCTGGACCCCGCGGGGCTGGACCTGCGGGAGACTTTCATAGAGAGGCTTGACCCCGTATTCCACCTGGCGCTGCACGCGGCGCGGCAGGCTTTTTACGACGCGCAGTCCGCTAAAATAAACCGCGCCCGCACCGGCGTTATCATCGGCAACATAGTGCTGCCCACGGACGCCGTTTCCGCGCTGGCCAGGGAAACGCTGCTGCCCGCTTTCGAGAACGCGGCTTTCGGCAAAGGCCTTACGAATTTAACTACCCGCACCGACCCCCTCAACCGCCGCGCGGCGGGGCTGCCCGGCGGAGTTATCGCCCGCGCGCTGGGCCTGGCGGGCGGCAGCTTCACGCTGGACGCCGCCTGCGCCTCCTCGCTGTACGCCATAAAGCTGGCCGTGGACGCGCTGCGCTCCGGCCGCGCCGACGCCATGCTCACCGGCGGCGTGTCGCGGCCGTCGAGCCTTTACACCCAGATGGGCTTCGCGCAGCTGCGCGCCCTTTCGCCCTCGGGCCGGCCCTCACCTTTCGACGCCGCCGCCGACGGGCTGGTAGTGGGCGAAGGCGCCGGCATGTTCGTCTTGAAGCGCCTGGCCGACGCGGTCAGGGACGGCGACAAGATCTACGGCCTGATAACCGGCATCGGCCTTTCCAACGATATCGGCGGGAGCCTCCTGGCCCCCAACACCGCCGGCCAGCTGTACGCCATGCGCGCGGCCTACCGGCAGGCGAAGCTGTCCCCGTCGCAGATAGACCTGATAGAGTGCCACGCCACCGGCACGCCCACCGGCGACCCCGTGGAGGTGGAAAGCCTTAAGACGCTCTGGGGCGAGCGCGGCTGGAGCGCCGGCCAATGCGTACTGGGCTCGGTGAAGTCCAACGTGGGTCACCTGCTCACCGCCGCCGGCTCGGCCGGCCTGATGAAAGTGCTGCTGGCTTTCAAGAACAAAAGCCTGCCGCCCACCGCTAATTTCACGAAGCCCGGCCCGAAGATAAAACTGGCCGGCAGCCCTTTCCGCGTACAGAGCCGCTGCGAGGACTGGGTGGCGCGCGACGGCAAAACCCCGCGGCGCGCCGCGGTCAGCGCTTTCGGCTTCGGCGGCATCAACGCCCACGTGCTGGTGGAAGAATACGGCGGAACGTTCTCCCCGGCGGTACGCCCTGCCATAGCGAAGCCCGCCCCGGCCATTCCCGTGCCGGTGGCCATAGTAGGCATGGAAGCCCGCTTCGGCGCGCTCAAAGGTTTGCGGGAGTTCCAGGAAACAGTGCTGGGCACCAACCGCCCGACGCCGGCCGAACTGCCGGCGGAGCGCCGCCGCGGCCTGGCCGGGACCGGCGAAAAAGGCTTTTACCTGCGCGAGGTGGGCGTGGCCGCCGACGCGTACCGGATACCTCCCCGCGAGCTGGAAGAAATGCTGCCGCAGCAGCTGCTGATGCTGGACGTGGCCGCCCGTGCGGTGGCCGATTACGCGCCCGGCGAAAAAGGGCTGGTCAACGCCGGCGTTTTTATAGGGCTGGGGCTTGATCTTAACACTACGAATTTCCATTTCCGCTGGGCGCTGCTCGAGACCGCGCGCCGGCGGGCCGCGGAACAGGGCTGGCGCCTGACAGAAAAAGAAGAAAAACATTTCCTGGCCGGCCTGCGCGATACCGCCGGCCCGGCGCTGTCGGCCAACCGCACCATGGGCGCGCTGGGCGGCATCGTGGCCAGCCGCATAGCCCGCGAATTCCATGTGGGCGGCCCCAGCTTCACTATTTCCAGCGAAGAAACCTCCGGCCTGCGCGCCCTGGAGGCCGGCGTGCGCGCGCTGCGCGCCAGCGAATTGGACACCGTTATCGTAGGCGCTGTCTCCGTGGACGGCGACCCCCGCGCGCTGGCCCCGGCCGAGCCCGGCAGGCCTTATTCTGACCAGCCGCGGCCTTTCGACGCCTCCGCCGCCGGCACCGCGCCGGGCGAAGGCGCCGCCGCGCTTATTTTAAAGCGGCTCGACGACGCCGTCCGCGACGGCGACCGCGTTTACGCCGTGATCAAGGGCCTCGGTTTCGCCTCGGGCGGCGGCGTGGACAAAACCGCCCCCGCGCCCGCGGCCTACGCCTCGGCGCTGCGCGAAGCTTACGGCGAGGCGCAGGTGGACCCGTCCACCATCGGCTACCTGGAAACCCACGGCAGCGGCGTTCCCGCGGAAGACGCGGCGGAAGCCGAAGCGCTGACCGATTTTTACGGCGTGTCCTCGGCCCAGCTGCGCTGCGCGCTGGGCGCGGTAAAGCCGGTGATAGGCCATACCGGCGCCGCCTGCGGCCTGGCCGGCGTGGTCAAGACCGCCCTGGCCCTGTACCAGGAGATACTGCCCCCGCTGATGAAAATTTCCCCGCTGGCGGAGCTCGCCCGGGCTAAGAAAAGATTCCATATACCGCTGGAGCCGCAATACTGGCTGCGCAACCGCGCCGAGGGCCCGCGCAGAGCCGGCGTCAGCGCGCTGGGCGCCGACGGCAACTGCGGCCACGTGGTGCTGGAAGGCCTGGAGGCCGCCCCCGCCCCCGAGCGGACGGAGCTGGAGCGCCGCCAGCCCCTGGGCGCGCGCGCTTACGCCCTGTTCGCCATCGAGGACGACGACGCGGCCGGCGTACTGGCCGGACTGGCCGACCTGCGCGCCTGGCTGGCGCGGCAGCAGCCCGGCGGCAACATAGAAAAACTGGCCCGCGGCTGGTTCGCCCATACGGGCGCGCGGCCCGCCAAGCGCCGCGCCTGCGTGCTGCTGGCCCGCGGCGGTGAAGAACTTAACGCCCTTTGCGCCGAGGCCGAAACCGCTGTGCGCGCCAACCCGGAAAAAACTTTCGTGCGCGACAATATTTTTTATTCTCCTTCGCCCCAGGGCGGGCGCGGCAACATAGCGTTCGTATTCCCGGGCTCCGGCAACCAGTATATCGGCATGGGCCGCGAGCTGTGGACGCAGTGGCCCGAGATCCCGCGCCGGCTCGACGCCGAGAGCGGCTACCTGCGCAACCAGATGGTGCCCAATCATTTCGTGCCGTGGCGGCTGCAGTGGGACGCCGGCTGGCGCGACGAAACGGAACGGGAGATAATCGACGATTATAAATCCATGATCTTCGGCTCGGTGGCGCACGGCGCGGCCGTCAGCGACCTCGTCCGCCTGCTGGGCGTGGAGCCGGCTTTCGTGATCGGCTACAGCCTGGGAGAGACGGCCGGGCTGTTCGCCACGCGCACCTGGACCGCCCGCGACGAGATGCTGCGGCGCATCAACGAATCCAGCCTGTTCGTCAGCGACCTCGCGGGCCCCTGCGACGCGGCGCGGCGCTTCTGGAACCTGCCCAAGGACGAAAAAGTGGACTGGGTACTGGGCGTGATAGACCGCCCCGCCGACAATGTACGCATGGCTTTGAAAGGCGCCGAGCGCGCCGCGCTGCTGATAGTCAACGCGCCGCTGGAATGCGTGGTGGGCGGCTACCGCCAGGCGGTGAACTCGCTGGTGGAGGGCCTCGGCTGCGTGTTCCTGCCGCTGCAGGGCGTCTCCACGGTGCATTTCGAAGCGGCGAAGCTCGTTGAGAAGAAATACCGCGACCTGCACCTGTTCCCCACCGACCCGCCGCCCGGCGTGCGCTTCTACAGCGGCGCCTGGAAAAAATCTTACGACGTAACGCGCGACAGCGCGGCCGATTCCATAGTGGCCCAGGCCATACGCAGCCTGGATTTCCCGGCGCTTATCCGCCGCGCCTACGAGGACGGCGCCAGGATCTTCGTGGAACTGGGCCCGCAGGCCTCCTGCACCCGCATGATAGACAAGATCCTGGGCGCCCAGCCCCACCTGGCCAGGTCGGCCTGCGTAAAGAACCAGGACGGGACCCTGACCATTTTACGCCTGCTGGCCAGGCTGATAGCGGAAAGGGCGCCGGTAGACCTGAACGCGCTGTACGGGCGGGAATCGCTGGCGGCGGCTCATCAGCCCGCGCCGGCGGCAAAACCCATGCTGCGCGCTCCGCTGGCCGTGCCGCCGCCAGTTAAAGTGAACTGGCAGCCGGGCGCGGCCCAGGCAGATGAACCTGTAAAGGCGGAAACAAAAGCCGTGCCTGCCGCCGCCGTAACCGCCGCCGCCAGGCCGTTCACGGCTCCGCGGCCCGTCAGCCCGCTGCCGCCGCTGAACCTTCCGCCGCCGGCCGCGGCCGGTTCAGCCCCGGCTTACCTGCAGAATTTCTCGGCCGCCTCGGCGGCCAAAGCCAAAGCGCACGAGGTCTTCCTGCGCCTGTCCAGTAATTTCACCGAGATGCAGTCCCGGAACATCGCTTTCCAGAACACGCTGCTCAAAGCCCTTGGCGGGCGCCTGCCGGCCCTGCCGCCGGTTCCCGCGGCGCAGCCCGCCCCGGAGTCAGCACCGGGCGCGGAGACAGTAACGGCGGCCGCGCGCACCAACGTTTTTATGACCCGCGAGCAATGCCTGGAGTTCGCCGTGGGCTCCATAGCCAAAGTCCTCGGCGCCCAATTCACCGCCGCAGACACTTATCCCACCCGCGTGCGCCTGCCGGCAGAGCCGCTGATGCTGGTGGACCGCATCCTCAGCGTGCGCGGCAAGGCCGGCTCGCTGACCCACGGCAACGTGGTGACCGAACACGACATCAAGCCCGGGGCCTGGTACCTGGACTGCGGGCGCATCCCCACCTGCATAGCAGTAGAGGCCGGGCAGGCCGACCTGTTCCTGTGCGGCTACCTGGGCATAGACGACCGCACAAAGGGCAGGGCGGTGTACCGCCTGCTGGACGCCGAAGTTACCCTGCACCAGGGCCTGCCGCTGCCCGGGCAGATGATACATTACGATATCAACATCGAGCGCTTCGCCCGTCACGGCGACATCTGGCTTTTCTTCTTCAACTACGAAAGCACCGTGGACGGCCGGCCGCTGATCAGCATGAAAAAAGGCTGCGCCGGGTTCTTCACCGACGAAGAGCTGGCGAAAGGCAAAGGCGTAGTGCTGACCGCCGACGAAACCGCCCCTGCTCCCGGCGTCTGCCCGGCCGGCTGGGCGCCTCCCGCGCCCGCGGGCGTCGGGCACGAAGCATACGGCGACGCGAAAGTGGCCGCGCTGCGCGAGGGCCGGTACGCCGACTGCTTCGGCCCCGCTTTCGCTAATTTGCCGTTAACGAAACCCATGGGCCTGCCCGGCGGCCGGATGAAGCTGGTGGACCGCGTGCTGGAGCTTTCGCCCAAAGGCGGGCGCTACGGGCTGGGCAGCATACAGGGCGAGATGGACATCCACCCCGACGACTGGCACCTGGCCTGCCATTTCATAGACGACCACGTGATGCCGGGCACGCTGATGTACGAGTGCTGCATGCACACTTTCCGTATTTTCCTGCTGCGCCTGGGCTGGGTGGGCGAGGCCGACGGCTGCTGGTACGAGCCGGTGCCGGGCGTGATGAGCAGGCTGGAATGCCGCGGCCAGGTGCTGGGCTCCACGAAAAAAGCGATGTACGAAATCATCGTGAAGGAAATAGGCTACCAGCCCGGCGGGCAGCCCTACGCCCTGGCCGACGCCTTCATGTACGCCGACGGCAAGCGCATAATCCATATCCATAACATGTCCATCCGGATGGGCGGCACTACCCGGGCGGACATCGAGCGCCTGTGGGCGGGCGGCGCGGCCCAGCCGGCCGCTGCCGGGCCGAAGAAAGCCATTTTCGACGACGCCAGCATCACCGCTTTCGCCGTAGGCAGGCCCTCCGAAGCTTTCGGCGACAAGTACAAGCCTTTCGATTCGGAGCGCGTGATAGCCCGCTTGCCCGGCGCCCCTTATAAATTCCTGGACCGCATAGTTGAAATAAAGAACTGCCGGCAGTGGGAGCTGGCCGCCGGCGGCGCCATAGAGGCGGAATACGACGTGCCCCCCGGCGAATGGTATTTCGAGTCCGGCGCGCAGAGGTCGATGCCTTTCGCCGTGCTGCTGGAAGTGGCGCTGCAGCCCTGCGGCTGGCTGGCCGCTTACCTGGGCAGCGCGCTGACCAGCCCCACCGACCTTTCGTTCCGCAACCTCGGCGGTACGGCCGTACAGTACGCCGAGGTTTTCCCCGACGCCGGCATCCTTACCACTAAAGTGAAGATCACCAAGGTGTCCCAATCAGGAGGAATGATAATTCAGGATTACGACCTGGAAGTGCTGTGCAAAGGCCGCACGGTCTACAAAGGCAACACGCAATTCGGCTTTTTCTCCAAAAAATCACTTTCCGAGCAGTTGGGCGTGCGCGGCGCCGCGCGCCACACGATAACGGCAGAAGAAAGCGCACGGAGCCAGGCCATAGAATTAGCCGCAGCGCCCGGGCTGCCCGACGAAAAGCTGATAATGCTGGACGCCGTTGAAACCTATATCCCCGCCGGCGGGCCGAAAAAAGAAGGCTTCATACGCGGCCTGAAGAAAGTGAACCCCGGCGAATGGTTCTTCAAAGCGCATTTCTACCAGGACCCCGTCTGCCCCGGCTCGCTGGGGCTGGAATCTTTTATAAACCTGATGAAAACGGCCGCGCGGCAAAGGTGGAAGGACCTGCCGCCCGGCGCGCGTTTCGAGGCGATGGCTTTAAATGAAAAGCACCAGTGGATCTACCGCGGCCAGATAGTGCAGAAGAACAGGCTGATCATGGTGGAAGCGGCCATTACCGGCGCCGACGACCAGCGCAAACTGCTGCGCGCCGACGGCTTCCTGATAGTGGACGGCCTGGTGATCTACCAGATGAAAGATTTCACGATACGCATCGTCTAGGGAAGAAATGAAATACACCAAAGTTTTTATCGACGCCATCGCCTACGAGCTGGGCCCCAACGTAGTGACCTCCTCGGAACTTGAGAAACGCATTACCCCCATGCTGGAGGCGCTGCACATACAGCCCGGCCAGCTGGAAGCACTGACCGGCATCCGCGAGCGCCGCTGGTGGGACGCCGGGTTCGCGCTGTCCGAAGGCGCCGCGCGGGCGGGCCGCAAAGCCCTGGCGCAGGCCGGGCTGGCCGCCTCCGACCTGGGCGCACTGGCCTACGCCGGCGTCTGCCGCGAGCACAGCGAGCCCGCCACCGCCACGGCCGTGGCCGCCGCGCTGGGCACCGGGCCGCGCGCCACCGTTTATGACGTCTCCAACGCCTGCCTGGGCGTGCTCAACGGCATCATAGATATCGCCAACCGCATCGAGCTGGGCCAGATCAGGGCCGGCATGGTGGTCTCGTGCGAATCCTCACGCGAGATCAACGACAGCATGATCGATACGATGAACGCCGACAAAAGCTTCGAATGCTTCCGGCTGTCCATAGCCACGCTCACCGGCGGTTCCGGAGCGGTGGCTGTGGTGCTCACCGACGGTTCTTTGGGCGGCGCGCACAACCGGCACAAGCTGCTGGGCGGGGTGTACCGCGCGGCCTGCGAACATCACAAGCTGTGCATCTGGCACCGGGACCATATGCTGACCGACGCTACGGCCGCGCTTAAGCACGGCGTGCAGCTGGGCAAGCAGACCTGGGCCGACCTCCAGGCGGAGCTGAACATGCGCCCCGAGGAGTTTGGCAAGGTGATCTGCCACCAGGTGGGCGGCACGCACCGGAAAACTATTCTGGAAACGCTGGGCATACCCGAGGAAAAAGAGTTCGCCACCTATGAATACCTGGGCAATATGGGCACGGTGGCCCTGCCGTCGGCCGCGGCCATAGCGGACGAGCGGGAATTCCTGCAGCCCGGAGATAACGTGGCTTTTTTAGGCATAGGCAGCGGGCTCAACACCATAATGCTCGGCCTGAAGTGGTAGCCGGAAAATTATGACACCTTACCTCCCCGACGGAGTTACGCAGGAGCTGTACCCTTTCACCGGCAAGTTCCTGGCGCTGAACGGCGGCGCAAAAATGCATTATCTCGACGAAGGCGCAGGCTCGCCCGTAGTAATGCTGCACGGCAACCCGTCCTGGTCTTTCTATTACCGCAGCCTGGCCCTGGCCCTGCGCGGCAAGAGCCGCGTGATAGCGCCAGACCATATAGGCTGCGGCCTGTCCGATAAGCCCGGCGACGAGAAATATGACTACACCCTTAAAAGCCGCGTAGACGACGTGGAATTCCTGCTGGACAGCATCGGGGTCAAGGAAAAAATAACGCTGGTAGTGCACGACTGGGGCGGCATGATAGGTCTGACCTACGCGGTGCGCCACCCCGAGCGCATAGAGAAACTGGTCATCCTTAACACCGGGGCTTTTTTCCTGCCCGGCGGAAAATCCTTTCCCGCAGCGCTGCGCCTTTGCCGCACGCCGATCGGCGCGCTGCTGATACGCGGCTTCAACGCTTTCGCGCGCGCCACCGCCTGGATAGGCTGCAAGCGCGGCCGCATGGACAAACAGCTCCGCGACGCTTACGCCGCGCCCTATAACAGCTGGGCCAACCGCCTGGCCACGCTGCGCTTCGTGGAAGACATACCGCTGGCCCCCGGCGACAAAGCCTACCCGGTGGTGCTGGATACGCAGGAAAAGCTTAATTCTCTTTCCGCCAAACCCATGCTCATCTGCTGGGGCCTGAAAGACTTTGTTTTCGACCATTATTTCCTCGAGCAATGGCAGCGCAGGTTCCCCGGCGCCGAGACCCACGCTTTTCCTGACTGCGGCCATTACATACTGGAGGACGCGCGCGAAGAAGTAACGGCGCTGGTAAAACGCTTCGTTGAAAATGCTTAAAGACATCTCTTCGCTGATAGCGGAACTGGCGGTCTCCATCCCTGACCGCCCCGCGGTCATAGACGGCGCTAAAACCGTCAATTTCCGGGACCTGGAAGCGGACATAGCGCTGCTGGCGGCGGGTCTCGCGCGCGCCGGTATAAAGCCCGGCCTGCGGGTGGCCCTGCTGGTGCCGCCCTCCATAGAGTTCGTAGCCCTTACTTTCGCGCTGTTCCGCGCGGGCGCCGTGCTGGTGCTCATCGACCCCGGCATCGGGGCCGCCAACATGCGCGCCTGCCTGGACGAGGCCGCGCCCGAAGCTTTCGCGGGCATCCCCAAGGCCCACGCGGCCAGGCTGCTGCTGGGCTGGGCAAAAAGATACCTGCGCATAAATATAACCGTCGGCCGGCGCTGGTTCTGGGGCGGCTATGCTCTGGAGGACATCAGGCGGCTGGGCGCCGGAGCCCCGGCCCCCGACCCGGCCGACACCCCGGAAACCGCGGCCGTGCTGTTCACTTCCGGCAGCACCGGCACGCCCAAAGGTGCCGTTTACACGCATGGCATGTTCGCCGCGCAGGCGCGGATGCTGAAAGAGTATTTCAGGATAGAGCCGGGCTATTGTTCGGTACCGACTTTTCCCTCTTTCGCACTGTTCGACGTGGCGCTGGGCCTGACCATAGTGGTCCCGAAAATGGATTTCACCCGGCCCGCCGCAGCGGACCCGGCCATGCTCAGCGGCCTGATAAACAAGCACAAAGCCGTGCAGCTGTTCGGCTCTCCGGCGCTGCTGGACACGCTCAGCCGCTACGGAGAGAGAACCGGGACGCAGCTGCCTTCGCTCACGCGCGTAATTTCTTGCGGGGCGCCGGTTTCCGCCGCCGTCATAGCCCGCATGAAAAAAATGCTGCCCGCCCGGACCAGTATTTTCACCCCTTACGGCGCCACCGAAGCCCTGCCCGTGGCCTGCATCTCCAGCGGGGAGCTGGCCGGGCTTAAACCCGGCCAGCCCGGCACCTGCGTGGGCAGGACCTGGGAAGGCATGGAAACTTTCATTATCAAGCTCTCGGACGCGCCTATAGCCGAATGGTCGGACGAGCTGCTTGCCGGGAACGGCGAGATAGGCGAAATAACGGTAAAAGGCCCCGTGGTCTCGCCGGAATATTCCGGCAGGGCGGAATGCACGGCCCTGGCCAAGATCCGCGGCCCCGGCGGGGTTATCTATCACCGCATGGGCGACGCGGGCTGGAAGGACGCGGACGGGCGCCTGTGGTTCTGCGGCAGAAAAAGCCACCGCGTGACAACGCCTGAGGGCACGCTGTTCACCATTCCCTGCGAAGCCGTTTTCAACGCCCACCCCGACGTTCGGCGCACAGCCCTGGTAGGCACCGGCCCCGCCGGCGGTCAGACTCCGGCGCTGTTCGTGGAGCTGGAAAAAGGCGTGGCGCGCCGGGCGGCCCTCACCGGAGAACTGCTGGCCCTGGGCGCGGCGCACGAACTGACCAAAAATATAAAGAACATTCTTTACCACCCCGGCTTCCCCGTGGACATACGCCACAACGCCAAGATCTCGCGCGAAAAGCTTGCCGCCCTGGCCGCGCAGCGGCAGATAGCCGGCGAAAGTCAGCGGACTTAACGCCTTATGGACGTAAAAACAATTAAATTCGAAGCGTCCTCGGCAGCGGAAGAGCACTGGGACGGTTTTTTCGAATGCATGGACGAGGCCAGCCGGGAGATAGACCCCGAGGAGCCCCTGCTGCCGCGGGCGAGAAGAAAGCAGCTGGTGTTCGCCGGAGAATCCAATCCTTACAGGCGCACGCACAGGGTCCTGCTGTTCCCCGCGGGCGGAGCCGGCTGCGCCGGTCTGGCTACGGTCTTCGCCGAAACTCCGCGTTCTCCCTCGTACGAGAACAACAAACACATCGCCACCATGCACTTATTGTTCATCCCCGTTAAATACAGGGGCAAAGGGCTGGGCGCCCTGCTGCTGCGGCGCGTCATTGAAGAGCTGGCCGCGCAAGAACCGCAGGTGAGCGAGTTATTCGCGCCCGTAGTGCTGGGGTCCGGCCGGCGTTTTATGGACCGGCTGGGCGGCACCGTTTCGCTTGAGACGGCCGAGAACAGGCTTTATCTTCAAGACGTGGACTGGCCTATGGTGGAGGCCTGGGCGGCCGAAGGCGCCGGCAAAAACCCCGATACGGCGATAACGACCGTGTCCGCCATACCGCAGTCTGATATAGAGGATTACAGCGCGGCCTACACTGAAACCATCAACCAGCAGCCTTTGGGCGACACCGGCATCGACATGAAGTATACGCCCGAGCAGATACGGTTCGGCGAACAGCAGAACCTGGAATATGGCGCCGTGCGCACCACCATTTACACAAAGGAAACGGACGGCAGGATAAGCGGGCTGACGGAAACGGTTTATACGAAGGAAGAAGGGCACAAAGCGGCGCAGCTGCTTACCGGCGTGCGCGAACGATACCGGGGGCGCGGGCTGGGCAAGCTGCTGAAGGCCGCGATGCTGCTGCATATCAGGAAAGAATACCCGGGAGTGAAATATATAACTACCGGCAACGCCGATTCCAACGCGCCCATGATGGCCATAAACAGCAAGCTCGGCTTTAAAAAGCACCTGCCGGTAAGGCTCTACAAGCTAAAAATTAAGTAGCAGCGGCATTGATGATTTTATAACTGTTTATCAACAGGAGGGCATCCTGGTTGTTAACAACAAGCCATAAAATCACCGGCATTCCCTTGGGCCCTTGACAGGTATTGACATGTCAATTACACTATTGTCGAGGCTTATGCGAAACCTGTCCGCCATGTTCTTCGGGCTTATACTGGCCGCGCCGCTCACCGCGGGCGCGCAGTCTTTTTCCCAGCTCCCGGGAGCCATTGACTACGCTGCCGCCGCGGCGCCGGTTTCCGGGCCTGCCCCCGTACTCGCGACAGCAGAGAACCAGTCCGCCCCTAAAAGCGTGGATTTCCTTGTAAGGCCGGCAGCGGAGCATGAGCCGGGCGCCCTGCTTTTCAGCATTACAGGCTCCGCGGACAAAGCCGCCCCCGGCACCTCGAAACCGAGGATACCTTACTTCGATCTGGCCAAGGCTGAAGCCCTGGCGCAGGGCGTGGACCTAGCCCTGGTGCTGGCCATCATACAGAAAGAGTCCTCTTTCGACCCCAAGGCCCGCAGCAGGGTGGGCGCCAGGGGCCTTATGCAGCTGATGCCGGCTACGGCGAAATGGCTGGGACTGAAGAACACGAAACAGATCACGATCCCGGCGGTGAACATAAAATACGGCGTTAAATATCTGAAATACCTCTGGGACGAGTTCGCGGACATGCCGTCCGGAGACCTCTCGGCCGCGGACATCAACAAACGGACGTCGCAGATGGCGATCGCCGCCTACAACGCGGGCGGAGGCAACGTGCGCAAATACGACGGCGTCCCCCCCTTCAGGGAAACTCTGGACTACGTAACGAAAGTCACCCAATATTTCACCGCCTTCGAAGAAGCGCTGGCGGAAATAGCCGTCCCCTGACTATACCGCGGCCGCCCGTTCGTTTACGCCCGCCAGGGCGTAAGCGCCGTGTTCTTTGGGCGTAGAGGCCGGCACCGACTTTTTGTATCATTAGGTAAAGGAAAAGTTTTTGCGGACCTTGAACCATGAAAGCATTAGTGACCGGCGGCGGCGGATTCCTGGGCGGGGCCATAGTGCGCCTGCTGCTGGCTAAAGGCGCGGCCGTGCGCTGCCTGGGGCGCGGGCAATACCCGGAATTAAAAGAGCTGGGCGTTGAATGCGTTCAGGGCGATGTGGCCGACGCCGAAGCGGCTGCCGCCGCCTGCCGGGGCTGCGACACTGTTTTCCACGCGGCGGCCAAAGTAGGCATGTGGGGCCGCTATGCCGATTTCTACCGGACCAACGTTACCGGCACGGCCCGCCTGCTGGCCGCCGCGCAGGCCGCCGGGGCGGCGCGCTTTATCTTCACCAGCACCCCCAGCGTTATCTTCCCGGGCGGCGACGTGGACGGCTGGGACGAGGCCGCGCCCTATCCCGCTAAATTCGATTCCTGCTACGCGCAAACCAAGGCGCTGGCCGAGCAGCTGGTGCTGGCCGCGAATTCCCCGCGCTTCTCTACCGTCTCCCTCAGGCCGCACCTGGTGTGGGGGCCCGGGCACGACCACATGATCGCCACCATAGCCGCCAGGGGCAGGGCGGGCAGGCTGCGGCGCATAGGCGCCTTCAATAAACTGATAGACACCACCTATATAGACGACGCCGCCAACGCCCACTGGCTGGCCGCGGAAAAACTGGCCCCGGGCGCGGCCTGCGCCGGCAAAGCGTATTTTATTTCGCAGGGCGACCCGCGCCCGAACTGGGACATTATCAACATGATACTGGAGGCGGCGGGCACGGGCCCGGTGATAAAGACCATCCCGTACATGGTCGCTCTCGCCGCAGCCTCCGTCATGGAGCCAGCGTGGCGGCTGCTGCGCGCGGCCGGCGAACCGCCGCTTACCCGCTTCGTGCTGCAGCAGCTCACCACCGCGCACTGGTTCAATATCTCGGCCGCCCGGCGCGACCTGGGCTACGCCCCGGCGGTTAACATAGAACAGGGGATGAAGAACCTGGCGGAATGGTTCAAGACACAGCCGGCTCCCGCCGGCGGCGGTACGGTCTAGATAAAAAATTTAAATAGCGTTTACCTGCGCTCAAGGGCGGGGGCCAGCTGCTGCGCTTTGCGGTACTGCTCCAGCGCCTCGGCGTGCTTTCCCTGGCCGTCCAGCACATACCCCAGGTTCTGGTAGGCTATGGCAAGGCCCGGGGCCAGGCTTATGGTCCGCCTGAACTGCTCTTCGGCTTCGCCCAATTTTCGCTGCAGCATCAGCGCCAGGCCCAGGTTGTGGTGCGCTTCGGCGTAATCCGGCCGCAGCGCCGCGGCCTGCCTGAAGGAGTTCACGGCCAGCTCCATTTTATTCTGGCTGGCCAGCGTGTTGCCGAAGTTATAATAAGCCTCGGCGAAATCCGGCCGCAGCCGCAGGGCCTCCCGGAAATGCCCGACAGCCTTCTCGTATTCTCCCTGGTCCGATAACGCCACACCCATGCTGTTATGCGCTTCCGCCAGCCGCGGCTGCAGCGTCAGGGCCTGGCCGAACCGGACCAGCGCTTCGGCCGGCCGCCCCTGCTTGAGCAGGCAATTGCCCAGATTATGGTAAGCCTCTATATAGCCGGGCTGAAGCCGTATGGCCTCCTCGAAATTAGTCACGGCCTCGGGATATTTCCCCTGGTTGCACAGCACGTTGCCCAGGTTGCTGTAAGCCACGAACAGTACGGGCTCCTTCCTGAAAAGCGGCCAGTTCACGAAGACCGCCGCAAGCAGCGCGGCCAGCCCCGCCGCCAGCAGGCTGCGCCGCCGCCCTTCTTTGAAAGCGGCGCGCGCCTGCGCCAGGCCGCCGCCGGCCAGCAGCAGCAGCACCGGCACCAGCGGGAAACGGTACCGCGCGTACACGAAGAACAGCGCCACGCTGGCGGCCGTGCCCAGCAATAGAAGATAAAGCGGGGCCAGTTCGCGCCGGCGCCGCCAGGTAAGGACGAAGCCGGCCGCCGCCAGCGGGCAAAGCACGCCGAAATGAAAAACGCGGTTCAGGCCGCGGAGCAGGCCCGACCAGTCCTGGTAAAAATAAAGGTCCTCGGTATCCGGCAGCTCGTAGGCGTTCCAGACCAGCAGCCATTTCCTTGCGAGCAGGCCCAGCCAGCGGCCCGGCCGGGCGCGGATATCCTCCCAGGCGCGCGCCAGCCAGTAGGACGAGACCTCTTTGGGGGAAAGCGTTTTGCCGACAGCCTCTTCCGCCAGCCTGGCGGCGTCCTGGCTGTCCAGGTCCTGGTGCCCCTTTATCATCGGCAGGAACTCGCCGGTGGCGTCCTTATTGTTGCCTATATAGAAGGCCGGCCCGGATTGCGAGGAGGTCAGCACGAATTCCCCGCCCACGGCGTAATTGCGCAGCCCCACCGGGGCCATGGCCAGCGCGGCGCCGGCGGCGAACACGGCGGCCGGGGCCCAGAACCTGCCCGGGTGGTCCCCGCGGCGCAGCAGCAGCCAGGCGGCCAGCACGGGCAGCAGCAGCACCATGTTCTCTCGCGTCAGGGCCAGCACGCCCAGCGCCGCGCCCGCGGCGAACCAGCCCGGCAGCCGGCGCGCGTCCTGCGCGCGGGCCAGCATGAACAGCAGCAGCGCGGTAAGAAAGGTATCCAGCACCGCTTTCTGTATCAGTCCGTCGAAAAATATCGCCGGCGGATAAAGCGCGAGCATCAGCCCGGCGGCCAGCCCAGCGCCGTGCGATATGAACCGGCGGCCGGCCAGGTACAGCAGGCCGCAGGACGCCGCGCCCAGCGCCATCTGGATAAGGTGCAGCAGCCAGAGGTCGCGCCCGAACGCGGAATAGACAAACCCCAGGAAATACGGGTACAGCGGCGCCTGGCCGAAAACACCCTTCCCCAGCCAGTCGCCCGCCGCCAGGCGCTGCCCCCACGCATCGTAAACGCGCGCGTCTATCTGCAGCGCGGCGAAGAACGGGGAGGCGCTTACCTGGCGCAGGTAGATGAACCGGACCAGGAAAGCCAGCAGCAGGACGCCCGCCAGCGCGTACGTGTTCCGGCCGCGCCAGCCGACATCGTCCGCCGCCGCCGGCTGCTGCGCCGTATTTTTTTTCTTCGAGCTCAAGTCCGCCTCCGCCCGTTCACGGGCCGTCAATATAATACTAAAAAGCGCGGCTTTCCTCTGAGGCCGGGCGGCCAAATCGGCAAAGGCTATTTTTGCTAGAATTTCGGAAGACAGCGGCGCAGGCATAAATGTATATACCCTTTCCCTGGAACCTTCCCGTAACCCTGGCGGCCAACGCGCTGGAATTTTTCCTGCTCGGCACCTGGTTCTTTTATCTCGTCCTGAGTCTGCGCGGTTTTTTTAAAAGATCGGCGCGGAAAAGCGACCCCGCCCCGCTCAGGCGCTTCGCCGTGCTCGTCCCCGCCTATAACGAGGAGAACGTGATCGGGCTGGTGCTGGAAAGCCTGAAAAAGATGAGCTACCCGGCGGAGCTGTTCGACATTTATATGGTGGCCGACCACTGCACCGACAACACGGCGGGCATCGCCCGCGCGGCGGGGGCCCGGGTTATAGAATACGGCGGCGACCTGCCCGCCGGCAAAGGCTACGCCATCAGCCGCGCCACCGATGAAATACTGGCCCTGGGCCGCTACGACGCGCTGTGCTATTTCGACGCCGACTCCCTGGCCCACCCGGATTTCTTAACGGGCATGAGCGCCCATCTCAACCGGGGCGAGACCGCCATCCAGGGCAACGAAATCCCCAAGAACCCGCACCACAACTGGCTGACCAGGACCCTCTTCGTCAGCCAGGTCATCTTCAATAATTTTTACCAGTACCCGAAACATTTCTTCGGCTT
>SESF01011213.1_pt1 | contig 20900 bp, 9 predicted proteins | sample 3171521 | NCBI WGS metagenome assembly SESF01 (sample SAMN10866945, study PRJNA518727) | freshwater metagenome | biome: subpolar coniferous forest; feature: holomictic lake; material: water; isolation source: holomictic Lake 227, 6 m and 8 m depth | place: Canada: near Kenora, Ontario | collected...
TTTAAGCTGGACGCTGTACTACTCTCAGGAGGCGCTTGCAGACAAGCTGAGCATCACCCGGCAGACCATTCTCAAATATGAAACGGGCGAAGCCACCCCCTCCATGGACATACTCAAGCAACTCTCCAACATCCTGCAAGTGGACTATACCTGCCTGATTGAGGACCGGATGCCGGAAGAGCCTGAATACCGTATTGTCCCCGAATCAAAATCCGCCGTCAAAAACGAACTCCGCATCAGCATTCCCCAGCGGAACATTGAAAAATTCAAACAGGTGCTTTTGTATATTCTTCAAAAGGTCGGAGCCAAGCCCAATATTGGCGAGACGGTTATTTACAAACTGCTCTACTTCATTGACTTCGACTACTATGAACTCTACGAAGAACAGTTGATGGGGCTGAAGTACATCAAGAATACGTATGGCCCGACACCCGTAGACTTTGCAAAGCTTGTCACAAAGATGGAGGAGAAGGGGGAGCTGGAAAAGGTCTCAACCAAGTTCTTTGACAAAGACCAGAAGAAATATCTCCCGGTCAAATCACCCAATCTCAGTATGCTAACAGGGTGCGAACTTCAGCACATTGACCGCGTACTCGAACGCCTCTCTGACAAGACGGCTACGGAACTGTCCGAGCTCTCTCATAAGGATATCCCATGGATTGGCACCAAGATGCGGGAGGTCATTGACTACGAAGCGGTTTTTTACCGTACGTCTGACACATCCGTCCATCCTGACGCAAAGGTTGTCTAATGCATTACGCCTGACATTCAGACCATCACCTTTATCGAAATCTACTTCAAAGGCGACCAGGAAAACGAAGACCGCGCCCTCCTCCAAGCGTTTATTGACGCGAATGTCTAGCACTAATTATTCGCTAGCAATCAAAGGATTGAAATGGTATTTTACAAACAACACTTGTTCAGTATGTACTGTCTCTGAAGAAGTGTAACGGAAGGACGTTAAAACGCGATGACGGCAAGCGAGTTTATAAAAAAGTGGCAACATGTCGAATTGAAGGAACGCTCAGCCGCCCAGGAACATTTTATTGATCTCTGTCGTCTCGTCGGCCATCCAACCCCTGTCGAAATTGATCCCACAGGCGAATGCTTCTGCTTTGAGCGCGGCGTTTCCAAACACGGCGGAGGGGAAGGGTTCGCAGATGTCTGGAAGCGGGGTTTCTTTGGCTGGGAGTACAAAGGCAAGCACAAGGATTTGAATGCCGCCTATAACCAGCTCCTCCTCTATCGCGATGCGCTTGAGAGTCCGCCATTGCTGGTGTTATGCGATCTTGACCGCATCATCGTCCACACAAATTTCACAAACACCGCCTCAGACCGTCATGAAATCCAGTTGGCTGAGATCGGCGAACCCCGCAACCTTGAAGTTTTACGCGCGGTCTTCTTTTCTCCAGACAAGTTGCGTCCGGGGCAGACCAGCGAGGCTGTCACGAGATTGGCCGCTGAAAAGATTGCGGATATCGCGGAGTCGATGCGTAAGCGGAATCTGGATGCTCAAGCGGTGGCGCATTTCCTCGACCGCGTAGTCTTTTGCATGTTTGCTGAGGATATCGGTCTGCTGCCCGCCGCGATCTTCACGCGCATTGCTCAGACCGCAGCAAAGGAGCCTGAACGCTTTTGTTTACTCGTTGGCAGCCTCTTCAAGTCCATGTCCACAGGTGGCGATTTTGGCGTGGACCGGATCAAATATTTTAACGGCAGCCTCTTTGACCAGGCGGATGTTCCTGACCTGACCGCCGATGAAGTGAGCCGCATCGTGGCAGCAGTGCGTCTGGATTGGAGCGCGGTCGATCCGACTATTTTCGGAACCCTCTTTGAACGGGGACTCGATCCGGCCAAGCGGGCCCAACTCGGGGCGCACTTCACGGGACGGGAGGATATCCTTCTGCTCGTCAATGCCGTGGTGATGGACCCCCTCCGTAAGGAATGGGCGGAGACCCGCGAAATCGTCTCCTGCCTGCTGGATACGGGCAAGAAAAAACGCGATGACAAAAACGAGAAGCGCGAACTTAACTCCTCCGCGTTAAAGAAGGCGCGGATGGAATCCTCCAGCCTCCTGCATGGTTATCTGGTTCGGTTGCAATCCGTCAAAGTCCTTGACCCTGCCTGCGGCAGCGGCAACTTCCTCTATGTCACGCTGCAAGCCTTGAAAGACCTTGAAAAAGAGGTCATTGTCTTTTCGATGGATAATGGGCTTGGCTCCTTCATTCCGCTTGTCGGCCCGTGGCAGCTTTACGGTATTGAACTCAATCCCTACGCGCACGACCTTGCCCAGATGACCGTCTGGATCGGCTGGTTGCAATGGCTCAAGCTTAACGGCTTTGGCTCGCCCCAGGAGCCAATCCTCCGAGCCATCCCTGGCAACTTCCAATGCCGAGATGCAATCATGACGGTTGTCACCCCCAAAGATGCAGAGGCACCGAGTGAAATCACTGAACCCGACTGGCCCGCTGTTGATTTCATTGTCGGCAACCCACCCTTCCTGGGAGGCAAGATCATGCGCCGTGAACTTGGCGATGAGTACATGAAAAACCTATTTTCTCTTTGGAAAGACCGCGTGCCAGCGGAAGCGGATCTCTGTTGCTACTGGTTCGAGAAGGCGCGTGCTCAAATAGCGAATGGCAAATGCAAACGTGCAGGACTGCTGGCCACCCAAGGAATCCGTGGTGGAACCAACCGCGAGGTTCTTAAGCGTATCAAGAAGAGCGGCAACATCTTTTGGGCGATTTCCGACCGCGACTGGATACAAGATGGAGCCAATGTGCATATCAGCATGATCTCTTTTGATGATGGAAAAGAGCAATCCTGTATTCTTGATGAGCAGCCTGTTACATCGATAAACGCTAATCTGACAACTTCGTCTGACTTGACAACAGCCGCTATACTCTTAGAAAACAAAGGCATCTTCCTTCGTCCGCCTGAGAAAGGTGGTTCATTCGAATTGACGGAGGAAGAGGCAATTGCGATGCTGAGTTGCCCCAATCCACATGGCTTGCCAAACTCGGATGTTCTTCGCCCGTGGACGAATGCGGAATTGCTCGTCAAAACCCGGCAGAATCTCTGGATTATTGATTTTCCACCTGACAAGTCAAAACAGGAGGCTTCTTGCTATGAGGCACCGATGGCGCACATCATTGAACGTGTAAAGCCCGAGCGAGAACAAAACAGGGACGAGAAATTGCGAAAGTTATGGTGGTTACACAGGCGGACAGGGGAAGGAGTGCGCACAGCATCCATGCACTTCTCGCGTTTATTGTGCACGCCACGTGTTTCCAAGTATCGTATCTTTACATGGATTGATTCGATTGTCGAGCCGGATACCGCCACGTATGCCTTTGCCCGCGATGACGACTACTTTTTCGGAATTTTGCATTCACATTTTCATGAAGTCTGGGCTTTGGAACAAGGTACGGTATTGGGAGGTAACACTCCTCGTTACACGCCGACAACGTGTTTCGAGACCTTCCCTTTTCCTGTGCCAACAGAGGAGCTACGCTCTTCGATATCGAAGGCAGCCCGTGACCTGAATGCTTTACGTGAGCGCTGGTTAAATCCGCCTGAATGGACAACGATTGAAATCTTAGACTTTCCTGCGACCGTTGATGGACCATGGCGGCGTTTTATCATCGAGTCCGGAGAGGCAACAACCTTACATGAATCCAATGAAGGGTGGACTCCTCGCGACATCTATGAGGCTGATCGGTCTGTTCGCCTCGCCCAAGACGCAGCTCGACAAAGAGACCAACAGCAAGCCGGGATCGGTATTGCCCGTTACCCGCGCCTCGTTCCGCGAAACGAAGCTTGTGCTATACAGCTCAAGGATCGAACCCTAACGAAACTTTACAACACGCGCCCGCAATGGCTTGCAGACTGCCACACCCGCCTCGATGCCGCCGTTGCCGCCGCCTACGGCTTTCCCCCTGACCTCGCTGATGACAAAATACTTTCATGCCTTCTTGAATTGAACCATGAAAGGGCAGAGAAAGTATAAGCCGCTGATTAAACGGCGCTGTTAATGTTAAGATACCAATAAAGGAAATCCGAAAATTGGGAAACGTTATTGAAAAAGGATCATGCGCGTTATCTATCCCTCAAAATTATGAGGTACGGGGAAGCAAAAGTTGGTAAGCTATAACCCTACATTGATAAGAGCTTATTAGAAGACCGATCACATGTTGTACTACAGAAGAAAATTACTGTTGGCGTTATTGGAAGCCTTTGATGGGAAGTTAACCGCAAAGAGAGAAGCTTCTGTTTTTGATCACGCGCCAACAGCCAACGCCTACGTATGATTTCGTCCCATACCAGTATGGTTGCTTTTCATTCCAAGCTAACCAAGATGTGTCCACGCTGATGACCTACGGTTACCTTGATGTTGTCGAAGGACCGAACGGACGTTTCATCGGCCTCAAGCAAAAGGGTTGTTACCGGGACATGCTGTCGCCGTTTGATCGTGCCGCCTTACTGGATGTTAAAAACAGGTTTGGCACGATGAGCCAGAACGATCTTATTCGCTACACGTATCGAAATTATCCATACTTTGCAACCAAAAGCGCAATCGCATCAACATTGATGACAACAGATGAACTGGCAGAAATCAGCAAGCACAAAAAGACACTGGACGTATCCTATCTCTGCTCTATCGGGTATGAGGGGCTATCATTGGAGGCTTATATGAACAAGCTGATCAATGCAGATGTTCGGGTTCTGTGTGATGTGCGCAAAAATGCCTACAGTCAGAAATATGGGTTTTCCAAGACCCCGCTGAGGACGGCTTGCGAGGGCGTCGGAATTCAATATGTGCATCTTCCAGAGTTGGGCATCGAATCAGCACAGCGCACAGATCTCCGTACACAGCAGGATTATGATGTGCTGTTTGCGCACTATGATAGGACAACGCTAAAGCATAATACGGACGGTCTTTTGAAAATTATTACCTTCATTTCATCTGCACAGCGAGTTGCCGTAACCTGCTTTGAGGTGAACCCTTTGCAATGCCATCGGTCGCATGTCGCCAAAGCAGTTCTGGATCTGATGGAAGACAGACAATGTCATCTGCTCACACTATAGACGACGATTATTATGAAAGTGCTGATTACCGTTAAACCTATCCAACGCCATCACTTAAGTATGATGAGCTTGTTTGTACAGCGGGTTTTAAGGAGGACGGCTCGTGGATACGCATCTACCCGGTCCCTTTTCGTAAGCTGGATTATGCAAATCAGTACAAGAAATGGCAATGGATTGACATCCGTTTAGAACGTAATACCAGTGATTTTCGACCGGAGACATTCCGCCCTTTTAATATTGATGACGATATTCAGATGTTAGAGAGGGTCGGAACTGAAGATAACTGGAGCAGGCGAAAAGAGATTGTACTTCAGCATGTACACACGAACTTGGGCGCATTAATTAAAGAGGCAAAAGATCCAGCAAAGCGAACGTCATTAGCGGTATTCAAACCAAAGGAGATCACGGATTTCGTATGGGAACCTGAAGAGAGGGAATGGGACAAAAAGAAGCTCGATGCCATCTTTTCTCATCGCGCACAGGGGGATTTGTTCGACGGCACAGGCGCAAGAAACATGTTTGCTGTTGCGGAGAAGATCCCTTACAAATTCTCTTATAAATTTACAACCGAGGATGGGATGAAATCCCAACTCATGATTGAAGATTGGGAAATTGGAGAGTTATTCAGATCCTGTCGTGCTCAGGCGAATGGCAATGAGGAAGTGGCCTGCCAAAAGGTGAAAGAGAAATATTTTGATTATTTGTACAAGGAGCATGATTTGTATTTCTTCCTTGGAACAACAAAGGAGTTCCATAACGTTGCGCCCAATCCGTTTATCATCATTGGCACCTTTTACCCACCTAAATTGGATCACACCCAATTATCTTTGTTCTCATCTCCCGCCTAAATCGTGTAAGAATTAAACCGTTTCGTGTAAAGACATTTGAAGCATGATCTGCTACTCTAGTGTCAATTGGACAAAGGAGTATGTTATGTTACACGATCCGAGTCATCACACGCCGCCACCCCAAGTTATTGAACTTCACTTACAGCACGCGGATAAAAATATTTTACGTGCACTCGCCTCTGAGGTCGCCACGATCGCGCAGTTGCCGGTCCATCGGGAGAAGGCTAAGCTCTGGCAGGCTTTGAATGATTTGAAGCCTGTGCGTCCCATGGTCTGGCTGAATGAGGTCTGCTGGCATGAGATGAATGTGAATGATGAGCTGACCTTGAGATGCGTGCATCCGTGGGCGCAGGATCAGGAACGTGAACTGCGCCGCTTACTTTATCAATGGCGCCACATGCCCTGCGATATGATCGTGGATGACTTTATGACCTGTCCGCTGATGTTTCACAGCACGGACTTTGGGATCATGGAGGATGTCGATATTGTGAAAACATCGGAGGAGGGCGATGTCGTCTCGCGCCATTTCCATATCCAGATCAAGGACATGGACGATCTCGAAAAAATCAAGATGCCTGTGGTGTCCCATAATGCTGCCGCCACGGAGCTTCACTATCAGGCTATGTGTGATGTGTACACGGGTATCATGCCGGTTAAGAAAGTCGGTCAGACCCATATCTGGTACACGCCTTGGGATTTTTTGATTCGTTGGTGGGGCATTGAAAATGCGATGATGGATATGATCGACCGTCCGGAACTCGTGCATGCGGGCGTGGAGCGTATGGTCGATGCCTGGATGATCGAGCTGGATCAATTAGATGCGCAAAATCTCCTCTCCCTCGATTGTAACAATACGCGCATAGGCTCCGGCGGCTATGGCTATACGAGCGAGTTGCCCGGCAAGAATTTTGATCCGAGCCATGTTCATCCCCTCAATATGTGGGGCTGTTCCAATGCGCAGATCTTCTCGGAGGTCTCGCCGGAGATGCAGTGGGAGTTCGCGATTGAACACGACCTACGCTGGCTGAAGCGTTTCGGTCTGACCTATTACGGCTGCTGTGAACCCCTCAGCGGCAAGATGGAACAGTTGAAGCGCATTCCGAATCTGCGTAAAATCTCCGCGAGTCCCTGGTGTAACAGCAAACAACTCGTCGAACAGTCGGGCAGTGCTTACGTGCTGAGCCGTAAGCCTAATCCAGCGGTCTTCGCAGAGGATGGATTCGATCCCGTGCGCGCCAAGCGAGAGATGATCGAGTTTCTGGATATTGCAAAGGGGTGTCCCGTGGAATTGATTATGAAGGACATCTCCACCGTGCGCCATCATCCCGAACGCCTCTGGGCCTGGGCGAAGCTGGCGATGGAGGCGGTGGAAGAAGTGCGTTAATGCGTTAATGTGTTAGTTGGAGGATTACGGAACGTGCAAATCAAACATTCAACACTGCGTGTCCCAAGTCCCGTGTCCCAAGTCCGACACCAAACAGCGGGAGAGATGAAATGAAAAACGTGCGCCTATCTTTGGCGTTGCTTTTATCACTGAGCGTCGTGTCGTTATTTGCGCAAACACAGCAAAAGCTGGCTGTCCGTGACTGCGCCGTCTCTTCGGTTCCCCTGACAAACCGCTGGGAATACGGCTTTCTGACGGGTAACGGGAATGTGGGGGTGGTCATGCCTGGCAATCCGGGCAATGAAAAGCTGATTGTCTGCGGGAAACTCTACCTCCCAAAAGGTGTTCGTGAGCTCGTCCCTGACCTGGCGGCGTACAAGGATGAATTCAAGAAGGCAGGGCTTGAGGCCGGGGTGAACGGGCCTGCCACGGTTCATCGCATGATGGTTGAAAAGAGCAAGCACGGCTTAGTGCACACGGATCCGCTCCATCCCGTGTGCATGCTTGAGATCAACGGGCATGATGACAAATCAGCCTATCGCGATTACAGCGCAGTCGAGAATTTTACAACTGGCGAGCTTACAACGGAGTGGACGGATGCCGAGGGTCAGTGGAAGCGCAAGCTGTTTGTATCTCGGACGGACAATGTCATGGTCCTGCGCCTGGAGGGCCCCGTCAGCAAGCTCGCGTGTTCCCTCTCCATACGTGCTGACCATCCGAAGATCGTGAGCGAGGTCACCTCATCGGATGACGGCTGGCTCGCTCTTCACAACACCTATCGCAAAGGCAAGGGCGGTTATGACATCCTCGCGCGTGTCGTACCCTCCGGCGGTAAGCTGACCCGGCTCGAGAAGGGCGTGAAGGTTGAAGGAGCTGACGCCATTCTCCTGATCCTGAAAGTTGCGGAGTGGCGGACGCCTCTGTCGCCGGTACAGAGCGAGGCGTGGTCCGCGTCGCCTCAGAATCCGCGCTTTGCCGGTACGATCAGCACGAACCGACTGTCCGAACTGCGGACTCAGCTTGCCGCGCTCCCATTGTCCTACGAAGACTTGTTGGCTCCCCATGCGAAAGCGCACGGGGAGCTTTATCGGCGCGTCTCCTTGAAGCTTGAAGATGAAACAAACGCTGCGCTCAATTCTGAGACGCTGCTCAAGACATGCGCAGAACAAAAAGTTTTTCCGAATGCCATGGCGGAGCAACTCTACAATGCTTGCCGCTATCTGATCATCTGCAGTTCCGGGGACACACCGTCGAACTTGCAAGGCATCTGGACAGGCACGTGGTCACCGGCCTGGAGCGGCGATTATACAACCGACTCAAACTTGCAACTTGAAATTCAGTCGCTCATGAGCTGCAATATGCCAGAGCTTATGGAGTCGTATTTTAAGCTGATTGAATCATGGGTGCCAGACTGGGGATTGAATGCCAGGAAGGTGTATGGCTTTCGAGGTCTCGTCTCCAATGCGCGCGGTTCCAACAACTGCCTGCTGCTCCACTGGGGAAGCCAATGGCCAGGCGAACAGTGTGCCGTCGGCCTTGCTGGCTGGATGCTGCACTTCTTCTACGACTACTACCTCTTCACTGGCGACCAGAAATTCCTTCGCGAACGTTTTCTGCCGATCGCAAAGGGAATCGCCTTGTTCTATGAGGATTTTCTGGAAGGGACAGAAGGTGCTGATGGTCGCTATCGCTTTTATATGGGATACTCTCCGGAGCATGGACTGACGGCGAACACGACTTTTGATATTTCAACCGCGAAGAATGTCCTGACAACCCTGATCAGCGCCTGCGAAACCCTTCAATGTGAAACGGAAAATGTCAAAAAATGGAAGGATATGATCAAAAAAATGCCTCCATACCTGATCAATCAGGCGGGCGAACTTCAGGAGTGGTCATGGCCAGGCACAAAAGAATCCCCCAATATGCGACACCATTCGCACATGCTCCCCCTCTATCAATATTGCGAGTTCGACAAAGAGGAGACCCCTGAACTTTGGAAGGCGGCGGATCTCGCCTTTCGTCTTAAAGAAGTAAACTGGCTGAAAAACGAGAAGAATCCGAACTCCAACCACATCACCCATGGTCTCATGAACCAGGGACAATGCGCAGCCCGTCTCGGACGCGGAGATATCATCCAGGAGGTGCTCTCGCGCATGGCCATACGGCGTTACCTCTACCCGAGCTTTATGATTTCCTACTGGCCGGATTTAAAGGGTTTTGGCTTCGACCCTGTCGGTACTACGCCCGACATTATCAATAACGCCCTGATCTTTCGCTGGGACGATACGTTAGATGTGCTCCCCGCGCTGCCGCCGGCATGGACTAAGGGCTCCGTCGAAGGTATCCTCCTGCGTGGACAACTGAAAGTCGAGCGTATGTCTTGGGAGAGGCAAGTGGGCTCGATCAAACTTGTCTTATCCAGTCGGATTAACCAGACCGTCATCCTGCGCTTCCCAGATGCGATGAAGCCAACGGAATGTTTACGAGACGAGAAGCCATTTACGGACAACCGCATCGAATTATCCGCGGGTAGACCGGTGAGCGTGTTCATAAAAATCACGGAAAGGCAAAAATGAAGCGTGAAGGAAATATGTTTAAGACAGAGGACGGCAGAAATCATCTGCTAACCTTTCTGCTGATTTGCGGACTCTTCTGTTTATCGGGGTTATGCAATGGCATGATTGATGTGTTGAATAAGCACTTCCAGAACTCACTCCAGGTCACCAAGGCGCAATCCGCCTTTGTGCAAGGGGTCTGGTATGGAGGTTATTTTCTGCTGGCGTTGCCAGCCGGACTCTTTGCGCGGAAATTCGGCTATCGGTTTGGCATCTTGCTGGGACTTTCGATCATCGTGACGGGCTGTCTCTGTTTTGTCCCTGTCACCCAAGTCACGGGAACGCAGGTCGTGGTCTTCAGCTTCTTTCTCGCTGCACTGGGTTTAGTCTCCAGCGGCTTTACGTTTATTGAGACAATTGCCAACCCGTATGCCACGGTGCTTGGACATCCAAACGCGGCCGTAGCCCGCATCAACCTCGCGCAAAGCTGCAATGCCGTAGGCTGGATCTTCGGGCCGATTTTGGGTGGGTCGTTTGTGTTGTCCAAGACAGCGGAGTCCAATACGAGCAATGCCAGCTTATATATGCCCTACCTGATCGTCGCGGGGATCGTGACCTTGCTAATTCTAGCCTTCATAAAGGCGCCTGTGCCAGAGATGCATGCGCCAGTAGAGGAGGGTGTGGCATCCGGGACAGCACAGTCGCAACGTCCCTTGCATCACGAACTCCATTTCGTCTTTGCAATTGTTGCGCAATTCCTCTACTGTGCGGCGCAGATCGGCATCTTCAGCTTCTTCATCAACTATGTCAAAGATCCCGCCTATATGCCGCCATTGCCTATCTGGCTTGCAGATGTGCTTCCCGCGAATATGAAATACCTTCAGTCGGGTTCGTGGCACATTACAGAATATTGTGCAAGCGCCTTACTTTCGGCTGCCTTTATCCTCTTTACAGTTGGGCGCTTTTCAGGGAGTGCGCTACTGCGCTTTGCGCCTGCGCATCGCGTTTTGACCTGTTACGCCTTGGCGAATGTCGTTCTCATGACCCTAGTCTTTGCTGGACTGGGATGGGTGTCGGTTATTGCGCTCATCCTCAGCTTCTTCTTCATGTCGATCATGTATCCAACCCATTTTGCCTTGGCGATCCACGGTCTGGGTGAACGTACGAAGGTTGGCTCCTCCTGGATGGTCACCGCGATTGTCGGCGGTGCGATTATGCCCATGTTCATGGGCTGGATAGCAGATAAGTGGTCCATGCAGACCGGCTTCCTGATGCCGCTCGTATGCTTCGTGTGCATTGCGCTCTACGGAATTTTCTGGCCGCGTCTCTATCGAGGAGGGGTGACAGAATGAATAAAAAGAGGGACAATACGCGGAAGGAGTTAGCGCTATGAATCGTTTAAACAGGGTTTTGACGGTGGGTATATGTTTGTGCATACTTTCGGTTCGGGCTGTGGCCGCGGGGGCCACCGAACGTATGGGCCGGTACAATGTGGTTTGGACGAATGCATCCAAAGATGCAAGTGGGGTAATGCCCCTCGGCAACGGCGACATCGCCGCAGGGGTGTACGCAATTGAGAATGGTGATCTGTACCTGCTTCTTGCGAAGAATGATGCCTACACCTATATGGGCGATATTTTCAAGACGGGACGAGTCAGAATTTCCTTGAATCCCAACCCATTCCAGGCCTGCAAAACTTTTCGACAGACGCTGGATCTGGCAACCGGTTCTATTGACATCGAAGCAGATGGCGTGAAACTGCGAGTCTGGGCGGATGCCAATCGTCCGCTTTATCACGTTGAGATTTCCTCCCCCACTGAAATTTCAGTTACAGCCAGGCCGGAGTTCTGGAAACGTTTTGATAAGTGTTCGTTTAATTACGGCGCCTACGCATCCTGCGGTGCCGCTGCTGGTAACAATGAACCGCCCCAAGACGTGAGGCTGGAGCGAAACGGTAAACTCCTCTGGCACTATTCCGTTGGAGACAGGAGCATTTACCAGGATGACCTCAAGGATTACCAAGTGGAACACATGGCATCCAAATTTGCTGATCCGTTCCGTTTCAATATATTCGGTAATCTGGTGGACAGTTCCGAGCTGACGCTCAAGGACGGCGCTATGTTCGGCAAAGGCAGGCAATTTGATGTTCGTATCCATTCCCTGACCCTGCAGACACCGAAAGCCGAAACGTGGATTGAGGCCATTGAAAAGCAGTCCGTTGTTCCTTGCGATGTGAAGAAGGACTGGGAAGGGCATATCAAGTGGTGGTCAGATTTTTGGGACCGGAGCTGGATCGTTACCTCGGACAATGCCGTTCCGTCTGAGTTGCGAGAAAAGTTCAATGGCGAGCCCAATGCCGCTGGGCGGCGGATTGAAGAGGACGGCGCCGCGCTGTCGGCGCAGAGCTACAATGTCTTCCGCTTCCTGATGGCCTGCCAGAGTCGAGGGCGCGTGCAGGTCAAGTTCAATGGCGGACTCTTCACGCAGCAGCAACGTCTGAAGCCGGATCCCAAGCGGAAGCGTGCCTATGCCGTGGAGCAGCCCGACGGCATGCTCCTTACGCATGAGGATGACCGGCTCTGGGGCAGACGGTTTACGTTTCAGAACCAGAGGCTGCTCTACTGGCCCTTGTTGGCAAGTGGGGATTTCGACTTGATGAAACCGTTCTTCAGTTACTATTCAAACCTTCTGGAAATGCGTGCGGCGGTCACGAAGGCATGGTTCGGGCACCAGGGGGCCTACTACCGCGAGAATATCGAACCGACGGGTGCTGAACGCGAAAGCTGTTCGGGGGGCAGAATACTCCCCCCAAAGACAAAGCCAGGCGAAAAATATCAGGGCTGGTATCACGACTACTATTTCACCAGCAGCCTTGAGATCACTGCGATGATGCTCGACTACGTCAACTTCACAGGTGACAAGGAATTTCGAGACCGCGTACTGGTTCCCTTTGCCCGCGAGGTTATGCTGTTCTTTGATCAGCATTATCAGCGGGTGGACGGAAAACTCAGTTTGGATCCGGCCCAGGTGATTGAGACCTGGTGGATAGCGGTGAACCCGGCGCCGGATATTGGTGGGTTGCGCTTTTGCCTGAGTGAACTGCTGTCAATGAAAGCCGGAAGGGCAGACGACCAAGCCCGCTGGGGAAAACTTCTACAGGAAGTGCCAGAAGTTTTTCTGCAGACGATAGAAGGACGAAAGGCTATTGCGCCGGCCGAGAAATGGGAGAAGAAATGTAATGCCGAGAACGGCGAACTTTATCCGGTATTTCCGTTCCGCTGTTTCGGGCTTGGGCTGGGTTCGGCTGATATTGTGGAGTGGACGATGAAGAACAGGGCGTGCAAGGATGCCTTCGGCTGCGCATGCTGGACCCAGGATCAGATCCACTGGGCCTATGCCGGCAAGGCTAAAGAGGCGGCATCTGGGCTGGTGAAGCGTTTCAGGATTGCGTCGACCGTGTGCCGTTTCCCGATGTATGCAAAGGAGGGCCCGGACTCATGTCCGGACTTCGATCATTTTGGGGCAGGCAGTGTGGCACTGCAACGGATGCTCGTGCAGGAGGCGAATGGGAAAGTTCTACTCTTGCCGGCATGGCCTGTGAATTGGGATGTCGATTTCAAGCTCCACGTGTCCGGAAATACGGTGATAACCGGTACGGTTAAAGATGGTAAATTACAGACATGGGACATTACACCGTCAGAGCGCAGGCAAGATGTCGTGATCTCCCAGCCGCAGCTCTGTGTGTCAACGGGGCCGGCTGTTCCCGCCAATACACATCCGCTACGGGCAGGGTCGGACAGCAAGGGCGGCAACTGTTTCAAGGGAAAAATAGGGCGCGTGACCATGTTCCGTGGGAAGATCAAGGCATCATTGGTCAGCGAACTGGCGGCTGGCGATTGTGGCAAACCGGTGACGGGCGAGAATGTGGTTGGGTCATGGCTCAATCCCAAGACCGGGGAGACGTTGGTAACGAAGCCAGAAGATTTCAGCGGGCCTGTTTCGTTCGAAGCTTGGATTCAGCCTAGTGGGAACGAGGCGGGTAGAATCATAGATAAGGTGACAGTCGGCAAAGGTGATGGGTTTCTGTTTGATACATTCCCGAAACTAAGTTTGAGATTGAATGTTGGAAACCAGCAGGTCGGCTTTCAGAATGTTCTGAAACCGGACGTCTGGCAGCACGTTGCGGTTGTCATGGAAAGCGGGGGAGTGCAGGTCTATTTGAATGGAGAATTTAAATAATTGTTTGCAAATATTGCATGGTAAAATAAGGGGGAGTGATATGATACAGAGACCGTTCAAAGCATCAGATGGCTTTACGGTGTATTGGCTGAGCCTGCTGTTTCTCGGCAACCTGTTTTCAGGTTGTTCCATGGTCAGGATTGTGAAGGGTGGTGGCGAAGCCGCTGTGATTCATGTTGCCCCGACTGGGAGCGACACAAATCCTGGAACCTTGGAGAAGCCGCTGGCAACGCTCGTTGCAGCCCAGCAGAAGGTGCGCGGCTTACCGCGGACAGGCCGGATTATCGTTTCGATTGCCGATGGGAGTTACTATCTGGATAAGCCGTTGATGCTTGGCCCCGCTGATTCTGGAACCAGACAGGCGCCGGTGATCTGGCGGGCTGTTGGCGGTCAAGCGCGGCTTGTCGGTGGCGTCTTGCTCAGGACAAGCTGGGAGAAACATGCCGGTACTATTTGGAAGACTGCGGTGGACAAGAATATGGCGATCGAGCAGTTGTTTATCAATGAACAGCGCCGGATCTTGGCGCGCTACCCCAATGACAGTGGCACAGGCGTATACAATGGCGCGGGCCCGACCTGGGATCGCATGAAAAGCTGGAAGAACCCTGAAACCGCCTATATTCATGCCCTGCATAGCGCCGCGTGGGGAAGCGGGCACATCTTGATCCAGCGGAGCAATGTCGGAGAGCTTGTCGAACGGATTGTTGCCATTGATACAACGACACAAGGCGATGCGGCCTGGCTGAACGAGACCAAGCGTTTTGCCGAAAACGTCTTTGAAGAGCTTGATGCGCCGGGGGAGTGGTTCTTTGACAAACCTGCAGGTGTGCTGTATTACCAGCCGGTGGAGGGTGAGGACCTTGCGTCTGCAAAAGTCGAAGCAGTCGGCAATCCGCACCTTGTGATGCTTGAAGGGACAGAAAAAGAACCGGTCAGGTTTGTGACATTTAACGGGTTGGTTTTCGCCGGCGCAGCACCGACGTGGAAACTGACGACAGATCATCTGCCCAATGGCGGGGACTTTGTTGTTCACCGTGGCGGGGCGCTGACCCTGCGAGGAACGGAAGACTGCGGGATTCAAAACTGCACGTTTTCCGAACTCGGCGGGAACGCCGTGTTTCTCGATTCCTATAACCGCCGGGATGCGGTGCGCGGTTGTCTGATCCGGAATATCGGGGCAAACGGCATTTCGTTATGCGGGGCTGCGAACAGTATGCGTGGCGAAGAATTTTTTACCGTGTTGCCTGAGACCATCCAGCGTGGACATCAAGTGCGTAACAAATGGGCGATTCCGGTCGGCTGGCAGAAAGTCCCGGAGGATCTTGTTCCAGGGCCCAAGACGGCGCATTATCCAGCTGAATGTGTGGTGGAAGATAATCTGATCACGGTTGTTGGGGAGTTGGAAAAGCAAAGCGCTGGTGTCCTGATGTCGATGACCATGAACAATACCATCAGCCACAACACACTCTTTAATCTTCCGCGGGCCGGGATATGCGTTCAGGACGGTGCCTGGGGCGGACATATCATTGAGTGCAACGATGTCTTCGATACGGTCAAGGAAACCTCCGACCATGGTCCCTTCAACTCCTGGGGCAAAGACCGGTACTGGTTGTCGGCAGATCATTCCGGCAATCATGCCAAGAACCCCGCTGCGAAGAAGAACTGCCGGATTGATGCCGTGACGCCGACGCATATCCGCAACAACCGCTTTGCGCATCCGCTCTTCGGCTCGCACTCCTGGGGCATTGATCTGGATGATGGCTCCACCTATTACAAGATTTACAATAATCTGTGTGTCGGGTGTGCCGTTAAATTGAGGGAAGGGTTTTATCGGACAGTTGAAAACAATGTATTTATCGGGAGTGGCGGGAATGTTCCTGGAAAACATGTGTGCTTCGATAAGAACGAGGATGTCTACCGAAAGAACATTGTCGTCAACCTGACGCAGGCTTGGGTATGGAAGGGGATACAACACAGTCCTCAGGAGATGAAGGAAATTGCGAGCAACTGTTACTTCACGCCCGGCATGACGCCCAAGTGGGGGGGCTTAGGAACAAATACGTCGCTGGAATCTTGGCAGAAACTGGGTCTGGAAAAGAATTCCATTATAGCTGATCCGCTGTTTGTCGATCCGGCCACCGGGAATTACCAGGTACGTTCTGATTCGCCTGCGCTGAAGCTGGGGTTTAAGAATTTTCCCATGGACAATTTTGGTGTCACATCAGCGAAGCTAAGGAAGCTGGTTCCTGTCCGGACGTTTCCGGTGCCGGGCGATGCGGGCATCCATAAAGAGTCCGAGATCTCTGAAGCGCGAATTGCCCTGACCGACTTTCTGGGCGGGAAGATTAAGAACATGACTACCGAGGCCGAGAAGTCGGCTGTCGGCACAGGGGAAATTTCAGGCGTATTGGTCGACAAGGCACCAGCAGGATCCGTTTTGGCGAAGGCCGGCTTCCGGGTGGGCGACCTGATCATCAAGGCCAATGGAAAGAAGGTCGATACCGTCTCGACGTTTCTGGCGATCGTGAAGCAGAGCGGCGCAAAGAGCGTGGATGTTCAGATGTACGATGATTCACAGAAGCGGATGCTGGTGCTTCCAGGAAATGGCGAACAGAATGTCAAATGGCACGGCTATACCAAGACAATGTTTGAGTTGGATGGTTACAAATGCTTTGTCGTGGCGCCGAGCAATGCAGTTGCAGGGAATCCATGGGTGTGGCGGACGTCATTTCCCGATTATCATTCTGAAGTTGATCAGGAACTTGTTGCCAGGGGATATCACATTGGCTTCATCGACTGTGTGAACATGCTGGGCTGTGATGCGGCACTGGATCTGATGGATGCCTTTTACAAGGTCGCAACAGAGCAATGGAAGCTGGCGCCGAAGCCAGCGTTGGAGCCTTGCAGTCGCGGGGGTCTCCATGCCTACCGATATGCAGCCAGGCGTCCGGAGCGGGTCGCCTGTATCTATGGCGATGTCCCTGTGATGGATCTCAAGAGTTGGCCTTTCAAGGAGCCGAATGCAAGCCGACCCCTGGCGGACGCAATGCATTATTATGGGTTTAAGTCGGAGGCGGAACTGCTTGCTTACAAAGGGAATCCTATTGATCTTCTGGAGCCCATTGCGCGAACTAAGATTCCCTTACGCCATATCATCGGCCTTGTTGATACGGCGGTGCCACCGGAAAATAACACACTCGAAGCAAAACGGCGGCTTGTCGCGCTCGGACACGATATCGAGTTGGTCGAGGTGAAGGATGGCAAGCACCACTTCCCGTTAACCGGCGTTGCGGAAACCGTGCAGTTTATCATGCGGCATACCATAAAAGGCGAGAAGAAGGAAAAACAATGATGAATGTAAAAACAATGACAGGGATATTTTTTGCCGCTGCTTCTGCGGCAATCGTGTTCTCCGGTTGCACGGCGACAGCGAAAAGTGCTGAAGGGAAGAAGACAGAAGGGGTGAATGCCAAGCTTGACTGGGCGGCATTCTTGAAGCAGCATGATCTTGTCTGGGAGGTGTTACCGCAGAAATTTGACCATGGGATTTTTCATGGTAACGGCATGCTGGGCTGTACGATCTTCCAGGATGCGCCGAACCGGTTCCGCTGGGAAATGGGGCGGTCGGATGTGACCGACCATCGCCGTGACAATGCGCGTCTGCCGATCGGCGGGATGGGGCTGGAGACGGTCGGGAAGATTACCCATGGCACGGCGCGCTTGGATTTGTGGAATGCTGAAGCAGTCGGCGAACTGAAGACCGAGAAAGGGACGATTAAATTCCGGACGTTCATTCATGCCATTGACATGGTTGCGGTGGTGGATATCGAAGCGTCCGGCGAGGAATGCGCGGCCAGGTTCTCCTGGCTTGCTGCGGACGCGGTTGATAAGCGCAATGCCAAGTTCAAGGATCCTGCCAATCCGCCGTTCCGCATGGAGACCGACGGCGATGTCTCGCTCTGCGTGCAACCGCGGTATGCGGGTGGCGAGTTTGCTACGGCATGGCAGGAAGTGAAGACCGGGCCGGACACGCGCCGGCTGGTCATCAGCCTGGCCGACAGGTTCCCCGGGAATGGCGCCGGGAAGGCGGCGGCGGAATGCGTTAGAAAAGCGGTATCTGGCGATAGTGACGGGTTGATCGCATCGCATCGCGCCTGGTGGCACGCCTATTATCCGGCCAGCTTCCTCTCGGTCCCCGACGCGCAGGTCGAGGGCTTCTACTGGATTCAGATGTATAAGCTCGCCTGCGCCACACGGCAAGATAGGCAGGTGATCGACTTGCTGGGGCCATGGTATAGATCCACGGGTTGGCCGCGCATCTGGTGGAACCTCAACATCCAGCTCGCATATTCGCCCGTCTATGCAGCCAATCGTCTCGAACTCGGCGAATCCTTCACGCGCTTCATCGACGCCAAGCGCGCCAATTTTGTCCGCAATGCCAAGGAGATCTGGAAGTTTGACGATTGTGCGACCGTGCCCCACACTACCGATTACGAAGGGTTGAGAGGAGACGGCACCTGCGCTCCAGACGCCTACATCAATCCTGGAGACTTCACCTGGGCGCTCTGGCTCTACTGGCAGCAGTACCGCTATTCCATGGACCACGCGCTCGTCACGAATCAAACGCGTCACGCCTTCTACCCGATGCTCAAGGGCAGCGTGAACCTCTACCTCAAGTTGCTCAAGCCCGGCGAGGACGGCAAGCTCCACCTGCCGCGCATGCACTCGCCGGAGTACTGCTCGGCGGGCGACTCGGACAACAACTACAACCTCTCGCTGCTTCGCTGGGGCTGTACGACGCTTCTCGAGTTGAATGAGCGCTATGGTTTCAACGACGCGCAGCGAGCCGAGTGGGAACGCGTGTTGCGCGACCTTGTCCCTTACCCTCAGAATGAGAACGGCTTCATGATCGGCGCGACTGTCCCCTTCGCCAAGTCGCATCGCCACTGGTCGCATTTGCTGATGGTCTGGCCGCTGCGCCTGCTCTCCGTCGAGCAGCCGGAAAACAGGGCACTGGTCGAGAAGACGCTTAAGCACTGGCTAACGGTTGAAAACGGAAAGCAGATCTTTGGCTGGTCGAGCGCGGCGGCCTCATGTCTCTATTCCTGCATGGGCGACGGCGATAACGCGCTCGTCAATCTGCGGGCGCATCACAATAATAAAAAATTCGTCATGCCGAACACGCAATATATCGAAGGGTCGCCCGTGATCGAATGTTCGCTCGTCGCGGCCACGGCACTGCAGTCGATGCTGCTCCAGAGCGGGGGCGACCGTATTCGGGTCTTCCCGGCTGTGCCGGTGGAATGGAAAGATGCGGTCTTTCATGACCTGCGCGCCGAGGGCGCATTTCTGGTCAGTGCTGAACGCCGCGGTGGCAAGACCCACTGGGTGAGGATCAAGAGTCTGGCGGGCGAGCCCTGCAAAGTCCGTCCGGGATTTGAAGGCGCTTTCAAGAGTTCCTTGCCGTCTATCAAAATGAAAGAGGTCGAACCCGGGCTCTTTGAACTCGGGTTGGGCAAGGGGCAGGAGATCATTCTTTTTCAGGAGACAGGCGACAGCCGCCCGAAGGTGGCCGACTGTCTTCTGCCGAAGAAATCGGTCAACGTCTGGGGTGTGAAAGCCCCTCAACAGGATTTGACCACGACTAAACAACCATAATCAGGACACAAACAGAAGGAGCTACTATGAAGAAACGATTCACGCGCATCGCGTTACTCACGACGTTTTTATCGGCATCGCTTTTTTCGGCGGAGGCGCCGGTCGATATGCAGCAGCGAACCAAAGAGCTCCAGAATTTGAAATGGGGCATGTTCATCTGCTGGTCATTTAGTACCTTTTCCGGTAAGGAGTGGACACCCGGCGTGAAGGACGTGTCGTTCTTCAAGGCCACAGGATGCGACACGGATCAATGGGCGCGTACCGCCAAGGAGGCGGGCATGGGCTACATCCTCTTCCTGGCCAAGCATCACGATGGTTTCTGCCTGTGGGATACCAAGACCACGGATCGCAAAGTGACGAAGGCGCCGCTCGGACGCGACGTGCTGGCAGAACTGAAAAAATCATGCGACAAGTACGGCATTAAGCTGGCGCTCTATTTCTCTGAGGGGGAATTCAAGGACAACAAGGACTACCATCCAGGAGGCTATACGCCCGAGATGAAGAAGGCGCAGCTCAAGGAGCTGCTGACGGAATATGGTCCGGTCGAATACATCTGGTTTGATCACGCGCAGAGGGATGGCGGACTCAGCCATGCGGAGACGATCGCGTGGTGCAAATCCTTTCAGCCCGGCTGTTTCGTCGGGTTCAACCACGGCGACCAGCAGGGCGCGGACATCCGCCTTGGCGAAATGGGCAAGCCCGGGCCGCTGCAGGATCACAAAGCAGCTGGGCCCCACATGAGGAATGAGCCCAGCAAGAACTACCTGCTGGCCGAATTCACCTATCCGATTCTGCCGGGGCACAAAGGCGGTGCGATGTGGTTCTATTCCCTTCCCATACACGACGGTCTGTGCCTGCCGGCAAAAAAACTCTACAAGGACTATCGGGGTGCAGTGAAATACGGGAACATCTACTCGCTCGATGTCGGCCCTGATTACGCCGGCAAGCTGCGCGACATCGACGTGAAGACCCTGCGTGAGGTGGGCGAGATGATCCGCAACCCGCTGCCGCAGGTGACCGCTCCCGTTCCCCTCAGCCAGGGCAAGACGGCGACGGCCCCCAGCTCCTGGTCTGAGGAATACGGTCCAGATAAGGCGGTGGATGGCGAGGAGTGGACGCGCTGGGGCG
>SESF01020365.1_pt1 | contig 20839 bp, 24 predicted proteins | sample 3171521 | NCBI WGS metagenome assembly SESF01 (sample SAMN10866945, study PRJNA518727) | freshwater metagenome | biome: subpolar coniferous forest; feature: holomictic lake; material: water; isolation source: holomictic Lake 227, 6 m and 8 m depth | place: Canada: near Kenora, Ontario | collected...
CATCTTGCCGCCCACGGAAAGTCCGCGCTCTACCAGGAGGACCTTCCTGTCCATGGCCGCGAGGCTCAGGGCCGCTTCCTGTCCGGCTATTCCGCCGCCGACAACAACGACGTCATACTGGGCGTCCACCGGCATTTCGCCTGTTTTTTCAGTGCTCATGTGAGCTCCGTGAGAATCTTGGTAAAGTTGGCCATGTGGTTTGCGAAGGGTTCGGCGCAGACCGAACAGATCGCGGCCATCCGGATGCGTTTGGGGCTGATGTTCCGCTCCTTCATCTGGCGCTGCGCCTCCTCGATCAGCGCATTGGTCTGATCGGAGCATCGCGGGCTGTAGGAACACTCGATGCCATCGGCGGCTATGAAGACCCCGTCGAAGCCGCGTTCGAAGGCATGGAGTATCCAGCGCGGCTTGACGCAGGAGGAGCAGGGAACACTGATGGTATAGACCGCTGGCGAATAATGGATCTTCCGGAGCCCTGCCTGGTCGATGCCGGGGTCTGATATTTTCTCCGTGGAAAAGACAAGAATCCTGGGTGCGCTGATCGAGTCGTGCATGACGGAGTCGCTCCTAGCTGCTTGGAAACGCGGCCCCTACCCGCGTCGGGAAGGGTGCCGGGATGGCCATGAAGCCCCTAGGCCTTCGTCAGGAACACGCTGAAGTAGCTGTCCGATTCGACAAAGCCCAGATACTCGTGCCCCATCTTGCCGCACCACTTGGGGATATCGACCTTGGTTCCCTCGTCGGAGGAATAGACTTCCATGAGTTCGCCCGATTCGATGTCACCCATGGCCTTTTTAGCGGCGAGCAAGGGGCCGGGGCAGGCTACGGCACGGGCGTCGACAATCTTGACTGCCTTTAATTTCTTGAGTTCGTCTGAGGTCATGTGTATCCCCTTGTCGGTTCAGATGAAGAGCTGGATCTTGCTGTCGGCTGCGTCGGCGAGGAAGGTCGCAACGCCGCAGACCTGCATGTTCGGATAGTCGATCATTTCTTCGCGCTTGAAGCCCATGAGCTTCATGGACATCTCGCAGATGTTGATCTGGATGCCGAGCTCGGCTGCGGTGGCGAACATCTCGGGCAGGGAAGCAACATGCTGCTTCTTCATGATGCCCTTGATCATTGCGGCGCCCATGCCGCCCATCTGCATCTTGGACAGGGCGAGCTTGTCCATGCCCTTGGGAAGCATGAAGCCGAACATCTTTTCGATGAGCTTCTTGCCCTTTGACTTCTTCTTCGGGGCACGGAGGGCCGCTGTCGCCCAGAAAGTGAAGAAGAGGTTTACCTTCATGTCGAAGGCGGAGGCACCGATGGCGATGATCATGGCAGCGAGGATCTTGTCGAGGTCGCCTGAAAAAACCACCAGCGAGAGCTGGTCTTCTGCTGTGGCAGGGCTTGGTGTTGCTTGCATGCGGGCATTTTATATCTATTTTAGAAATTGTCAAATGCCAATAATCGAATTTCGATATATTTTGCTTACGAAATAGCTAAAGAATGTCTTATGATCAAGATAATGTATTATATAGAATATAAATACAGCCAGTATTTGAGAAATAACATGGGCAATTGACTATAACCGAAATGAATGGCAACTATATATTATGGTCATTCTCCCATTTTGAATTCAGGAATTGGCTTGGTCTCTTCGTGTGCTTGGAGAAAAGACCCCGTGGCCACTCAAACGTGGCCTTCCTGAAATGTTCTGGAGAATTCTACGGCAAAAGCATATAGTCCTCGTACGGATCGTCTACTTCGTGGTCTGGCGTTGTGGTGATCTGTCGCTTTTCGCCGGGCATGCAGGGGACAAGGAGCATTTCGATGCAAGAACAGCTCGATAAGGTCGGGGCCTGAAAATAAATGCCACGACCCATCAACGAGCGCCGGATTGGCGCAGCGATACCCCCCCGAATCATGAAACCCGAGGGTGTCTCCCCCCGGGACCTCGAGCAGATAGTCATGGGATTCGACGAGGCAGAGGCCTTGCGGCTCGCGGACTTCGAGGGCCTCTACCAAGAAGCTGCTGCCCGCTCGATGGGAGTCTCGCGGCAGACCTTCGGAAGGATCATCGAAGCGGCGCGCCACAAGGTCGCCAATGCCTTGTTGAACGGCAAGGCCCTCCGCATCGAGGGTGGTGAGTTCACGATCCGCGACGAAGGTGATTCTGTCATGAAGATCGCCGTGCCCGTAAAGGACGGAATGGTCGATGAGCACTTTGGCCGCGCCCGCGAATTCCTGGTCTTCAGGGTCGAGGGGAATGATATCGTCGCCGAAGTGCCGGTCACCTCGACCGAGGGTGGCTGCAAGTCAGGGATAGCCTCCGAACTCGCGCGCCTGGGCGTGACTCACCTCGTAGTTGGCAACATGGGCCTGGGTGCGGTCGGAGTACTCGGTTCCAATGGCATCGCGGTAATCAGGGGTGCTTCTGGTGACGCTTTGGCCGCCGCCCGCGCCTTTGCCCGGGGCGAGATCGCCGATTCCGGCCTTCCCTGCGCGGGCCACGCCACGACGGGTCCGGGCTGCTCAGGCTCAGGAAAATGAATTAATGCATAGCGTAAGGTCAGTGAATACCGACGGGGACATCGGCCCTGGTGCTCCGCTCATCACCTATTCCTTGGCGATCAACGAGCGCGAAGGCAAGCCAATAGTCGAAACCGAGATACTCCAGTACCGCAGGGGAAGCAGTGGCCAACGCGGTTGTGAATGAACCGGAAGAGGTCACAGCTGCACGCGAGTTGCGGCGCGAGCCGCATACACTCAAGTCACCTGATATCCTCGCGCTCAAAGGGCTCGCACAGTTCTCGAAATTCCCAGCCAGCAAGGCCCTCGGCGACCTCCTGGAAAACTGGCATGTCTCCGACTTCCACATCCAGCAGGCGAGGACGGAACGGGAAACAGGCTATGCTGAGCATCTTTCCAAGGAAGGCGAGAATCTCTCCTGGGTCACCGAGTATCTCTACAAGCATCGCGCGCGCATCGGAGGATGCGCAGATAGCAGCCTATGTGGCCGAAGGCGACAAGCTTGGCGCCCTCTGGCGACAGGGCATTTTTCGATGAAAGGATCGCCTGATGCCCAAACTCTACGAGTACTTCGGATTGGTCATTATGTTCTACGCGAATGAACATGAACCGGTTCATGTCCATGGTACGTGCCAGGGTCGGGAACTCAGGGCGGAATTGATCATCATAGACGGAAAGATCGTAGAGATCTGCTATTCGACGATAGTGGGGCGAGCGCCGCTGGAAGTTCAGGAACGCAGGTATTTCGAGGAACTGATATCGGCGAAGGCCGATGAGATCGTCAAGAAATGGATTGATTTTTTCGTCCTGCATAAATAGATCAAGCCCGAGACTATGACGAGGAGGCTGAAATGATTCCGGAAATTCTCAACATCAAGGATGCGATGTACCTCGGCGACTATCGCCTTCGCTTGTCCTTCGATGACGACACGGTCAGTGAATTGGATTTCGGTCCCTTTCTCAAGGCTTCCGTCCACCCGGATATCGGGAAGTGGCTCGAACAGGGCGCATTCCGTAGTTTTCGGCTGGAATACGGCGAGCTTGTCTGGGGCGACTACGAACTCTGTTTTCCCTTGGCCGATCTCTATGCCGGCGTAATCGACCATAGTCCTGCCTTGCGGGCAGCCGTCTAGAGATGCCCAAGAAATCCGGTCCGAACAAAAAGGAAATCCTCCAATGGGAGATCGCGCGGGCCTCAACCACGATACGAAGCTGGTCGACAGTTCAATCCGCGGCAGCCTCGCGCCCCGCCCTGGCCGACTCCGAATCGGCTAACGCGGCTTCCAGGCCATCTTCGACGATTCCTTGGCGGAATCCATGCTCGGATGAGGGATAGAAGCCCTGTCTGTTTCACTTTCTCGGCGATCAGATAGTACCAGGCGATGGTGGCGCGATTGCTCATGATAGTCGTGCACTATTCTTTGCGAAGGTCTTCCCTTTTCGAGGCGACTCGGATGATTGTCCCCCCCACGCTCTGGCGCTGGAGCTTAGGCCCGCGCCATTACTCACGCCAGAAATTTCCAGACATGATCCTTTTCATGAATTCATCGAAGAGCGGCACGGTGAAGGCCGTGTCGCCATGGCTCGGACTGAAGACCATGCCCTTCGCGATGAGCTTACCCCTGGTTGGTCCCAATGAGGTGACCTCCCTTCCAAGTTCAACGGCTATGTCGCCGGAGCGGTGTGGTCCGGGACCGAGCTCGGCCATGGCGCGCAGATACATGCGCTCGGCGGGTGTGAGGCGGTCGAAGCGTACTCGGAAAAAACTCTCGTCCAGCGCGGCCACGGCGAGTCCTGATGCTTCTTCCACATCCCTAAGCATGATCCGCGCCCCCCCCGTGCAATCCCAGGCCTGCTTGCCCCACTCCTGCAAGAAGTAGGGGAACCTTCTGGTCTCCGTGACGATGCGGTCGAGTGCCCGGTCCTCAATACTCGCACCCTCGGCTTCCAGCGGTTTGGATATCGCACGCTGTGCGTCCTCGACAGCGAGGGGTCCGATCTCGGGAAAGTCGAAAAGGCGCTCCGCGTAGGATTTGGCTCGTCCGAGGCGACCGCGGATCTGAGGCAGACCGGCGCCGATCATGATGACGGGCACTTGTTGCTGGGTGCAGCGATGGAGGGCAGTGATCAGGGCGGCGAGCTCATCCTCCTTCACGTACTGGAGTTCGTCGATAAACATCGCGAGGGCCGTGTCCGCACCCCGCGCGGCTTGGCCAACTGTCTCGAGGAGGGCCAGCAGATCCTGCTCGAGGTCCCCATTGTCAGCCAGCCCCGCTTCAGGCTGAAGGTCCAAACCTACCTCGATGTCGGCGTACTTGAGTTTCAGTGCCTGCGCAAAGCCAGCGAGGGCCTGTAAGCCGCGAAGGGCGAGGGCTTTAGTTTTCTCCACCCGTGAGAGCCGGAGGAGCGATAGCCTGAGTTGTGGAGCCAGCATACCCGGAAGGGACCGTCCCTCCGGCGCTTCGATACGGAGAGTATGGATGCCCACGGCTTCTGCGTCCTTTTTCATCCGATCCAGGAGCACCGTCTTGCCAACACCCCTCAGGCCGACAAGTACAACACTTTTCGCGGGTAGGCCCCGCTTCACCCGCTGGAGCGCTATTCCCATGGCGCCCATGATCTTGGTGCGGCCGGCGAGCTCGGGTGGCTGGGTACCAGCGCCGGGAGCGAAGGGGTTTCTGATTGGGTCCATGGGATCAGTATAGCAATATTTGCGAAATTAGCAATATGAGATAATATCGATAAATTAGCTTCAAGCGTACCGGGTTATCGTGCCTGTGGGAGAGGAAAATGAGGCAGACTGGGTGATTGAAGCCGCCGTCTACGTGCGCAAAGCTATAGCCAATGCTTTGCCGCAAGGCCAGCGATAGCCTTCGCATCGCCTTTGAGAAAGCGCCATGTCCCCTCCACTCCTTTGCCCGATTCAGACGATCGTCTCGACTCCGTACTTCCCGAACATCGTATCGGCCGTGACGATCGCAAGATCATGCCTGATCGCCTGCGCTATGATGAAACGGTCTGCTGGGTCCCTGTGATGGTCAGGCAACATGACCGAGGCGGCGAGTTCCTCAGCCTCGAGGGCGAGTATAACCAGATCGTGCTGGTCCGCCGACCTGCGAAACCATTCCATCGGAGGAAGAGGAAGTACCAATTCACCTTTCTTTGCCCTGAGGGAAATCTCCCAGGCGCAGATGGCGGAAACAAAAACCAGTTCGCTTTCCTGGATGCGGGCCTTGGCGGCTTCTGACAGTCTGGCGTTTTCCGACGCCAGCCATAGAAGGCTGCAGGTATCCAGCATCAGATTCCTCATTCCGGGAGCCACTCATCCTCTGTCGGTTCCATGGGATCGAAGTTGATCTGGATTCCGGCCAATAAGGGATCCACAAGAAGCCTCGATTTCCGGCTGACTGGTCCAAGTTCAGCCACTGGATGGCCATGCTTCGTGATGAGTATCCGCTCATTGGACTGCTCTACGAGCTTGATCAGGCTCGAAAGGTTCGTCTTCGTCTCATAGATGGTGGTTGTATGCATTTCAACCTCTCAGCCAATTATAGTCAAATTGGTCAAAACATGCAAATCCTTGTCCCCCATTATGACCGCGAATCGAGGGTATTCGCGAAACTTCACTCCTCAGCATCGATGCCTACTTTGGGTTTTCCTGCTTTTTTAAAAACTCCATCACCCGTGCACCCTTGATTTCCCTGTCGATGAAGCTGGCGCCGAGCCGCTGGGCCATCGCGGGAAAATCGATTCGTTTGTAGGACTCGTACCAGCTTCCCTCCGCGGCCTCGACGAACGACAGGAAGGGCGAGAAGGAAGTCGTATGCTCGATGACAAAGGCTCCCTTTCGTGCCGCATTCAGGAAGGAGACAAGGATTCCCTCCTCATCAGCGGGCGGGAAGAGGTGCAAGGCGAAAGAAATAGCCACCCAGTCGACGGAGCCCGATGGGTCAGCGAAATCGAGGACGCTCTCGGACCTGAATGGGGCTGAAGTCCCAGTCCCGAATCGCGCGTTCCAACGCTGGCGGGCGCGACCCAGCATCCCCTCGGACTGGTCCCGTCCTGCGTAGGAGGCGCAGCGTGGCGCTATCTCCAATGCGAGGCTTCCCGTTCCGCAGCAGTGCTCGAGGATGCTGTCCTGGGCAAATCGGCTGCCATCGGGATCAAGGATCGAAAGCGCAGCTGCATTGCTCCTTCCCGTATTGCCCTCGACGAAGCGGTACCAGGGATGGAAGCCGTCGTAGAAGCGGCGCATCGAATCAGGATCTCGGTGGAAGGCCATGGAACCTCCAAGAAATAAAAGGACTGAGCAACTCGGTTCGCGGGGGGACCTACCTGAGCTTGTCAAAGGCGGCGAGCAATTTCACCGATCCGCGGGAGATCTCGAGGACGCCGCGCTGCTCGAGGTCCTTGAGGATGCGGCTGACAACCTCTCGGGAGCTGCCCACGTGATCGGCCAGCTCCTGGTGGGTCGTGATGACGAGGCCTGTGGAGGAACTCATTTCGGCAAGGGCCTGGATGAGGCGTTCGTCTACCTTCCTGAAAGCTATCTCCTCGACAAGCTCGATGACTTCCGCTATCCGTCTCGTGTACTGCGCACTCACGAAGTCTCGGAAGGAGGGCCCCTCGTTGAGGAGTCGCCTGATAGTGGTGCTGGGGATGAAGGCAGCCAGTGTTTTTTGCTCAGCGACCACCGCTGCGGGAAAGTAATCGATGCCCTTGCCGCAACCGAGGCTCAGGATGCAGCTCTGGCCGGGTTCTATACGGTATAGGGTGATTTCCCGGCCGCTCTCCGAAGTCTTGTACACCCGGATAGAGCCATCGAGCACAAAGGGTACGGCCGAACAGACTTGCCCCTCACGCAGGATCATGGTTCCTTCATCCAGAGTTTTATAACTCAGGGATTCAAGGACCGCTTCGAGTTTTATTGAAGGCCACTCATCCTTGGGAAGGAAGGCGCCAAAGATCGACATGAAAGTCTTTCGGGAGCCTTCTCGAACTGCCAGGGTCATCATGTTCCCATCATAGCCTTTGTGCGCGGCCCTGCGAAGGCTGGCGGCTACTTGGTCGCGAGGGTTCCCCTCCACTTCGTGTAGGCACCGAAATCGGAGACATTCGTGAATCCCAGCCCCAGAAGCGTAGTCCGGGCAATGTCCGAGCGACGCCCGGAACGGCAGTAGACGACGATGGGACGGCCCTTGTCGGCTTCCTTGAACCTGGCGGTTATCTCGTCATAGGGCAGGAGCAGCGCGCCGGGAATGTACCCTGCGGCAAATTCCTCCTGGGTTCGGACATCGAGGAGGAGGGGCTTGGCTTCCTTGTTGGCGAGGAGGGCGATCAAGCCCTTTTCATCCATGAGGGGAGGCAGGGCTGGGACCTTCGGCCCTGCACCAATGGAAAGAATGCCGAGTACCAGAAAGGCCGCGGTATAAAGTAACTTCTGCATATTAGGAAATATGCATATTACAGCCTGGCCTGACAAGACTCTTCCCTTCGAACTCACCAGCACGGCGTGTCGCAGCCTGCCGCCCTTGAGGTTGGTCCAGGTCATGGCGAAAGGCTCTTCCGGAAGGCTGCAAGGTGGTTCTTCGAGGCATCCCGAAGCTTGGCAAAGAGGCCGCGGAGGCTCGCGTTGGAGGGCTGGAGGAGGAGCGGGTTGGAGAGAAAGCCCTCGTACATGGCGATATTGTCCAGCTCGGCCGCGACGCCAGCCTCAAGGGAAGCCTTGAGCCCGACTGGAACAGTAATAAAGGATGAGGCACTGTCCGCTGGAAGCGAGAGGCCTGCAGCCGCGAAAGCATCCCTGAGCCATGAAATGTGGCTTCGCTCCGTGAGAATGATGTTTGAAAAGGGTCGCACAGAACCGAGGCTACCGAGAATTGCCGCGTACTCGGCCTGGGCGAGGTATTCATCCTCGATCGCATAACGCAGCATCTCGTCGAGGGTCTGGTCCTTGTCGGCCTTCGCGGCCTGGGCGCCCCAGGCTACGGGGCTGCTGGCAGCGAAGAGTATGGTCGCCGAGAGGAGGAGGGCGGCGAAAATAGGGAAAATGCGGTTCATGAGGTTCCTCCTGGAACGCGGCCAACTAGTGAAAGCAGGCTGCAGCTAGGTAATCGCAGGTATCGTGCCAAGTGCAGGATCGGTCCCCTGCAACGATATTTTTATCTCCAATGGGAATATATTTCTCATCTTAGGTCTTCATCCTTGTCCTATACTACTCAATAGCTCGGCAATTGGGTAAATATTTCTCCAAACTGGGGTTCAGTGGAGTTGGCATGTAAATTGCACTATATACTCGGAATTGTTTTCCATTTCCCATACCTATAGAGGAGAACTGACATGGCTGCAGCAATGAAACCCATCCAGATCACAAGGAGGGTTGTACTCGGAGTGATCCTGTTCGGGCTCACGGTACTCACCTTCCTTCACCAGCGAATCCAGGGAGTCCCCACGATAGACGCGCTCTGCCCCTTCGGAGGCTTTGAAAGTCTCCTCAAGTTTGTGGCCAGCGGAGTGGTCATCAAGAAGCTCGAAGCAGGGACCATGGTCCTGGCCGCCGGGATCGTCGTCCTCGGAGTCGTGCTTTCGCGCTTTTTCTGCGGCTGGTTCTGCGCCTTCGGCGCCCTCCAGGGCATCTTTGGCTGGATCGGCAAGAAGCTTTTCGGGAAGAAAAAGCGCCCCCTGGTTCCGGCGAAGCTCGACAAGTACCTCCGCTGGATCAAGTATCCAGTATTAGTTGTGATCATCTACCTGAGCTGGAAGACCGGCGAGCTGGTGATCCGTCCCTACGATCCCTGGGCCGCCTACGGACACCTTTCGGCGGGCCTCGTCGCGGTCTGGGGAGAATTCGCAATTGGTCTCATCCTCCTCGTGGCCAGCCTCCTCCTCTCGGTTGTCTATGACCGGGCCTTCTGCAAGTACGTCTGCCCCCTCGGAGCGGTCAACGCCATCCTCGGGCGCATTCCCCTCTTCCGCATCAAGCGCGTGGCTTCGACCTGCATTTCCTGCTCGAAGTGCGACAGGGTCTGCCCGATGAACGTCGATGTCTCCAAGCCCGACGCCGTCAACGATCCGGAGTGCATCGGCTGCATGGAATGCGTGACGAGCTGCCCGACCAAGACCAACAGCCTCCAGACCACGCTCGGTGGCCGGGCCCTGAAGCTCGGCACCATCGTGGGCATCGGTTTCGCCATCTACCTCGGAACAGTCGTAATTGGTCAGGTAGTCGGCTATTCGGCCAAGCCCCTGAGCGCGCTCGCCGCCGCGGGCAAGCTCAATGTCGCCGATATCAAGGGCTCATCCACCTGGGACATGGTGGCCGAGTCCTTTGGCGTCGAGCTCGAGAGGCTCTATCGTGAAGCCGGAGTGGACATGCACAAGGTACCACGCATGACCATGCTCAAGGACACCGGCAAGGTTGGCGGATACAAGGACTTCGAGGCTGATGCCGTGCGTGTTGCCGTCGCGAAGATCCTGGGAGTTCCCTACGTTTCCGAAAAGGACAAGGCAGCGTCCAAGCCAGCTGAAGCAACTGCCACACCGGCAGCTGCCCCTGTCGCGGGGAGCCCCGAAGCCTCCGCGGCGCCAGTTGCGGCGCCTGCAGCTGCCGTTCCTGCCGCTCCCGCAGCAACCAAGCCGGCCGCGCCGGCCGCGACACCGGTTGCCGCCGCCCCAGCTTCAGCCACGGCCCTCGTCGTTCCCGCCGACTTCACCCTCGAGGGAACCATGAGCATCGACCAGGTCGCCGCCGCGCTCAAGGCAAGCCCCGAAGCAGTTGTCGCCAAGCTGGGACTGCCCGCAGACATCGCCCGCGACAAGCCGCTCCGCGACATGAAGGACCAGTATGGCTACAGCATGCCTGATCTCAAGGAGAGGATAAAGAAATAGTTAATAGGATCGGGGGCGACTCGTCCACGGTGTCGGGCGCCCTTGGTCCCCTTGCGCATGCTGTGCTACTATCAGGACGGAGGGGGGGCAAGCCATGCCGCGAACCAGGACCAATGGCACTTCGGCGATCAAGCCAGATAAGCATTATACCTATGCAGACTACAAGACCTGGCCGGAAGACGAGCGCTGGGAACTCATCGACGGAAAGGCCTATCCTCTTTTCGGCATGTCCCCTGCCCCGCGGCGAAGACACCAGGCCTTCAGCGGAAGGCTTTTCAGCCAACTGGATCGCTTTTTCGAAGGGAAGCCCTGCTCCCTTTACGATTCTCCCATCGATGTCTTCCTGCCCGAAGGCGATGAGGCCTTGGGCGACATCGACAAGGTTGTCCAGCCCGACCTCCTTGTAGTCTGCGACCGGACCAAGCTCATCGACGAGGGCATACGGGGCGCGCCGGACTTCATCATCGAGATCCTGTCTCCTGGCACGGCGATGGTGGACCAGACGGAAAAACGTCAGCTTTATGAGAAACATGGCGTCCGGGAATACTGGATCGTCAACCCGGAAACCTTTGAGGTGCTTCAGTACCGCAGCACGGCGGGAGTGTACGGTCTACCCTCCGTGGCCGATCTCCGGCAACCCTGTCCCGTGGCCATCTTCGAAGGGCTGATCCTCAAGGTAAGGGCAGAGGATTTCTGAGCGAAGCCAACTGGCAGGCAGCCCTCCGGCCGGCTCCTGCCCGAGGGCTGCCCCAAAGCTGCGGCAAGGCTTACAGGCTCGGAGTTCCCCGGCGCACATCTACCCTCTCCCCGATCGATCCCGGCTTGAGCTGCTCAGCATTGAGCCCGCCTAAGCGGTTGCCCTCGGTCACTGCCTCGGCCAGGCTCCCCCCCTCTGTGAGGATCATCGCGAGGCCTGCCATGAAGGCGTCGCCCGAACCGATGGGGTTCAAGGCCGCGACAGGGTTTGTCGGCTGTTCCTGAAGTCGCCCACCCTCCCAGAATAGGGTCGGTCGGGCTCCCCGAGTAACGACAAGCCCTGTTCCGTGGCGCTCCTCGTACTCGAAGCCAGCCTCGGCTACAAAGCGCCTCAGCTCGCCTTCGTCCCCACTGGAACGGAGGGCTTCCGCTTTTTCCGGCGCACGCGTCTGGAGAAGCTCCTCAAGATTGGGCTTGATCGCGAAGGGTCGATGGGGCAGGCAGCCGCGAAGGTCCTCTCCCTTGATGTCGAGGAAGAGGGGCTTGTTCGCGCGGGCTGCGAGGCGGGCCATCTGGGGAATGGTCGAAGGAGAAAAGCCAGCTGCCTTGGTTCCCGAGATCAGGACAGCCCTGGCGCCCGGGAGGAGTTCTGTGAAGCGGCAGAGAAATCGCTCTTCAGTGCCCGCATCGACAGTCTGGCCCTCCTGGACAAGCTCAGTGGTTGTTCCAGCGGAACGGTCGATCGCCGTGGTACAGATGCGTATGGGGGAGGCCGATTCCACCCAGGAAACCTCGAGCCTGTCAGCCGCGCACATCGCGAGGAACCAGTCGCGGGTCGGGCCACCGAGCTGGGTGAGGTGGACGACGGGACGCCCGGACTCCATGAGGGTACGCGCGACGTTGACGCCCTTGCCCGATGCATCGACGCGGCACTCTGCGCTCCGGTTGACTTCGCCAGGGACGAGCTTCGGAAAGACCATCGTATTCTGGATGGTCGGGTTCAGGCAGATGACGAGAAAAAAGGAAGTCTCTTGCATGGGCGCATCATACGACCCGCTTGCATGCCTCGTCCACGCCGGACGAGTATGAGGGGCGGCTTCGCCGCCTCAATTTGGCAGCGGCGGGCGGTGCGGCTGCTTTTGGGCAGCGCTTCCGCTACCGACACAAAGCGATAAGAAGGAGGTCCATATGGATGACTTTGTTTTCAGGAACCCGACAAAGATCGTGTTCGGACGCGGCATGGAGTCGAGGGTGGGCGCCGAGGCCGCAGCCTGCGCGAAGAAGGTGCTTCTGCACTTCGGAGGCGGCAGCATCAGGAAGAGTGGCCTCCACGCTCGCGTAACTGCCTCACTCAAGGCCGCTGGGGTCGAATGGGTCGAACTCGGCGGCGTAAAGCCGAACCCGCGGCTTTCCCTCGTCCGCGAGGGCATTGAAACCTGTCGGCGCGAGAAGATCGGCCTGATCCTCGCGGTGGGAGGGGGCTCGGTCATCGATTCTGCCAAGGCGATCGCTGCCGGCGTGCCCTACGCGGGCGATGTCTGGGATTTCTATACGGGCAAGGCCGAGCCCAAGGACTCCCTGCCCATCGGCACTGTCCTCACGATTCCTGCGGCGGGTTCCGAGGCGAGCTCCGGGTCAGTGGTTACGAAGGAAGAGGGTCTTCTCAAGCGTGCCTTCAACTCCGAGGATGTGTACCCGCGCTTTTCGATCCTCAATCCGGAACTCTGCCTTACGCTGCCGAAGGAGCAGGTGGCCAACGGGGTCACTGACATCATGGCCCACCTCCTGGAGCGCTACTTCACCAATTCGCATCCTGTCGAGTTCACGGATCGCCTTATTGAGGCTACCCTCCGAACCGTCATCGATGTCGCGCCACGGGTAATGGCGAAGATGGACGACTACGATGCCTGGTCCGAGCTCATGTGGGCGGGTACGGTTGCCCACAACAACCTCCTCAACACCGGACGTGAGGGCGATTGGGCGAGCCATGACATCGAGCACGAGCTTTCCGGCATCTACGATGTGGCCCACGGCGCAGGCCTGGCTGTGGTCTTCCCTGCCTGGATGAAGCATGTGCTGAAACATGACATTACACGCTTCGTGCAACTCGCCGTCCGCGTCTGGGGAGTGGACCAGGCCTTTTACTCGCCTGAGCGTACAGCCCGCGAGGGCATAGCCCGCCTCGAGAGCTTCTGGTCTTCCATCGGCCAGGCGGTTCGCCTGCCTGGCATCGGCATCGGGCCCGATCGCATAGCCGAAATGTCCGGCAAGAGCTGCGAGGGAGGCAAGACCCTGGGGCACTTTGTCCCGCTTGCCAGGGCCGACGTGGAGGCTGTGCTGAGGCTGGCCTTATAAGTACTAATTGATCACATATACGGGTCGGCCTCCCGCAGCGGTTTCCGCGCGGGAGGCCGATTGTCTTTCCTGCGCCCATGTAATCGTTTACATTCACGGATTGACAGGAAGCGGCTCCCGAGGCAGGATGGGTTGCGGAGGTAGCCCATCCTGACCGGAATTGCCCCCTATGCACCTATGTACCTGCCCTGGGCATCATGCCGGAGGGGACGGGACGAAGGTCTTTCAGAGCGCGGCTTTGTTTCCGAAGGCGCCCAGCAGGGCCTTGAGGACATCTCCCTTGCGCTCGAAGCCGAACCGGAGCGTCGTACTCTCTGCGCTGCCGCTGGTGGCAGCGCGGCCGCGGATGGAGACATCCTCAAAGGGCGGAGCGAGGATGCGCTCCCAGAAGTTTCGTGGCGGCAGCGTGACCTCGAGGATGTCCTCGCGGGCAATCCTGATTTCCACGGCCTTTTGCGGCTTGCTGCTGGCACCACGGGACAGGAGTCCCGAAAGCCAGTTGGCGCTGGGGACGGACCTGAAATGGAAGGCCTTATCGGTCATGATGAGGAGGCCCCAGCGTTCGTTGGCCCTTCCCTCGTTTCCCTCCCGGAGGGAACCCATGCCCCTCGATTCGACCTTCTCCCCGGTCTCGTTCTCAAAGGCTTCCCAGAATTCCTGCACCTCATCACTCATCGTCCTGGCTCCTTGCAGCCAAGGACTATACCCACTTTGATGCCGCGCCGACAGCCATTAGGGACCTGTTTGTGAGCGGGAAGGAGACGGAGCTGCCGGGCCGGAGCGCGCTGCACCGGAAAGCTGCGACCATCAAGGAGGTCGCAGCCAAGGCAGGGGTTTCCACCGCGACCGCCTCGAGGGCGCTAAACGATGATCCGAAGGTCCTTTCTGTCACAGCTGAGCGCGTCCGGAATGCGGCAGCCCGTCTGGGCTATTCCGCCAACCATGCGGCGCGCAGCCTTAAGACGAGGGCGACCCGGACGATCGGTGTCATTGCGCCGGATCTGGCAACGGACTTTTTCATGCTCCTGGCCGACCGCATCGAGGGCGAGCTTGCAGCGCGGGGTTACGGGCTCCTCCTCTGCTCCTCGCGGGAGAGTCTTGCGGAGGAAAAGCGCCTCCTGGGTTTTTTTGCCGAGCGTTCGGTCGAGGGTGTCATAGCGATACCCGCAACTGCATCCGGTTCCCACTTCAAGGCGGCGGCAACGAGGGGGATGCCCCTCGTGCTCGCGGACAGGTCCCCCCGCGGTGCCGGTACCGATGCCGTGCTCGTCGACAACGAGGGCGGAGCCTGCGCCGCAACGAAGGCCCTCGCCGGCCTCGGGCATCGACGCATCGGGCTCATAGGCGGAGACCCACGGCTGTCTACAGCACGGGAGCGCCATGCCGGCTATCTCCGCGCCCTCTCGGAGCTCGGCCTTCCCCGCGATGAGGCCTTCGAGCGCTACGGGACGATGCACATCGATTCGGGCTACCGGATACTCGGGGAGATGCTCTCCATGCCCGGTTCGCCGAGGGCCTACTTCGTCGTGAACGCCGACATGCACATCGGATGTACCAATTGGTTGATGACCGCAGGCCGTGCGGCCGCTTCCGGTGCCCCCGTCGGCCGCGTCGAACTGGCGGCCTTCGACGAGATGCCCTACTCGCCCCTCCTGTGCTTCTGCCGCTTCGCAGTCGAGCAGCCGATCGCGATGATGGGCCAGGAGGCGGTGCGGCTCATCCTCGAGCGGATCGCAGGCGATGGCGGTGACAAGCCCAGGATCCTGCGCCTGTCCACGAGGCTCGTTTCACATGGTTAGGAAGACAGAGTACTGATATTCAGTATTGATATTGCATGAGGCCGTCCCCGGGCGGCGAAGGAGAGGAACATGGCAAACCTTGAGTCGCTCAGGATGCAGGCGCCTGCGAACAGGCTGAGGGGGCAGGCCCCGAGGATCGGGATCAGGCCCACGATCGACGGCCGCCTCGGTGGCGTGCGCGAGTCCCTCGAGGACGTGACGATGGGCATGGCCCGGGCGGCAGCCCGCCTGATCTACGACAAGCTGCGGCATCCAAACGGCCAGCCGGTCGAGTGCGTGATAGCGGATTCCACCATCGGGGGCGTTGCCGAGGCCGCCGCCTGTGCCGAGAAATTCGCGCGTGAGGGCGTGCAGGTTACGCTGACCGTCACTCCCTGCTGGTGTTACGGCTCCGAGACCATGGACATGGATCCCCTCACGATCAAGGCTGTCTGGGGCTTCAACGGGACCGACCGTCCCGGCGCGGTCTACCTGGCGGCAGTCCTCGCGGCCCACAACCAGAAGGGCCTGCCGGCCTTTGGCATCTACGGCCATGACGTCATGGATCTCAAGGACACCGACAAGATCCCCGCTGATGTCGAAGACAAGATCCTCCGCTTCGCCCGCGCAGGCGTGGCCGCCGCCTGGATGCGCGGCAAGTCCTATCTCTCTGTCGGCGCCGTCTCCATGGGCATCGCCGGTTCCATCGTCGATCCAGACTTTTTCCAGCAGTGGCTCGGGATGCGCAACGAGACGGTGGACATGAGCGAGATCGTGCGTCGCCTCGAGGAGAAGCTCTATTCCGAGGCGGAGTTCAAGCGCGCCATCGAGTGGGTGCGCGAGAACTGCAAGGAAGGCTCCGATGTAAACGCTCCCGAAGTCCAGCACAGCCGCGCGCGCAAGGACAAGGCCTGGGAGACCAGCGTCAAGATGGCGATGATCGTACGTGATCTGATGGTCGGCAACGGCGAGCTCAAGAGGAAGGGCCTCAACGAGGAGGCCCTCGGCCACAACGCGATTCTGGCGGGGTTCCAGGGCCAGCGCGCCTGGACCGACCACTTCCCCAACGGGGACTTCCTCGAGACCATCCTGAACTCGAGCTTCGACTGGTCGGGAATCCGCCAACCCTATGTCGTCGCCACGGAGAACGACTCCCTGAACGGTGTGGCCATGCTTTTCGGTAATCTACTGACTGGTACTTCACAGATATTCTCGGACGTCCGAACCTATTGGAGTCCCGAGGCTGTCGAGCGCGCTACGGGCTGGAAGCCGACAGGAGACGCCGCCAAAGGCTTCATCCACCTCATCAACTCGGGCGCTACCACGATGGACGGAACAGGCAAGCAGAAGAAGAACGGCAAGCCCGTCATGAAGCCCTGGTGGGAGATCAGCGCGAAGGAGGCGGGTGACTGCCTCGATGCGACCAGCTGGCGCTATGGCGACCTTGGCTACTTCCGGGGCGGTGGCTGGTCTTCCGACTTCCTCACCGAGGGCGGCATGCCTGTAACAATGACGAGGCTCAACCTGGTACGGGGACTAGGTCCCGTGCTCCAGATCGCCGAGGGCGTCACCGCAAGCCTTCCGGAAAACGTGCACGACAAGCTGGACAAGCGCACCAGCGAGACCTGGCCCACGACCTGGTTTGTGCCACGCACGACCGGCACAGGTCCCTTCAAGGATGTCTACTCCGTGATGGCCGCCTGGGGGGCCAACCACGGGGCGATATCCTACGGCCACATAGGGGCCGACCTCATCAGCCTCTGCTCGATGCTGCGCATCCCTGTCTGCATGCACAACGTCGACGAGAACGCGATCTTCAGGCCGAGCTACTGGAGCGCGATGGGCATGGATCCCGAAGGCTCCGACTACCGGGCCTGCGCCGCCCTGGGACCGCTGTACGGAAAGAGGTAACAACTAGAAGAATGCTCCCCCCGCAGGTCCCCCAAGGCGCGCATCCTTGCGCGTTTTGGGGACAGCGGTGCGGCGGTGTCTATGACCAGCGCTTCCTGAGCAGCTCCATCATGTACACGTTGATGCCCCATTGGTCGGAAACGGGCTGCCCGGTCCAGGGGAGGAGGGGCATGTAGGGTGCGGGACCGAACTCGGGGGTAACGGTGAGCACGTCCCTTCCCTGTGCGCGATGAAGGTCCACCACCCGGTCCCACCATCCGAGGTGGGCTTCGAGGGCGCGCGCAGCCTCGGGCGCGCGGGGATCGGCCACCTGCGGGCCCTCCTCGAAGCCGACCCGCGCGTGGATGTGCTCGGCGCGGCTTATAGCGAGGGAGAGGCTCTCCTCCTGGTCGGCGAGGAGGGACTCCGAGACGACACACCAATGCGAGAGATCGACGCTGAGCCGCAGTTCCGGATCACGCTCGAGGAAGCCGCGCGTGACGGCAGCCGAGTAGGCGAACTTGCCGCGGTGGGTCTCGTGCACGATGCGGAGGCCGCGCCTTTGCGAGACATCCCGTGCGATGGCGATGAGGCGCTCGCTCCACTCCGCAGGGAACCAGTCCTTGCCCGTCTGCGAGTTGATGAAGAGGGGCTTCGCGTCCGCCAGCCACTCGAGCTGACGCCTGAACTCCTCGGCGTGGGCCTCGATGTCGCTCTGGCTCGTCGCCCAGTGCTGGCCTATCAACTCGAGGGAATTGTCATGGATCGCGGCCAGGATGGCTTCGGTGCCGCCATGGTCGCCGAAGGGGAGGGCAAGCTCGACCCCGTCGTAGCCAGCGGCCTTTGCCTTGGCGCAGAAATCGCCAATGCCGAGATTTTCCGAACCCCAGCGCGGACAGAAGAAAAGCAGTGTCATGATTCCTCCTTCGGGCATGGACAGCAAGACAGTATTGTCATGATTCTTTCCCGAAACGCGGTGGGCTGGCTGTCTCCGGGAAGGGCGGAACGTAGGCGTAGGAGGGATTCTCCGCCTGCCCGCGCCTGATCTCGTAGAGTTTCCCGAGCCCTGCGATGAGGCCCTTTAAGGGCAGGGGGTAGTCCGGTGCGACAAGGGCGTGGAGTTTCGGTAGATTGTGGAAGGGGACTGCAGCGTACATGTGGTGCTCGATGTGGTAGTTCATGTTCCAGTAGAGGAAGCGGTTGACCGGTCCGAACTCGACCGTGTGACAGGAGAGTCGCCAGTCGGGAACGCTCTCGGAGAGCCCGGAGTGCTGCAGCGAACCATAGAACTTGCCGAGCCAGCTTGCGAAGAAGCTGCCGAGGGTGATGAGATAGATGAGTATCCAGAGCTGGAAGGCGGCAAAGATCGCAGCAAGGACCATATGCCCTAGAATCATCAGCCGGGCCCAGCGGAACATGGCCTTCCTGCGTGGGTCGTCCTTGTCGAAGAGAGGCTTCCAGCCGAAGTAGTCGGCGCGGTCGTCGGCGAAGGCGTGACGGAAGGCAGTGCTGACCAGGAGCCAGCACCAAGGCGCGTCGAAGGTGAACCAAAGCAGGAGGTTCCAGGCATTCAGTTTCTCTGCCACGGGAATCTGGCTCACTTCGAGGTCGATGCCTCGATGCAGGGTGTCCTGGTGGTGGTAGGCGTGGCTCGCGCGGAAGTGCACGGGATTGTTCCAGGTCAGGAAGCTGAAGAGCTTGTAGAAAAACTCGTTGAGCCATTTGCTCTTGAAGGCTGTACCGTGGCTGAGCTCGTGGACCCCCGCAGCCATGCTGGCGAGGAAAAGGAAGGTCGAGTAGAGCCAGCAGGCAGGCACGAGGAGAATCCAGAGCTTCAGGGTCCAAAGCATAAAGCAGAGGCTTCCCAGTGCTCCAATGACCAGCACGAACGAGAGACATTGCGCGAGGCCGGGACCATCGCGCCGCTCCGTGAGTTCCTTGAGCCTGGCCGGCTCGAGCCTGGTGCGGTACCAGTCGATCCTGCTGTTTGCCATCATTCCTCCCCCTGCCCGATAGGATTAATGAGGACTATCCCAGCGATGAGGCTTGCGGTCAAGCCCGATCGCGTGGCAGGCGGGGTGTAAACGATTACAGTGGCGCGATTGAAGGCATTTCACGAAAAAAATTGACATACCGGCATCTATGCGTCACAATCTGCCAAGCTTGTATCGGGACGCCCGTTGGGGGCGATCAATATTCCTTTTGGAGGGTGATGATGAAGAAACGTATTCTCGTCGCAATGGTGCTGCTCTTGGCAATTATTGCAGTACCGGCAATGGCCCAGGTGAAGTGGGCGTCTAACGTGCGCGTCGTCTTTTTCCCTGGTGGACCCCAGGGTGGCGTCTTTGCCGTCAATGTCTATAATGGTGCGGTGCAGGCAGCGGCCGACCTGGGCTGCAAAGTCGACTATGTCTGGTCTGACTGGGATCCGCAGAAGATGATCCAGCAGTTCCGCGAGGCTGTGGCCATGAAGCCGGACGGCATCTGCATCATGGGCCATCCGGGCGATGTCGCCTTCGACGCCCTCATCGACGATGCCCGGAGCAAGGGCATCATCGTGACGAGCATGAACACGGAGCTCCCCAAGGCTGAAGCCAAGTATGCTGGCAATGGTTTTGGCTACGTCGGCGCCTCGCTCTATTCTGCCGGCCATGCACTTGGTGCACAGGCTGTCATGAACTTCGGTCTCAAGAAGGGTGATCGCACCATGGTATGGGGACTTCTTTCCCAGCCCGCCCGCGGCGAGCGCACCAAGGGTGTCATCGACGCCTTCAAGGAAAACGGACTTGTCGTCGACTACATCGAGATCGATGCGGCTACCAACAAAGATGCGCCTGCTGGCGCCCCCACCTTTGCCGGCTATGTCTCCTCGCATCCGGATGTCAAGGTTGTCGTAACCGATCATGGTGGACTCACCGCAACTGCCGAGACCTACCTCAAGGCAGCCGGCAAGAAGCCTGGCGAGATCAAGATTGCCGGCTTCGACCTGTCGCCCGCCACGATCACCGCAATCAAGGGCAACTACACCCAGCTCGTCATCGACCAGCAGGAGTGGCTCCAGGGCTACCTCCCCGTCCTCCAGGTCTGCCTCACCAAGGTCTACCAGTTCTCGGGTCTGCACATCGACACGGGCGCAGGTTTTGTCGACAAGAACAATGTCGATATCATTGCCCCGCTCGCAGCCAAGAACATTCGCTGATCCAGGAAGCGCAGGGATAGCCTGCGGACCATGATTTGATGAAACCGGTGCGGCGGTCCTCGGCGCTACACCGGTTTTTTTATGCGGAAGGATGACCCATGGAACAATTTCTCCAGATGAAGAACGTGTCGAAGACCTTCGGAGAGGTATCAGCCCTCCACGATGTGAACTTCGAGATCGGCACGAACGAGATTGTCGGTCTGCTCGGCGACAACGGCGCAGGGAAGTCAACCTTCGTCAAGATAATCACGGGCTATCACCAACCCGACCCTGGTGGAGAGTTCTATGTAAAGGGCACAAAAATCAGCCGCTTTACCGTACCTGAGGCCCGGAAAAAAGGCATCGAAATCGTCTATCAAGAGCGGGCCCTCGCAGACGAGCAGTCGCTGTGGCGGAACATCTTCCTTGGCCGCGAGAAGGTCAACAAGTGGGGACTCCTCGACGTCAAGGGAATGAGGAATGAAACCAAGAAACTCATGAGTACTGTAATGGGATTCACCTCCAAGGCCATCACCCCCGA
>SESF01023010.1_pt1 | contig 20832 bp, 18 predicted proteins | sample 3171521 | NCBI WGS metagenome assembly SESF01 (sample SAMN10866945, study PRJNA518727) | freshwater metagenome | biome: subpolar coniferous forest; feature: holomictic lake; material: water; isolation source: holomictic Lake 227, 6 m and 8 m depth | place: Canada: near Kenora, Ontario | collected...
CTTTTGATTTCACCTCGACACACAACCCGATTATTCTGGACCAGCCGGAAGAAAACCTTGATAATGAAACGGTTGTGAGTCTTCTTGTACCTGTGCTAGCTGAGGCGAAGAAAAGGCGACAGGTCATTATGGTCACCCACAATCCGAATTTAGCAGTTGTCTGCGATGCTGAACAGGTTATCTATTCTAGTTTTGACAGAAAAAACGAGTCGAAGATTAGTTACTTGCCCGGAGCAATCGAAAATCCTGCTATTAACCTGCATGTTGTGAATGTCTTGGAAGGCACTAAGCCAGCATTTGATAATAGACGAGTTAAGTATCACTGATCGCCGAACTTTTCTTATACCAGCTATTAACGTAAAAATTTAGACGTGCGTATCTTGCAGATGAGCTCTAAATATTCATACGCCAGATTATGAGAACGGCTATGAAGGTAGTTTCATATTATGGTTTTCAATTTTGAATTGAGGAGGATTATTACATGTCGATAGTCTTTGAAGCAGCCACATTACTCGTTGCTATATCGGTTTTGATTATAGTTCTTATCCTTCTTAAACGTAAACAAATACCGTTAGGCAGAGAGATGGAAACTGCGCTTCGGGAGGAGTTGAGAGCCTCTCGGGAGGAGGCTGCACGGCAAGCGCGTGACTTGCGTGAAGAAGTCGCGGCAGCCCAAGGCAAGGCCAATGACCTTCTTGTGAAGACGATGAACGCACTTGGGGATGCGCAAAAGGAACTTTTGGCTGATTTGACGAAAGCCACACGTGAAGCGGAGCAAAGCACACGTACTGAAATCGAGAAGCTAGTGCAAAAGACTGTGGAGGCTTTGCGCGAGATACAGTCCACTACGGATACAAAGCTTGAAGCGGTACGCAAAACGACGGAAGAAAAATTGGCTGCTGGTGAAGAGGCGCAGCGACGGGCTGTTGAGGATTTAAAGAAGGCGATGACGGTTTTGACGGATACGACCAGAAATGAGATGACGACACACCGTGATCAGGTACAGAAACAACTTCAAGAGATCCAGGTCACCAACGAGCAACGCTTTGAGAAAGTCCGACAGGTGGTGGTCGAGCAATTGCAGAAGATGCTTGAGGATCAACGTAAACAGATGACTGAAGTGGTCGCCTCGTTGAACAAACTGAGCGAGTCAAACCGGCAGGATCAGGAGAAGGCGCGTGAAGCTTTGGATATAAAGTTTAAGCAGATACAGGAGAGCAACGAGAAGAAGCTCGACGAGATGCGTCAGACGGTAGATGAGAAACTGCATACTACGCTTGAAAAACGGCTTGGCGAGTCATTCAAGCTCGTCAGCGAGCGTCTGGAGGCTGTCCAGCATGGGCTCGGAGAGATGAAGACGTTGGCTACAGGGGTGGGGGATCTGAAGAGAGTCCTTACCAACGTCAAGGAACGCGGGACGTGGGGTGAATATCAACTCGGGGCGATCTTGGAAGAGATTTTAACGCCGGATCAATTCGCTCGAAATGTCAGCCCCAAGAAGGATGGCGAAGTGGTCGAGTTTGCCGTCAAACTTCCTGGCAAAAGTACCGAGTCTGAGACACCCGTCTGGCTTCCCATCGACGCCAAGTTCCCCAAGGAGGATTATGAGCGCTTGCTGGCGGCATCCGATCAGGCGGACACTGAACAGGTCAAAGCATGCAGCAAAGCATTGGCCGGGGCTATATTGAAGGCCGCCAAGGATATTCATGACAAGTATATCTCACCTCCAGCGACAACCGATTTCGGCATTCTATTCCTGCCCACCGAAGGGTTGTATGCCGAAGTGTTACGCCAGCCGGGCCTCCATGACGAACTCCAGCGCAAGTATCGTGTGCTGGTGGCAGGTCCGACCACATTGTCCGCAATTTTGAGCAGTCTGCGCGTTGGATTCCAGACTCTTGTCATTGAAAAACGTGCCCATGAGGTCTGGACGGTTCTCGGGGCTGTGAAGACGGAGTTTGGCAAGTTCGGGGGGGTGTTGGAAAAGGTACAGAAGCAGTTGCACACAGCATCCAAAACCTTGGATGAATCTGCAAGACGATCCCGCGCGATGGAGCGTAGCCTGCGGAGTGTCGAGCAGTTGCCCCCAGAGCAAGCCGCTTCGGTCTTAGCTTTGCCGGAACCTAGTGTCATGGATCTTGATGACGAGTCGCTAGACGAAGAACAGAGTGATGAACCATCGGCTGAAGTATAAAACAGACGGAATGGAATGAGTCGACAGATATTGCGGCAAGCTTCAATTTGTCATCCATGGTAAGCTTTGGAGCTACCTGCTGACGGTCACGCGGCGAAAGCACTTGCTCTGAAAGCGGATGCCGGACTCCCCGTATTGTTGTCTTTTCTACCGCACAAGAAACTTGCGAAGGCGTGCAGCCAGAAATCTTCTCCGCTCGTTGGATAGCATGGAGCCGAAGCGGATGAGTTTCCCCTCCTGTGTTTCAATGATAACGTAGGTCTTTTGCTGGCGATTTCCGTCGTTGTCGCGCCACAGCTTGTCCTCAATTCGGACGTCAGAGACGTGTGAGGGCATAAACCGTCGGCGATATCCTATTGGGCCAACGCCTGTGAACACGGTTCCTTCAGTTGGATCTGCTTGGACTTCCGTCCTGCCTCCAACACTCAAGAAGAATGCGCCAATCATTGCTGTACCGATGACAATGAAGGGAGTCAGGAATATCCATAAGAAGAAAGTCATCCCAACACTCATGGGGCTACCATTCATATCGGGCGATGGAAACCAAGTGGGTATGACTACATGAAGATTGCGTAACGTAGCACCAATGGCAATGAGAATAAAAACCGACAGAATACCATTCCAGAATAGAGCCATGGCCAAAGTGCCAGCTGCTAAGCCAAGGGATCGGTGGGTGGCCGACACGGTGATATGTCCCTCATGGAGGTCATAGCGCACACCTGGAGGAGGGCGATCAAAGTTGATGCCCTCCGTAAGTTCGCTGGTGTGAATGAGCGCCGACAGGCTGTGCGCGAGATTGCAGGAACGGCAATACGCGACATCCTTTGCGACGTTGACGTCATCGCTGGGTATCGCCTTGTTGCATGTGGGGCATTTAAGTGTGTTTGTATTCATAAGAAAGATTAAAAGGTTACGCCGAAGGTTAGGCCGCCCCAGATTATATTGTCCTGCGCATTGTTATCGTACGTAGGATAGGCGCCTCGGATGCCGCTGTCAAGTACAGCCATATAGGCAATACGTGCGCCAATATAAACGTTGTCGGTGATGTCGAACTGGCTGAAAATAGCGATATTCCCATCCACGAGTCCGCTCTTGCTGTTGTTGCCGAAGTAGTATTCGGTATAAGGATTGGTGCCGCCGCCGAGGGCGACTTCCGTCCCCATCGTCAATTGATCGACAATCTGGATTTCTTTGCGGAGTCCAGCCAGTGCATAGACACCGTCCGCCCTGACATAGTCAACATTGACTTCCACGAAGGGAATAACATACTCATTGGCAATTTCGGCGCTGAGGTTGATTTCACGCGTACTTCCCTCATAGTGGCTGTCGGTAATACTCGGGTAAGTGAACCAGGAATGCGCAATGCCCAGTGTTAGAAAACTAACATCCACTTGATAGCCGACTGCGTAGTCAATTTCATCGACGCCACCGCATTGCGTGTGATGGGCGCGGGTCGTGGTGTTGAAGTTCGCAAAGAACGTGGTAAAGAAGCTCCCGTAGTCATCCAGATTCAGTGCCAGAGATGCATTCGGTTGCCATACAGGTTCATCGGTGAGCACCATGCCGCGCCAGATATATGCGGAATATAAATCAACGTACAGGTCGGAAGAGAAGAGACTCTTTCCTTTTTCTTTGACGATCGACTCCTCTGTTGCGGGCTTCTTTTCTGCTACAGACGTGACTGCTTCTTCTGCAAAACCTGTGCTGGAGAAGAAGAGAGATACCGTGAGAAGGAAAGCGAAGAAACGGGACAGATCATTTTTTTTCATATGAGCATCCGATCATTTTTTAAGGTGTTGGGAACGATTATTTTTTTCCAATATTTAGCGATGAGCTTCGAGGGAATACCAGCTTCGTCAGCGTTGAAGCAGTCGGCTAAGATTTGCCAACCGAGGTCAAGCGCCTTTTCCAGCGGAATGTTGACCGAGAGATCCATCATCTCCTTTTCAAAGCGTACACCGTATTTGAGCAACTTGCCATCCCACTCGGTCATACGGAATCCCATCGACTGTTTTTCCTGCGTTTCTTTATAGGACGAATACAGTTTAATCATGGCATCCATGATGGTGCGGTGGTCATCGCGGGTGTCTTTGTTGACCTGCTGTTTCAGACGGCTCAACGAGCCGAAGGGCTCGATACGTCCGTTGCGCAGATAGAACTGGCCTTCGGTGATGTACCCCGTGTTGTCCGGCACAGGATGGGTTACGTCATCACCCGGCATCGTGGTCACGGCGAGAATCGTGATGGAACCCGCGCCTTCGAAATCGACCGCCTTTTCGTAGCGTGAGGCGAGCTGGGAATAAAGGTCGCCGGGATAGCCACGGTTTGAAGGAATCTGCTCCATGGTAATCGCGATTTCCTTCAGCGCGTCAGCAAAGCTGGTCATGTCCGTCAGAAGCACGAGCACCTTCTTGCCCTGCAGTGCGAATTGTTCGGCTGTGGCGAGTGCGATGTCCGGCACGAGCATACATTCCACGATGGGGTCAGAGGCTGTGTGCACAAACATCACGGTACGCGAGAGGGCGCCGGATTCATCGAGCGTGTCACGAAAGTAGAGGTAATCGTCGTACTTGAGTCCCATGCCACCGAGGATGATGATGTCGACTTCCGCCTGAAGCGCGATGCGTGCAAGCAATACGTTGTAGGGTTCGCCTGCACGGGCAAAGACGGGTAGCTTCTGCGATTCGACGAGCGAGTTGAAGACATCGATCATGGGGATGTTCGTGCGGACCATGTTACGTGGCATGATACGCTTAGCAGGATTCACGGACGGTCCGCCGATATCGATCAGGTTATCGCTCAGAACAGGCCCCTTGTCGCGTGGCTGCGCGCTGCCCGTGAAAGAACGGCCGAGCAAGGCATCAGAGAACGATACGCGCATGGGGTGGCCTAGGAAACGTACCCGTGCATCCGTTGCAATGCCGCGTGCGCCAGCAAAGACTTGGAGTGTAACATTGTTGCTTTCAAGTTTGATGACTTGGGCAAGTGAGGTGCCGGTGCGCGAAGTCACCTCAGCGAGCTCACGATATTTGACACCCTCTGCGCGGAGTTGGATCACACTTCCCGAGAGGTTGTCGATGGTATGATAAAGCTTATGCATGGTTGGGGCTCCTAGCGTTGTTAAATCGAGCGTTGAACGTTAAACGTTGAGAGTTGAGAGTTTGACCTGTCCACCGTAGTCGTATTCGCGGAGGTGGAACGCTTAATGCTGAACGCCTAACTCTAAACGCGGAATGTGGAATAAGGCAATAAGGCAATAAGGCAATAAGGCAATTCTTGGAAGGCGTCAACAGCGTCTTCTCAATCTCCGCCAGCCGTTTCGCATTTGCTGTGCTGGCCAATAGCTGTTCGCGCATCCTTATGAATGTGCGCACGATGAAGACGCTCATGGCTGTCGCTTTAGAACTGTTGAGTACCATTGCTGCCATTGTTGCACCATGCTCGGTGAACGCATAAGGGAGATGCTTGATGTTCTTGCCTTGCTTGCTTTTGCCAATGTTTTTGGGGTCAAGAGGCGTAACACATTGATTTTCAGGTTGTTGTGAATTCAAGGTCGCAATTTGCGACCTTGAATCTATAACCTCTTGATTAACAGAAAGATAGGGCTCAGAGGCTCCAATGTGAGGCATTGAATTCCTTGCTTCCTTCGTATCAAGCTGGAACATGAAATCCGATGGAAATTTTCCTTTGTTGCGCTTGACCGCTTCATTAAGTCGCTTTGTGGTCACACCATAAAGTTTAGCCAAGTCTGAATCAAGAATCACGCGTTGATTCCGGATGATCCGGATCACGCTTTTGACAGCATATAGGTTTGTGGCGTCGCTCATAATAGGTGTGCACCCTTACGCGTTGGTTGCCTCAGCAATTGTTTTCACAATGGCATCGCGGCGTGTTGCGAACTCGGGGGAGTCGAGATGGGTCTGATTCCAGTCGATGAAGGCTTGCGTGAGGCTGTGGAAAAAATGGCGGGCAATCGTCTTGTCCGTGAAGGGATAATCCGCAATCATGGCCTTTTCAGCCACACCGAACATCTCGCGCTGGCGGTTTGCGGGGGTTGCGGCATCCACCTCGTTGAAGGCGTTCTGCTGAAGATAAACCGCATCGAGTAACTCAGCTTTTAGATAGGAAAGAAAATCTTGGGCGCTGGTTCCTTCTTCGCCGACCACCTTCATCATTTGTGCGACGTTGTTACCCGCCTGGAGCATCTTGCGTAGACGTTCCACGCGGTCGTTTTCAATAATGCTTTTGTATTTGCTCCAGCTTTCCAGCGGGTCGATCGCAGGGTAGCGACGCGCATCTGAGCGAGCGCGTGACAGGCCATGGAAGGCGCCGACCACTTTCAGCGTTGCCTGTGTCACGGGTTCGTCAAAGTTGCCGCCCGCAGGCGACACGGTACCGCCGATGGTGACTGAACCTGTCGAGCCGTCTTTCAGGCGGACGAGCCCCGCACGCTCATAGAAGTTGGCGATGAGCGATTCGAGATAGGCGGGGAAGGCTTCCTCGCCAGGAATTTCTTCGAGGCGTCCTGACAGTTCGCGCAACGCCTGCGCCCAGCGCGAGGTGGAGTCTGCTAGGAGCAACACATTTAGGCCCATCTGTCGATAATAGCTGGCGAGGGTCACTGCGGTATAAACTGAGGCTTCCCGTGCAGCCACAGGCATGGAGGAGGTGTTACAGATGATGATTGTGCGATCCATCAAGGTCTTGCCGGTACGCGGATCTTTAAGCTCAGGAAATTCGCGGAGTGTCTCCACGACTTCGCCGGCGCGTTCGCCACAGGCGGCTAAAACCACGATGTCAACATCTGCATAACGTGAGGTGATTTGCTGAAGCACAGTCTTGCCGGCGCCGAAGGGCCCTGGAATGCAATAGGTGCCGCCGAGAGCGACGGGGAAGAAGGTGTCAACAGGACGAATCCGCGTGGTCATGGTGTCCACGGGTTTCAGGCGTTCATCGAAGCAGGTGACGGGTAACTTCACAGGCCAACGCTGCATCATTTGTACGTTGTGGTCTATGCCTTCGGTATCCGTCAGCACAGCAATGTCCTGCTCAACGGTATAGGAATCCTTGGGGGCGATGTTCTTGATGGTGTACACGCCACGGAAGGAAAAGGGAACCATGATCCAGTGGCTGAAAATACCTTCCGGCACTGTACCGAGCTTTTCGCCGGCGGTGACGCGGTCCCCGAGTTTCGCTGTAGGTGTAAATACCCACGTCGCTTTGCGGTCAAGCGCATCCAAGTAGGTGCCGCGCTGAAGAAAGAAGCCACAGCGTTCCGCGAGTTGGGGCAGCGGATTTTGGAGACCATCATAAATCTGTTTTAGCAAGCCAGGACCCAGTTCAGCGGCGAGCAGGTTGCCGGTAAATTCAACAGTGTCGCCCACGCCGAGGTCCCTCGTGTCTTCGAAGACCTGCATATCTGCAAACTTGCCACGAATACGGACAATCTCACTCATTAAGCGTTGGACGCTACCGTCTTGAGCTGGCAAGCAGGCGTAGCCCACTTCATTTTGTGCCACGGCGTGATCAAAGGCAACGGTAATCATGTTACCGTTTACGCCGACTATTTTTCCTGTTGTCATCATTCACTCCATTCGATCAGAATTCTTTTCTCGTCAATTGTTCAAAGATTTCACGTCCTTGGTCTGCATTCAGATTGATCCAACGCAATGCGAGGGTCAGCTTGATGGCGTACCCCAATACAACGGTGACGCTCATAGGGTCATAGCCTTGGAGCGATTCAATAATCCTCCAACGCGCCTCGTTAAGTTCGTACTCGCGTTTTAGGGGATCGGGTTGCTCGAAGGCCTCATCGACGAGCAGGTCAAGGCCTGGGTCACACTCCTTTGTCGGACGAAGCCAGCATTCGGCATCTGTATCTGCTAAACGAGCACGGGCACGAGCGATAGCATTTCGCAGAATAGCATCCTTATCGCGCCACGCAAGTACAAAGGGATGTTGCGAAGGAGCGTTACGAATAAGTGCTTCGGCGGCCTCTGCATCCTCTGCACCCAGTTGTGCACGGCATGCTTCAACAAACGCCTCTGCAGTGATCAGCGGTCGCTGGTCGAGGCTCAGCAGCGGGAGCGAAGCAATAAGATAATAAGTGCTCATGAAGAAGACTAACAATTAAGAAAGAGAAACAGCCGTTGTCAGCACGTGGCATTAGCTTCTCATCAAGGCGGCAAGTTTGGGACGAAGGTTTTTTGCAAGCGCGTCTGCGACGGCGAGGCCAGAAAAATCGTGTTCGATACGTCCGTTTGACAAGCGAATTTTGAAGCCAGCGCCTGTATGGTCGTCGCTGACGACCGTGACGCCGTTTGCAGCTTCTGAGGCGAGCTTCGTGCGAAGCGCATCGGCAAGCTTTGCAGAGGCGACAACGTCTATACCGCCTTTCCCTTGGAGATAAGCGCGGACGGCTTCCGAGGCGAGTTGGGTAACAAGTTCTGTTGAGCTTAACGTGGTGTTGACATCCTTGAGGAGCAAGGCCGTCAACATCGCCGTGACGGACGTTTCAATGTTCAGGACTGTGTCGCGCCCGGACTGACGAATGGTCTCTTCAGCTCGTCGTTCAAAGGAATCGGCCTCTTGTTTTGCATTCGCAATTTGTTGCTCTGCTGCGCGTGTTGCAACGTCAACAATGGCCTTGGCTTGTGCTTGGGCTTGGGCGATTATTATTGCGGCTTCGGATTTCGCCTTTTCAACACCCTCCGTATTAATCTTTTCCAAAAGCTGTTGCAAATCCTGTGTCATAAAACTCATCCCCCATTCTTATGTGCAAGAAAGGATACTGTTTTTTCGTTAAAAAATCAATAAAACAACCCTCCCGAGCAACCTTTTTTCGAAGAATAATGACCGGGTGTTTTTCCCGTCTTGAACCTTGTCTGGAAAAGGTGTATTGTTTTGGCATGCGTACAGGGCTGGGACAAAACATTCTTCATATTCATCAACGGCAACCCCTTTTGGTGGGGGGAACATGTTTTATCATTGGCATTTGTCTAGGATTTATGGTCAAACGCATGGATGGGCTTTGGGTGATTGCCGGGGCCATTTTGTTTGCAGTAGCATTCTTGTTTTTTCGGTGGATCCGCCAGGCGAAGGGATTCCAACTGACAGACCTTTTATTGATAGGGATTTGTAGTTTATTTCTAGGTGCAGGCCGTGCGGCTTGGGATTGTGCTGGGCGTGAAAACGAGAGTACGTTGTTCGTCCGAGGAGCGAAGAAGTCGCCCTCTACCTTGAGCTGTATCATCGGACCGGATGTGATGGTGAAACCTATTAAGGGACATGTGGCACGGTATACGTTTAAAGGGTTTGACGTTCAGCTTCAAACGCCGCATGGGGACAAAGCCATAACGTATCTGCCGCTGACGGTCAACTGGTATGCGAGTATTGAGGACAAGGCGTGTGCACCTAAGGCAGGTGAGCGATGGCGTTTCCGAGGAAGTGCTGTGACTTCAAAGGCGCGTCGTAGCCAATTGACCGTCCTGACGCTGAACACGGGGAAGAGCGAGACACGTTCCATGCGCCTGACCACCTGTGACGCGGGTATCTGGCCGTCGCGCGTCGAGCAGGTACGCCGCGAGTCGATGCGCCGTATCGCGATTGGTATTGAAGATTGGGGGGTTGTACCTGAGTTGAATCAGGCGATGCTCCTGGGGTATAACAGTGAAATGCCCGAAGCGATGCGACGTGTTTTTTGCGACTCGGGGACGATCCATGTGTTTGCTGTCTCGGGCATGCACATTGCTTTTATCGCAGGTATGTTGGTGCTTGTTGTTGGCATGACAGGATTAAAGCGCATCCATTGGGCCTTCCTTATTGTACCCCTGTTGATTGCCTACACGCTCGTCACCGGTTCACGTCCGAGTGCAATCCGATCTTGCGTGATGGGTATTTTCGTCTTCCTTGCTCCTCTGGTTGGACGGAGGCCGACCATGCTAACGTCATTAACGCTCACGGCCGTGATCGTGCATGTTTGGAAACCAGACTTCGTTTTTGATATTGGCAGTGTTTTGTCTTTTGCCGTGGTGGTTGGGCTCATCGCTTTTATGAGCCCCTTCTGCGCGATCTTCCAATCCCTTTTTGGTTGTATGAAGGTAAAGAAAAATGAGGAACTGCTCCTAGCTGCGGGCAATACGAAAAAGGCCACATGGGTACATCGAGGGGGGCTTATCCTGCGTTTCTTTGCAGACTCTGTTGCAGTGTCGCTTGCGGCATTTATTGCATCCGTGCCCCTGACCGGTTACTATTTTGGACGCTTCACACCCGGGGGGCTTTTCGCAAATCTGTTGATCGCTCCCTTTTCGGGGTTAATTGTGGTCGCGGGTACGTTGGGGCTTTTTGCTAGTTTTATTCATACATGGCTTGCGAATACATTCAATCACGCGACTGGCTTTTTGACGATGGTGATGGTGCGTACGGCAGAACTGACCGCTGGTTGTCCGGGACTCGGTTATAATACCGGCAAATGGGAAATCTGGCAGGTGGTGGTCTGGTTTGCAGGATTGGTTCTGCTGGCGAGTTGGATAACTTGGCGCAACAAGCCAAAGGATGGCTTGGCGTGGCTAGAAGAGAATGAAAAAATATGAAATCAAAGGTGCATATTTCTGGAATAGGTGGCGTAGGCATGAGTGCGCTGGCGCAGGCGCTCCTGGATAGGGGCGTGACGGTCACGGGGTCGGATCGCTTGTTTGACACAGGCGATCTGACGGGCGCATTGGCCTGCCTCAAGAAGCAAGGTATTACGCTCTACCCGCAGGATGGTTGTGGCGTGAAAGAAGAGACCGTGCGTCTGGTTGTCAGTACGGCAATTGAAGCGGACAATCCCGAAGTTGTTCGTGCGCTGGCCTTGGGCATACCTGTCGTACATCGCGCTGCCGAACTGGCCTCGCTTTTGAAGGGCCGTCGCCTGATCGCGGTGACAGGAACGTGTGGCAAAAGTACCGTCACGGGTATGTTAGGCTGGTTACTCGAGGGCGCGGGGTTCGATCCCTCTGTGATCAATGGAGCAGCCGTCACGGGCTGGGATGCCAATACCACGCGGATCGGTTCGGTCCGTACGGGGAAGGGGGAATGGGCGGTGATTGAGGCTGATGAATCGGACAAATCGCTCATGGCATTCCATCCGGAGCACGCCATTATCACGAATGCCTCTGCCGACCATTTTGATTTAAAGGAGACCTTGGATTTATTTACCGCGTTCCGAGCTAAGGTTCCAGGCATCATCATCGACGGACCGTTAGAAGCTTCCCCTATTGAGAACATCCGTCAAGAGGGATGGAACGGAGCGTTCACCTTTGAAGGCGTTGATTTTTGCGTACCGATGCCAGGTCGCCACAACATCTCTAACGCCTGGCATGCAGTCCGGATGGCGCGAGCTTTGGGTGCGGAACCGGAACGGCTAGCAGAAATCCTAAAACGCTTTGGCGGTATTGAACGTCGGTTACAGCGTATAGGACACTGCGGCCCCGCGCTGGTCATCGACGATTATGCTCATAACCCTGAAAAGCTGGCTGCGGCTTGGACGACGCTGACTACCGCCTTCCCACAGGGTATCTGTGCGGTTTGGCGTCCGCATGGTTTTGCGCCACTGCGCAAAATGCTCGATGATCTAACCGATATGTTTGCGCGGGTTTGCCGCCCCTGCGATGAACTGTTGCTACTCCCTGTTTATGATGCGGGAGGAACCGCAGATAGAAGCGTGACCAGCACTGATTTAGCTTCACGATTAGCGGCGAAACATGTTAAAGTATTTGCGTTTAATTCTGTGGAACAGGTTGAGTCCTATATGCGTACAGTTGCGTATTGTGGAAAAGGTGCATTGATTACATTTGGTGCTCGTGATCCGGATTTGCCCCGTCTTGCAAAGCGTTTGGCGGGCAAAGGTTAACGCGGGCTGATGAGGAGAAGCATGGAGTTCAAGTATCCGGTTGGGAAACTATTTTCTGGCGATGAAAACACGGTACGTGGAGCGTATGAAAAATTTCATGACCAGGCCGTGGATGATGTGCGGCTATGTGATGGCCCGACGGGATATTCCGAGCGCCGTACAGGTATCGCCCGTGAGGCCTCGGTGACCGGTCCTGGAACTTTTTATGGACACGCGCAGCGGACAGTGACTTTTGCGCCTTCCAAGCCCAGCGAGTATGGGTGGTGGATTCAGCGTTCGGATCTCAAAGAGCAGCTCAATACGCTCGTCTCTATACGTAATGTCTGGACGTCGGCGCGTAACATTGTCCTGCGCAGTGGTAATCCGCGTAATTATCTGCGTATGGTTGAGCACATTGTTGCGTTGCGCCTGGGCTTAGGCATTGATGATTTAACATTGCGTGTCGAGGAAGGAGATCCGCCGCTCTTTGATCGTAGCAGCATGGATTTGATTGAAACGCTTGATCAAGCGGGTATTGTGGAGTACGATGAGCCTGCTCGGTATGTCACCGTCAAGGAGCCCGTAACTTTCGCAGGCGAGCGCGGTGACTTCTTAACCTTCCTTCCTCCAGAGAATGGGGAGAAAAAATTGCGCATGGACTGTGCAATTCATTTCAATTCCATTATTGGCAAGCAACGCATTGTTTTCGATGTGACCCCAGACACCTTTCGGTATGGCGCCTTTGCGCGTACCAATGCGTCGCATCGTCAAATGTTGATGGTCAAGGCATTCGGATTTATTTTCGCGGATACGCGCAACTTAGGGTACACGCAGGACAATATTTTGATTCATGGTCGTAAGAAGTTTTATGGTGAACCCCGTTTTGTGCAAGAGAGCAGCGGCAAAGCCTTAGAACCCGTATGGCATCGTGCGACGCTCGATTTGCTGGCCGCGATTGCGCTGATTGATACGGGCCGTTTTGTCGGGCGGGTGGTTTCCTATTGTGCGGGGCATACGTTGGATGTGCGCGCCGTCACACAGCTTTATATGAATGATTTACTGGAGCCAGTTAAGTGAAACATCGTAATAAACACTACAAAGATTTTCAAGTTGGTGCACCACGGTATGTGCCAGTGGCTGACCGAGGCGATTGGATTTATGGACGCAGACCCGTGCTCGAAGTCGTGAAGTCGGAACGCCGGCATCTCTATGAGGCGGTACTCCCTGTCGAAGGCCATGATGCACCGGAGGTTGCGGAGATTCGTAATGCATTGCTGGTGCGTGGAATCCCCTTCAAGACCCTCGAGCGCGAAGCGCTGGATGACCTGTGTGATGGTGGCCATCATCAGGGCGTGGCCATCCGGACGGGCGGCTTTCCCTATATCGATCTTGACCAGATTGTTCATACGGTGAAGGAAGATTCCAACGCCATCGTGCTCTTCCTGGATCATATTGAAGATCCGCAAAATGTCGGGTCGCTGTTACGGACCGCAGATGCGGCAGGGGTGACGGCGGTGGTCATTCCGGAAGACCGTGCGTCGGGTGTGACGCCTGGCGTGGTGCGCGCATCTGCGGGCGCAGCGGAGCATATACGTGTCGCCAAGGTGGTCAATCTGGTGCGCGCGATGAAAGAGGTCCAAGAGGCTGGCGCATGGATTACAGGACTCGATTTCAGCGCAGACGCGAAACCGTACACGGAGATTGATTTTTCGGGACGCATCGGGCTGGTCATTGGAAGCGAAGGGGATGGTGTTTCTCGGCTGGTTCGCGAGTCTTGTGATTTTATTGCCTGTTTGCCGATGAGAGGGAAAGTTGCGTCGTTGAACGCGGGTGTCGCAGGGGGTATCGCATTATACGAGATTATCCGTCAACAACAAGCGAAGGGGACAAACAAGTGAAACTACGATTACCATTTCTGATGGTGATGTGTTTGGCCGGGATTGTCTATGCTCAGGGTCTCATTATCTGTAAGTCTTGCGGTCGGGAAGCGAAGCCAAACGAGGCGAAATGTTCGCGTTGTAACGCCGAATTGCCCAAACCGAAGAAGGAGAAGTCCGCTGGCGAAGACCTGCCAACCATTAATGTTTCAGATGAAATTTCTAAATCGGCTGTTTCTGCGGTCCAGGAGAACTTTCGTCTTGCGCGCAAGGCCGAAACGAACGAGAGCCCTGCGATTGCGTACTGGTATTTCAAGAATGCGATGGCGATGACGCGACTTGTCCCTAGCGATCGTCTGCCAAAAGAGGTAAGTATTTCGTTGTTGAATGGTTGTGAGCGTACGATGAATGTCGTCAAATCGGGCATCATAAGGTGCAGGGTCTGTCAAGGAAAAGGCAAACTGGCTAAGTCGAAGAGCGCCGTGCGTAGCGGCGGCGTGAACAAGACAAAGCTCGAGTCTACGAATAAGTTGACGGAGTCCATCTGTCCGATATGTAATGGACGTGGGAATTTTACAGGCATGGCGGATGTGCCTCAGATTAAAACGGATTTGTTACGTGGTCGTACCGAATACGAACAGCGTTCCACGCTTTCCGGTGCCGCTCGGCTTGGACGGGTCTTTGCCCCGGCAGACCTTGAAAAATATCTGACTGCGAAGCAGCGTGCGCTGGTGATGACGGGTTTCTTCCCTCCTTGCGAATCCTGTCAGGGCATTGGTGCGATGGCCTGTACGACTTGCAAAGGCGAACGTTGGGTCAAGTGCCCCCTTACGGGTTGTAAAAACGGGCGCATCGATGTTCAGAAGACGGACACGAATACGCGTAAAGAGGTTCGTATGAACGATACGCCAGAAGATAAGACCATCTGTCCGCGTTGTTATGGCGTTGGTGAAGTTCGTTGTTCGAAGTGTGATGCCCGTGGCAGTGTGGCTTGCCAGATATGTTCTGGGAGTGGGCAGGCTGTACGTTGTACCCGTTGTTTAGGGCTGGGTGTGCAGGAGTGTTCGCGTTGTAAGGGCGAAGGAAAACTAAAAGGATCCCCCTGTACAGAGTGTAAGGGCGAGGGGTCTTTGTTGTGTACAAATTGTCGTGGAGAAGGAGCTCGGACACGATGAGTGAAGGGGTTCAACCGGCTGTTAATTTGCCCAACTTTGAAATGCTCGAATTGCTGGGTAAGGGGGGCATGGCGGCTGTATGGAAAGCTCGTCAAATTTCACTGGACCGCATGGTGGCCGTTAAAATCCTGGCTACATCGTTTGTGGAAACAGAGGAGGACTTGAAGCAATTCCGCCAAGAAGCGCGTACGGCGGCTCAGCTCAAGCACCCGAACATTGTGCAAGTCTATGATGCTAATTTTTCAAATGGGTCCTGTTACTTCGTCATGGAATTAGTTGAAGGATATACCATGGGCGATTGGCTTCGTCGTAAGAAAAGCATGCCAGTGGAAGATGCCTTGATTATTGCGGAGAGCGTTGCCGTGGCTCTGGATTATGCGTGGAATTTTCATGCGATGGTTCATTGTGATATTAAACCCGACAATATCATGGCTGATGCGGATGGCACAGTGAAGGTGACGGACCTTGGACTTTGTAAGACCTTTTCTCGGATCAAGGACAATACCAACATCAGTGATGATATTTGGGGGACGCCTGCCTACATGTCGCCGGAACAAATTTATGGCACAACCCATCTCGATTGCCGTTCCGACATCTATTCGCTGGGGGCCTCGCTGTATCATCTGATCACGGGTCGCTCCTTGTTCATCGGCCTTGACGATGAAAATATCATGCGTGCGCATGTCGGACAAAGCCAAGCGCCCGATCCGCGTATTTTTGTTCCGCATATCAAGATGTCGGTCGTAACCCTGCTGGAGCGGATGTTGGCGAAGCATCCAGACAACCGTTATCAGGACTGGAAGGAAGTGCTTCGCGATCTTCACCTGATTCACAATAATCAGCCCATCGACTGGGTCGCCCTCCCGCCCTTTGGCAGCTCTATGCAAAAGGGCTAGCGCTCGTGACGGGATTCGATTTTAATCGAAAAGCCGTCGTGCATTTTTGTAGAAGGCCAAGTACAGATCGTACGTCCCTCGGCGGATTTTACGCTCGCGAAGTCTGCGTGACGTATTACGAGTAGCTCGCCTTCACCACGATTGTGCAAGATGGAGGCCATGAGAATGGCCTTTTCAAGACCGTCGCCGTGCTTAAAGTTCCAGACCTCATCGGGCTGGGCAAGACGTGTCGAACCATCATAAATCGATTCTCCTGGCCAGGCAGTGATATGCGCGATCAACGCTTGCTCGTTCAGTGACGCTGAGCTCGACAAGCAGACGGGATTACGTTCCAGTGCCGCTAGCATGAAGGGTTCGATACGTGTACGCGAAAGATCGCGCCAGGCATAAAAAGCCATGTCAGCAGTCACGTTATGCAGACGGAGCGATTCAACATAAGCAATAACCTCGTCGCACGTCATGCTGGTGGTCAGAGAGATGGCGGGTTCCCGGGTGTCAAAGGTCGCTGCTGAAGCATCAGGGAGTCGGGGCTCGGTATCGCAGAAATGGATCAATTGTTGTACGATTTCCGCTGCGCTCATGCACGCATTGCCAATGGCCTGTTTCAAAGCTTCGACATTTTCCGGGTTTTCTAGATTTATGTCATGAGTTCGCACGAAATCTTCAATGTCATTGAGCACAACCTTGCAGGGCGCATGTCCTGCAGCAAACGTTTCCATCGGAATGGTTTCCATGAGGCGGACGCGTGTGTGGTCGGTCACTTTGTAGGTACTGTCCTGCTCAAAACGAAAGGCTTGCTCGAGGAGTAAATAACGATTGATGCCGTTGATGGGCCAGCGGACGACAAAGCAGTCGCGGACCTTTGGGTTTTGACGCAGGAAGTTTCCGAGGATTTCAGGAGTCAATGATGTTTTCAGATACGTGCGTAGTTGTGTGGAAAAGCGTTTGAAGGCCTCTGACTGTATGGTCGCTCGTGGATAGAGCGTGTGAATAAAGCCCGTGTGATGCGCCACGATGGTGACGCGTTCATGTTCGAGGGCGCGCCGCGCCTGACCAGAAATTTGTGTGCCGTTGAACCACATGGCCTTGGTCACAAGGCGGCGATTATTAATCAAGATACCTTCGGCTTCGTCGATGAAATTCTGCGAATGCAACGGAGTGGCCATCATGAATATTTTTTCGAGCGGGATGCCGGCTACCACGAATAAGGAGGCGGCATAGAGTGCCGCGAGCGATACGCATTCCCCTGCACCTGTTGAGAAGCCTTCACGATACTGAAAGGCGTCCATCGCTTCGATCGTCTCTGTCTTCCAGTAGGGGATGACATCTGTGGTATACGTATTGAGACCGAAATGGGTACGGATGTCGATATCGAAGTAATAAGCATCGCCGGTGTATCCGAAAAGAGCATTAGACTGCGCGATGACCTCTGGTGAAAGAAAGCTAGAAAAGCGAGCGAGTTCGCGAGCTTGATTGGTCAGTCCCCACGTTTCCAGATCGAGGTTGAAAACGTAATGGTCCATAATGTACTGTTTCAGACGCTGAAGCCTGCGATAGGGCTTCATCTTACGGATGCCCTGGAACCACGGGTCATCTCGCCATTGCCATAGCCGAGGCGACATGATGTTCGCCAACACGAGACTGTACATCAATTCAGGAAAGACGAATACTTCCATGTCTGAAAGTGTTACGGCTGAAGAGCACCGCTCTAGATGCTTCTTGTCCATGAATGGACTTATCCTCTCGCAGGAGCCACCGTCGGCGTGCAAGGCGCTGCGCAACGTGAACAGCCCTGCTGGCAGCCATTCGGTTTGGTAATGTCCTCGCCTGTGTAACAGTAGGTACACAGCTGATCCTTAGGGATCTGGATGGCTTGGACCAGATCGTCGAGGCGTTGATAGGCGAGAGACGACAGACCTAGACGTTGCTCAATACGCCCGACCATTTCACGGTATTGAGGACCATCCTGATTGCGATACGCGGATATATCCGCATTATCGCCTTCAATCTCACGAATGGTCCGGCGAGTCGCCAAATCCATTTCGCTTCTGGAACGCGAGAAGTTCAGAAATTTGCATTGATAGAGCAGGGGCGGACAGGCGATGCGCATGTGGATCTCCTTGGCTCCGTCGTCGTAAAGCCGTTTCACTTGGTCGCGGAGTTGTGTGCCGCGGACGATAGAGTCGTCGCAAAAGATCAGGCGTTTGCCTTTAATCAATTCTGGAACGGGGATCAGCTTCATGAGCGCGATCAGCTCGCGTTGCTTCTGATCTGGCGGCATAAAGCTGCGCGGCCAGGTCGGTGTGTACTTGACGAAGGGGCGCGCATAATGGATGCCCGCTTCTGCCGCATACCCTAACGCGTGGCCAACACCTGAATCGGGTACGCCACCCACGGAATCAGCATCAACCGGATTAGCCCGGGCCAAGGCCGCGCCGCAATTATAGCGAGAGACTTCGACGTTCTTGCCTTCATACGAAGAGGCGGGATAGCCGAAGTAAACCCAGAGAAATGCGCAGATGGCCTTTTCTTTTCCAGGCTTGATCAGCGTAGTGACGCCATCAGGTTCGCAACGAATCATTTCTCCGGGACCAACGTCCCGAAGGGTTTTAAAGCCGAGGTTCGGGAAACTACTCGATTCCATGGCGACGGCGATGGAATCCTCTTTCTCCCCGATGATAATCGGTGTACGTCCATAACGGTCGCGAATAGCATAAAGCGTCCCCGTTACGGTCAGGATCAACATAGAGCACGACCCCCTGATTTTTAACTGGGCATACTGCACGCCCTGTTCAAAAGTTTCCTGGGTGTTAATCAGCATGGCCACCAACTCGGTTGGACTCACACCACTTTGGCTCATCTCAGAGAAATGTGCAGAATGGGAAGCGAACATTTCTTGCACGAGGTCATTGATATTGGCAATGACTCCCACGGTGACAATCGCATAGACACCCAGATGGGACGTAATCAGCAAAGGCTGATCTTCATTATCACTGATGACGCCAATACCAGAATTTCCCTCAAACCGCTTAAAGTCATTTTCAAACTTGGTTCGGAATTGCGAGTTCGAAATGTCATGAATGGCACGCTGGAATCCCTTGGAAGAGAGAACAGCCAACCCGCCGCGTATTGTTCCTAGATGCGAATGATAATCGGTACCGAAAAATAAATCAGCTACACAATCTTGTTTAGAGACAACACCAAAAAATCCACCCATAAGGCCTCTTTTCTTCTTAACAGTTTTGTAAAGCTATTAGCATACGCAGAAACATCTCTGTCGGCAACCCTAAAATTCAGTTTTTTTCCCTGTTTTTTGGGTCAAAAAAACAAAAAGTCCTTTCAAACCCTAGCTGGTTCTGAAAGGACTATGGCAAATATACGTCGTCTGTTTTAGAGATTGAGCGTTGTTTCGACGACTTTCCCGAGGACCACGCCTTTTGGTTTGCGAATCCAAACGATAACCTTGTATGTTCCTGATTGGGCCACTTCACCGAAGAGCCCGCCTCCGCCTCCTCAGGAAGCGCAGAGCTTAATGAGGTTTTCAGAGGACTGCTTAATCACTTTGCCGTTTTCATCCAAAATGGCGAAATTGCACTTGCCATCTGTTACGCGCAGGGCCATCTTCTTCCCATTAATTTCCTTGGTCTTGGCCAGATCAACAGTCAACTGATAGGGTACTTTTTTAGTGCGTTCAAACTTTTTTCGCTGTTCGGGCGCCAATTTAGGAACTGCGAAACGGACACCCAGCGACAAGGACTCTTTGCTGTTCTCCGTCTCTTTGTAGTCCGATACGAACGCCTGGATCTCTTCTTCGGTAGGCATAGCCCCGCCTGCGCTCCCAGATTTAACCAGCATACGAAGTTTTGACGCAGGAGCATTTGTTTGCGCCTTGGTTGACTGCTGGGCTAACACAGCCCCTGCCGTCACACCAAGAACAATAATACTCATGAGTGAGTTGAACTTCATGTTTCTTGTTTTCCTTTTAATAAAAGTGTGCTTTAAATCAAAGCACTTTTTATGTCCTTAACAACGTTGTTTAGTATTGCTATTTTAACATAAAGATGGAGAGAATGTCCATGTGGTTTTTGATAAAATACAAGGGCCATCAAAGCGATACTTTGAAGGCCCTCTGAAAATACGTTTTGATTTATTCTGTTAGGGTGTGGTTAGGGATAATGCCATAACCTTTCCAAGTGTGATGCCGTTAGGCTTCTTGATCCAGACAATCGTTTTGTATTTTCCTGATTTAGCCACCTCACCGAGGTAGCCGCCAGAGCCCCCTCAAGATGAGCATAGTTTTATCAAGTCGTCGGACATGCCCTTCACCACTTTACCTTCTTCATCAAGAATAGCAAAGGATGCGGTGCCCTTGTCGACGCGCCCTCCATACGTCTTCTTGCCGTCCACGATCTTGAATTTAATAAGATCGATGGTCAGCTGATAAGGAGCCGTCTTGGCTTGCTCGTATTTCTGCTTATTCTCCGGTGTCAGCTTCGGAGCAGAGAATCTTGCATAGAGCGCCTGTGTTTCTGCGCTAGCAGGGGATTCTTTGTATTCCGTGACAAAAGCCTTGATCTCTTCTTCAGAAGGGACCTTGATTTCGTCATTGGCTGTCGCGGGTTTTTGCAGTGCAGCCGTGTTGAATCTCGCCGTTTTTTGCTGGGCCATGACGCTCCCAGTCATTAACAAGGCGATCGCAACACGCGTGTACTTCATGTACTGCATACCGTTCTATCTCCATGTATTAGGGGGCTTACCCCGTACAGCACCATACCGTACTTTAATACTTTAAAAATGATATCACTAGCATCCCATAGGT
>SESF01017604.1_pt1 | contig 20829 bp, 31 predicted proteins | sample 3171521 | NCBI WGS metagenome assembly SESF01 (sample SAMN10866945, study PRJNA518727) | freshwater metagenome | biome: subpolar coniferous forest; feature: holomictic lake; material: water; isolation source: holomictic Lake 227, 6 m and 8 m depth | place: Canada: near Kenora, Ontario | collected...
GCGACTCGACGCCGCCCCAATCTCCTCGAATGAGCTTGAGCCAGCGCTCCGGCGTCAGTTCGTCGCTGTAAAGGCTTGAGATAAAATAGCGGGTGTCGCGCTCGACCTCGCCGGTTTTCTTCGCGGTGCGTTCGCATTCCACGGCCACCAAGCTGCGGGCGTAGGGAAAGCCGGTCGCCATTGGCTCGGCATCAATAACATAAAGAACACGCTCTTCTAAAAATCAGGGTTCTTTGTCTAGAGAAAAGCTTAGCCTATCTCCGACAGCAACTTACTGAGGCTACAGAAAAGACCGTGCGAAACTCCCGTAGAGGCCTAGTTCTCTTCTTTACATGCCCACCAAACGCTGGTGATGAGTGAGCCGATCAGAATGGCGAAAGAGGAGATGGTGAGCATTGAATTTGACTAGAGCACTCCTTATGCCGGGCTGAGGGAATAATGTCAACGCGCGGAACGAAAAGTTTATTGCGGGGCTGTAGCTGCGGCGCTCTGTCGCCGCCGGGGGGCACGTCGATTCGCGCATCGACTGTTGAAGGTCCACATCGCCGCCCCGGCTGAGCGGGGCGGCTACAGGGCCGGGCTTACCCCTCCGCTACTCGGTGCCGGGAGTCGCTTGGAACGCCTTGATCGCGTCGCGCAGGAGCGCGGCTTCCTCGTAGGCCTCCGTTGCGATGGCGTGGTCCATTTCCCGCTGCATGATCTCCAGCTTGCTCAAGGGCCGTCTATTGCGGAGTTCCTCCAGCCACTCTTCGAGAAATTCCACTTCGGGGCAACTCGCGTTCGAGTCCGACCGCTCCTGAAGCGTTTCCAAGATCCGATCCCGTCCGCGCTCGATCTGGCGGATGGCCGCCGCGAAATCGTGGCGATCGAGTTCGATGGAAGCCTTGGCCCGCGTGTTCATCATCGTGACGTAGGCGTAAAACTGGGCGAACGACCACGCGATCTCTTCATGGTCCGAATGTTTGGTCACGAAGTTAAACAGGTCTAAATTGCGCTGGGTGTCGCGAATGACCGCCGGGTAGTCGCACAACTGAAAAAACGAGATATACCGGTGGTAATACTGGATTCCTTCCTGCTGGAGTTCTCCGCAGTCCTCCGGGGTTAACACAAATTTCTTCCCCCGTGCCTCGGCGTCTTCCGCGCGTTCCATATGCCACTGGAGCAGCGATTCGCAGCCGTGCGGGCGCTGGCCGTCCGGCCGACCGAGGGTTTCCATTTGGATCAACCCAAGATCAATGCGGAGTTGGAGTTTCTCCGAGCCGTCGTTCCCAACGATCTTGCGGACGCGAATCTGCCCAGGCTCATGAGGCCAGTCTTCGAGAAGATTATTCAAATCCAAGTTCATCCAATAGATTATCATCCCCCGGAGCGGACTTTGCAAGGATGGGATGGGGGAGGGGAGAAGACGCGGAGACGCGGGGGCAGGGAGACACAGAGAAGAGGACTACGGAAGCCGCGAGTGCTCGGCCCATTTCGTCCGTTCCGTCCATTTAGTCCCTATAAAAGAGAGCGCCCGCTCCCCGAAAAACCCATCAGTGCCCCTCCATATCTCAGCAAAACCACTCGGTTACCCCTCTATTTCGAAAATTTTCAAAAACACACCTTGCGCCCCGCTCACAGGTGAGGTAGAAACACCCTCCCGTTCGTTCTGGAGGAGACTCTGGAAACCGGGAAGACGAAAAAAGTGCGTTCGGCTCGGAAATATTACTTGCGCCGAAGTTCGATTCGTCTAAAGTTCGCGCTCCCCGCAGCCAGTGGGATGTGGAATTCCACTGGGAGGCGGGTTTTTAGTCCCCGTAAATCGGGAAAATTTTTACTTAGCAATGCCAACGATCAACCAGCTTGTCCGTAAGGGACGCAAAAAGGTGACGGTGAAATCAAAATCACCGGCACTAGTCAGTTGCCCACAGCGCCGTGGTGTCTGTGTGCAAGTCATGACCCGTACGCCGAAGAAGCCGAACTCGGCTCTCCGGAAAGTGGCCAAGGTGCGTTTGACCAACGGTCAGGAAGTCATCGCCTACATCCCCGGAGAAGGTCACAACCTCCAGGAGCACTCGATCGTGCTCGTCCGTGGCGGTCGTGTGAAGGATCTTCCCGGTGTTCGCTACCATATCGTTCGCGGCACCCTCGACGCCCTTGGGGTTGATGGCCGCCGCCGGTCTCGTTCCAAATACGGTGCCAAGCGCCCGAAGCCGGGTCAGGAAGCCGCCACAGGTAAGGGTAAACCCGGAGCCAAGAAGAAATAATCACGTATGTCTCGTCGTCGCAGAGTCATTAAAAAAACCGAGAAGTTTGACAGCCGTTACGGCAGCCCTGTCGTAGCGCGTCTGATCAGCACGATCATGAACAGCGGTAAAAAATCCGTCGCGGAACGGGTGGTTTACGCTGCAATCGAAAAGACCCGTGAGGGAACCGATGCGGTCGATCCGCTCGAGACTCTGCACAAGGCCATCGACAACGTGAAGCCTCGCCTGGAAGTCAAGTCCCGCCGCGTCGGTGGCGCCACTTACCAAGTGCCGATGGAAGTTCCCGCACCCCGGCAGTTGGCTCTCGCCATGCGCTGGATCGTTACTTTCGCCCGCAAACGCAAGAGCGTCCCGATGATCGATGCGCTCGCCAACGAGCTCAAAGAAGCCGCGCTCGGACAGGGCAACGCCATCAAAAAGCGCGACGACACACATAAAATGGCCCAAGCCAACCGTGCGTTCGCTCATTTCCGCTTCTAACACCTTTTAATCGCCGTGGCTGAATCCGTTTCCAATCCTAACTCACCGAACCGCGCGTATCCTCTGGAGCGCACGCGGAACATCGGCATTGCGGCGCACATCGACGCCGGCAAAACGACCCTGACCGAGCGCATCCTGTTTTACACCGGGATGATCCATAAGATCGGTGAAGTGCATGAAGGCACTGCGACCACCGACTGGATGGAGCAGGAGCGCGAGCGCGGCATTACGATTACGTCTGCCGCGACGACCTGTTTCTGGCAGCAGAAGCCCGAAGAGGGGATTGTTAAACTTTTCGGCGGCATCAAGCAGCGCGTCAACATCATCGACACTCCCGGCCATGTGGACTTCACGGCCGAAGTGGAGCGCTCCCTGCGCGTTCTCGATGGAGCCATCGCCGTGTTCTGCGGAGTGGCCGGTGTTCAGCCTCAGTCTGAAACCGTTTGGCGTCAGGCCACCAAATATGGTGTCCCCCGTATCGCATTCGTTAACAAGATGGACCGCACGGGTGCCAACTTTAACAATGCTCTCAAAGACATGCGCACCAAGCTCGGTGCCAATGCCTGGCCGATTTTGATTCCGCTCGGTGCCGAAGACTACCTCGAAGGTCAGTTGGACGTTATCAATAAGAAGGCGGTCATCTATTCCGACAACGATTTGATCGGTTCGACTTACAGCGTTCAGGAAATTCCGGCTGATAAGAAGGAGATGGTCGATCAGGCCTACGAAGAACTCGTGGCCGCCGTCGCCGATCTCGACGACGAAGTCGGGATGCTCTTCCTCGAAGAGAAGCCGATCAGCGCCGAAGTCCTCAAGGGCGGCATCCGCCGCCTTACAATCGCCAACAAATTCGTTCCGGTTGTCGGGGGTTCCGCCTTTAAGAACAAGGGCGTTCAATATCTCGTCGATGCAGTGGTCGATTACCTCCCGAGCCCGCTCGAGACGGTACCCGCTCGCGGTCAGAACCCTGACAACGACGAAGAGATCCTCATCCGCGCCGACGACAACGCAACTTTCTGTTCCCTGGCGTTCAAGCTCTGGAGCGATCCTTTCGTCGGCAAGCTCGTTTTCTTCCGGGTTTACTCCGGCAAGCTGACCAAGGGCGACACGGTTTACAATCCTCGCACTCACAAGCGCGAGCGCATCAGCCGACTCATCCAGATCCAGGCCGACAAGCGCGAGGACATCGATACGTGTTACTCGGGCGACATCGCCGCCATCGTCGGCATCAAAAACATCACCACCGGTGACACTCTTTGCGACGAAGACCATCCGGTTCTCCTCGAACCGCCATCGTTCCCTGATCCCGTCATCTCGATGTCGGTCGAGCCGAAGACCAAGATCGATCAGGAAAAAATGTCGATCGCCCTTCAACGCCTCGCCGAAGAAGATCCCACTTTCCGAGTCTTCACCAACGAAGAGACCGGCCAAACCATCATCGCCGGCATGGGCGAGCTTCACCTGGAAATCATTCGCGACCGTATGTTGCGCGAGTTCAAGGTGGAAGCCAACTCCGGCAAACCGCAGATCGCTTACCGCGAAACCATCACGGGCAAGGCAGTCGGCGAAGGCAAGCTCATCAAGCAGTCCGGCGGACGCGGCCAATACGGCCACGTTATCGTCAACGCTTACCCGAACGAGCGCGGCAAGGGCATCGTCATTGAGAACAAGACGGTCGGCGGCTCGATTCCGAAGGATTACATCCCGGCGGTCAAGAAGGGTCTCGAAGAGGCCGTTCTGAGCGGCGTCATCGGCGGATACCCGGTGATCGACGTGACCATCGAGATCATCGACGGATCGTTCCACGAAGTCGACTCGAACGAAATGGCGTTCAAACTGGCGGCTATTTTCGCAGCGAAGGACGCCTTCAAGAAAGCCAAGTCGATTCTGCTCGAACCGATCATGAAGGTCGAGAACCTCACCCCTGAAGAATACCAGGGCGACATTCTCGGCGATCTCAATCGCCGCCGTGGCCGCATCCAGAGCATGGAAGCCAAGGGCAATCTCTCCGCGGTTCACGCCGAGGTGCCGCTGGCCGAAATGTTCGGTTACTCCACCGCCATCCGCTCCCTCTCGAAGGGACGTTCATCTTACTCCATGGAGCCCTCGCACTTCGAGCAGGTTCCGGCCAGTGTTTTGGCTGCTGTGCTTGACCAAAAAGGGTAATCCCAACCACCAATTTCTATGACAAACGGACAAAGAATTCGCATCCGGCTTAAAGCCTTCGATTTTCGGATGCTCGACCAGTCCTCGCTGGACATCGTGGAGACTGCAAAGCGCACCGGAGCCAAGGTTGCCGGGCCAATCCCGCTGCCTACGCGCATCGAGAAATTCACTGTCAACCGCTCTCCGCACGTGGACAAGAAGTCCATGGATCAGTTCGAAATCCGCACCCACAAACGGTTGCTGGACATCATCGAACCGACTGCAAAGACGGTGGACGAACTTAAGAAGCTGAACCTCCCGGCTGGTGTTGATATCACCATCAAGATCTGACCGGTGTTCAAGAACCCAAGAACGAAATGAGATACGGACTGTTAGGTAAGAAAATCGGGATGACCCGAGTGTATGACGAGAAGGGGCGCAGTTACCCCGTCACCGTCGTCGCTGTCGGGGGCAACACCCTTCTCCAGGTTAAGACCCTGGAAAAAGACGGGTATTCCGCCATCCAGGTTGGTTTTGACACGCAAAAAGCATCGCGCCTCCCGAAGGCGGAACTCGGCCACTTTGAGAAGGCAGGTTCCGAACCGAAGAAGCTCGTGGGCGAATTCCGCTTCGAAGCGGGTGAAAAGGTCGAAGGGGACTTGAACCTCACGGCTTCTCATTTCCAGGCTGGACAGATCGTCGATGTGATCGGCCAGTCCAAGGGTAAAGGATTTCAGGGCGTTATGAAAAAGCATAACGCCGACGGCCAGCCGGCCTCGCACGGCTCGATGATGCATCGCCGCGTGGGCGCCATCGGTTGCCGTTCGACCCCCGGTCGTATTTGGAAAAACCAGGCGATGCCCGGTCATATGGGCGACGAGCGCGTCACCGTCCAGAATCTCACCATTATTCAGGTGCGCGAAGTCGAGCAGGTTCTCCTTATCAAAGGAGCGGTGCCCGGCTGCAACGGCGGCTATGTTGTGGTTCGCCCCGCCAAGAAATCCCCACTTCCCGCGGAGGTTAAGTAATGAGCCCAACCGTTCTCACAGTTGAAGCAGCCAAAGGGGCGAATCTTCGCCTCATCGAAAACGGCATCGGCACCCAGGCCGTGCACGAAGTGGTCGTCGCCCTCCGGGCAGCGCGCCGCAGCGGCACCGCCTGCACCAAGTCGAAAGCCGACGTCAATCTTTCCGGCGCCAAGCCATGGCGGCAAAAGGGCACGGGCCGTGCCCGCGCCGGCTACAAGTCGTCCCCAGTCTGGGTCGGCGGCGGCGTGGTCTTCGGACCGAAGCCCCGCGATTACTCCAAGATTGTGACGAAGTCGGTCCGCCGGCTCGCCCTTCGCAAGGCGCTCAGCGCCCGGATCATCGCCGGCGACGTGCTGGTGGTCGATAGCTTCGCCATCGAAACTCCCAAGACCAAGGCGTTCGTGACCTGGGTCAAGGAAAACGTGGGCGTCGAAAAAGCCCTGATCATTTCCACCGTATTTGACGAGAACACCTTCAAGGCAGCCCGCAACGTTCAACCCACCCGGTTGATCAATGCCGCCGAGGTCAACACCGAAGACCTTCTTGCTTACAAGAAGATCGTGGTGACCCGCGACGCCCTGGCCAAGCTGGCAGAAAGGATCCAGTAATGAACGAGCCCTACGATTTGATTCACACGATCGCCCTCACCGAAAAGGCGACCCTGCTGAGCGAAAAGCTGAACACCTACGTGTTCCGCGTCGCTCCTCACGCCAACAAAGTCCAGATCAAGAACGCGATTCGTCAGCTGTTCGGAAAGACTGTTGTTGCTGTGAACACCTGCAACTACGCCGGCAAGAAGCGCCGCGAACGCCGCGCCGACCAAGGCCGCACCGCCCACTGGAAGAAAGCGTTCGTTACGCTGAAGCAGGGCGAAAAGATCGAACTCGCATAACTTTACACGGACTATGGCACTGAAAACTTTCCGTCCTCTAACGCCCGCGCAACGCTTCAAAGCGCTGCCCGCGTTTGAGGAAATCACAAAGTCCAAGCCGGAGAAAAGCCTGCTTGTCACGCTCAAGAAGTCGGGCGGTCGCAATAATCGCGGACGCATGACCTCGCGCCACATCGGCGGCGGCCACAAGCAGAAATACCGGCTGATCGATTTCAAACGTCGCAAATTCGGCGTGCAGGCCGAAGTGGTCGGCATCGAATACGACCCGAACCGCACCTGCCGCATCGCGCTCGTCCAATATACAGACGGCGAAAAGAGCTATATCCTCGCTCCGGTCGGCCTCGCAGTCGGCATGAAGGTTAGCTCCGGCGAAAGCGCCGCCCCGGAAGTGGGCAACGCCCTTCCGCTCAAGAGCATCCCGCTTGGAACTTCGGTTCACAACGTCGAACTCTCTCCCGGCCGCGGCGGTCAGATTGCCCGCAGCGCAGGCCAGCATGCGATCCTGAGCAACCGCGAAGGCGGCTATGCTCTGGTCAAAATGCCCTCCGGTGAGATCCGCAAGATTCACGAAAGTTGCTTCGCCACGATCGGCCAGGTTGGAAACGTTGATCACATGAACGTTTCCCGCGGTAAAGCCGGGCATTCCCGCTGGGTCGGTCGCCGTCCGCATGTCCGCGGCATGGTGATGAACCCGATCGATCACCCGATGGGTGGCGGTCAGGGCAAATCGAAGGGTGGCGGTGGACGCCATCACCCGATGAGTCCGTGGGGTCAGCTTGCCAAGGGCTTCAAGACCCGCCGCAAGCACAAGGAAAGCAATAACTTCATTGTTCAGCGCCGTAACGCCAAGAAGTAGTATATGGGAAGATCACTTAAAAAAGGCCCCTTCGTTGAGCTTCATCTGCTCGAGAAGATCGACAAGATGAACGACGGAGCCGTCAAGAAGCCGATCAAGACCTGGTCGCGCCGCTCGATGATTACACCGGAATTTGTGGGACACACGTTCCTGGTGCACAACGGTAAAATTTTTAACTCGGTGTTTGTGACGGAAAACATGGTCGGTCACAAGCTTGGGGAGTTCTCCCCGACGCGCGTGTTCAAGAAGCACGGCGCACACACCGCTAAGGTGGCGAAGTAGTTTAATGAATTGCCCTGCTATAATGGCAGGCGTGGTAATGCTGGCGCTGACATATGGGTCGGTGGCCATAGGGGCTGGTTCTTTCTCAGATCTAGACATAGAATTTTCGGAGGCGAAAGTGACGCTTCAGACGGTGACCGCGGAGAATCAACTTCTCAAAAGTCAACTGGCTGAGGCGCAGGAAGCGATCAAATCGCTGACTGACAGCCTGGCCGTTGCAAACGGTGAGGCTGAGGTTTTCCGAAGGGAGGCGGCTGAACTTAAGCTGCGAATGGAAGCGCTTGGAGTCGATGGGCTCAGCGCCGACAAGAGCAAACTTGAGCAACGGCTGCTGAAGGCGGTCCGCGATCTCCAACTCGTTCAAAGCGAGAAGGACAAGCTGGCCGACGAATTGGTGCAGCTCAGCGAAGCGGTCTTGCGGTACACAAAAAGCGCAACGACCGAGGACGCTGAAGCCCGAATGGCTCTGGAAGCAAGGTTGGGGGAAGTTGGCGAAGCGATGGGAATTCCCGGGAATGACACCGGAGAAGCCGGAAGCAAGTCGACGCGACTCGAACCGAGCGACCTGAACAACGGGATGGTCGTGAGCATCAAAGAGGAACTCTCCCTGGTAATCGCCAACGTAGGCAGCCGACAAGGGGCAAAAGTGGGGATGCCGTTCCGGGTTATCAGAAATGATACCTCGATCGGATTGGTGAGGGTGGTGGATGTGCGGGAAAAAATTTGCGGCGCCGTGATACAAAGTCTGGACTCAGGAAAGAACAAAATTAAAGTGGGCGACCGCCTCCGGGTGGATGCCAGGTAAATTTTAACAACATGCAGATTCTATCGACATACAAGTATGCGCACATCTCGGCCTTCAAGGCTCGGGAAGTGACGCGTGAAATTCAGGGCCTGCCGGTCGCAACGGCACTGGACATCGTTGCGTTCAGCCCGAGAAAGGCAGCGGTAATGGTTGCCAAGACGCTCAAAAGCGCCGTGGCCAACGCCGAAAACAACGCCAACCTGCGTGTCGAATCGCTTGTCGTCAAGGAAGCGACCGTCGGGGAAGGGCCAACCGCCAAGCGGTTTCAGCCCAAGGCGCGCGGCAGTGCCGGCCCGATCCTAAAACGTTCATCCCACATTCGCATCGTGCTGACCGACGAAGTCGAGATCAAGACGCGGGCGAACAAGGCCAAATCGGCCAAGGGCGCAAAGAAATCCAAAGCAACTCAGGGGACCAAATAAGTTATGGGGCAGAAAGTTAATCCGATCGGCTACCGCCTCGCGCTCAATCGCGACTGGCGCTCGCGCTGGTATGCATCGCCCAAAGATTTTCCGGTGTTCCTTCACACGGACCTGAAGATTCGCAATTACGTTAAGAAGAAGCTCGCCCAGGCGGCAGTTTCCAAGGTCGTCATCGAACGCGCCTGGAACAGCCTTCGCGTCACCATCTTCACGGCCCGGCCTGGCATCGTCATCGGACGCAAGGGGACGGAAATCGAGAAGATGACCGAAGAGATCGGTTCGATGTCCGGTGGCAAGCAGGTGAAAATCGACATCCAGGAGATCAAGACTCCGGAGCTCGACGCCCAGCTCGTCTCCGAGAACATCGCTCTTCAGATCGAGCGCCGTATTTCTTTCCGCCGCGCCATGAAGAAGGCCGTTCAGACCACGATGGATTTCGGTGCCCAGGGCATCAAGGTTCGTTGCGCAGGTCGCCTCGGCGGCGCTGAAATTTCCCGCGCTGAGCGCTACCACGAAGGCAAAGTGCCTTTGCACACGCTCCGCACCCCGATTGACTACGGTTTCTCGGAAGCCAACACCGTTTACGGCAAAATTGGCGTGAAGGTTTGGATGTGCAAACCCGAAGTGACTCCCGAAACGGAAGCCGCCCAGCAGAGAGAAGCCCGGGAACCCAGAGAACGAGGCCCGAGGGAATCGCGTGAAGCGCGTGAAGCTCGCATGGCCAGACAGAACGCCTAACCGGCCAACCCAGATTTTTAGAGGAGACTCCTTATGCCATTGATGCCCAAACGCGTGAAATACCGGAAGACGCAGCGCGGAAGCCGCTCCGGAATTGCATCACGCAACGTGACCATCGATTTCGGCGCCTACGCGTTGCAGACGCTTGAGCGCGCATGGATCACCAACACCCAGATCGAAGCCGCTCGTGTTGCGCTTACCCGCAACATGAAACGCAAAGGCAAGCTCTGGATCCGGATTTTCCCGGACAAATCCGTCACTGCCCGTCCGCCGGAAACCCGAATGGGTAAAGGCAAAGGCCAGCCGGAATACTGGGTGGCGGTGGTTCGTCCCGGCAACATCCTGTTCGAACTCGACGGCGTGCCGGAGTCGGTCGCCCGTGAATCCCTGCGCCTGGCGGCCACAAAACTGCCGATCCGCACCAAATTTTTGTCCCGTCACCGGGTTGCTGCTTGAGGTATGAAGATCAAAGAAATTAGAGAACTCAGTATTGGTGAGCTCCAGACGCGCAAGCGGGAGTTGAACCAGGAAACTTTTCACCTCCGTTTGCAGAAGCAGACCGGCCAGCTCGAAAAGCCGAGCCAGATCACCCTGATCCGGCGCGAACTCGCGAGGATTGAAACCGTGCTCGCTCAACGCAGCGGCCAAGCCTAAGACCCACGTCAAATGACCGAGAATCAAACGAACGCAAACGATACCGCCCGCAATCTGCGCAAGTCGCGCGTGGGCCAGGTGGTGTCCAGCAAGATGAACAAGACCGCCGTCGTTCAGACGGTGACGCGCGTGCCGCACGCCACTTTTGGCAAGATCGTCAAGCAGGTGAAGAAATTCCATGCCCATGACGAAGAGAACAAAGCTCAAGTGGGTGACACGGTTCGCATCATGGAGACGCGTCCGCTCAGCAAATTAAAACGCTGGCGGATTGTTGAAATCCTCAAACATTAGTGTAAGCTCGCATCCCTTTTTCGCAGTATGCTCCAGATCCGATCCAGAATCGACGTAGCCGATAATACCGGCGCCCGGATGGCCAAGATGATTGGCGTCATCGGCAAGCCGACCAAAACCGCGCACGTTGGCGACATCATCACGGCTCACGTCCGCGAAGCCTCTCCCGGTGGTACCGTGAAAAAAGGCGACGTTGTCCGAGCGGTCATCGTCCGCTCCAAGCACCCCGTCCGCCGTGAAGACGGTTCCTATCTCCGCTTCGATAACAACGCAATGGTGATTATCGACAAGGATTTGAATCCTCGCGGAACCCGTATTTTCGGCCCTGTTGCCCGCGAACTCCGCGAGCGTAATTTCATGAAGATCGTTTCCCTCGCACCTGAAGTTCTATGAAGTTGAATTTTCACGTTAAGAAGGGCGACCAGGTCGAGGTGATCTCCGGCAACCACAAGGGTGCTGTCGGGAAAGTCCTCCAAGTTGTCGCCAAAAAGAACCATGTGCTGATCGAAGGCGTTCGCCTCATCAAAAAGCACACCAAAAAATCCGAAGCGCATCCTCAGGGAGCCATCGTCGAACGCGAAGGCCCGATTCACGTTTCCAACGTGAAGGTGATTGAACGCGCGGAGAAACCTGCCGGCAAGCCGGACAAAAAGAAGGCGGCCTAAGGGCCCGTGTAGTATATGGCAGTAGAGCTTTACCAAGAATACAAGGAACGGGTAATTCCCGCCCTGACGGCCAAACTCGGCTATAAGAACGTCCACCAGGTGCCGCACGTTGAAAAAGTCGTGGTCAACACTTGCGTCGGATCATCCTCGGACGTCAAGCAGGCGTTGGAAGACGCCAAGGCTGAAATGACCCTGATCACCGGCCAGAAGCCGGCGGAGACCCGCGCCAAGAAGAGCATCTCCAACTTCAAACTGCGCGACAAGCAGGCGATCGGCGCCAAAGTCACCCTGCGCGGCGCGAAGATGTATGAATTCCTGGAGCGCCTCATCAAGACCGCGCTGCCTCGCATTCGTGACTTTCGTGGGATTTCGCCTCGTGCATTTGACGGGCAGGGCAATTACACCCTGGGCGTCACCGACCAGAGCATCTTCCCAGAAGTGGAACTCGATAAGATCAAGCGGAACATCGGGTTTGACATCACCATCGTAACCAGCGCAAAAACCAATGCGGAGGCCAAGGCCCTGCTGGTTGAGTTGGGGGTTCCGTTCACCGACAAGGCGAAAAAGGCCGCGGCCGAGAAGGCCTAATTTTTGATATGAGCAATATTTCCGATCCCATTGCCGATTTTCTGACGCGCCTGCGTAACAGCACTGCTGCGCGGAAGGCGGAGTCGCTCGTTCCTTACTCCAAGATCAAGGTGGAGATTGCCCGTATCCTCAAGCAGGAAGGCTATATCTCCGACTACGAGTTGGACACGACAGGGACGTTCCCCGTAATTCGCATTTCTCTCAAGTATGTCAACCGCACGGGCGCCATCACGGGCCTCAAGCGGGTTAGCAAGCCGGGTCTCCGTCGCTACGTCGGTTCGCAGGATATTCCTCGCGTTCTGGGCGGCCTCGGGATCTCGATTCTCTCGACGCCCCGCGGAGTTATTTCGGGTCGCGAAGCAAAGAAACAAAACGTCGGCGGCGAGCTGCTCGCTTACGTCTGGTAACTCTGGAATTGTATGTCGCGAATTGGAAAAAAGAGCATTGATCTCCCGGCAGCGGTGAAGGTCGCAGTCTCGCCTGAGGGCGGGATCAAAGTTGAGGGTCCCAAGGGTAAACTCGAATGGACGCTTCCCAAGAATGTCAACGTCCGCATCGATGGCGGGTTGGTTCTGGTCGAGCGCACCAGCGAGGCGCGCAATGTCCGCGCTCTCCATGGTCTCTCCCGCGCGCTGGTCGCCAACATGATTGTGGGCGTCTCGGCCGGGTTCACCAGGGATCTCGAAATTCAGGGCGTCGGCTTCAAGGCCGCCGTTCAAGGCACGGCTCTGAATTTGAGCCTCGGCTTCTCGCACCCCGTGTTGTTCCCGATCCCGGACGGCATCAAGGTGACGGTCGCCGATAACACCAAGATTAAGATCGAAGGGATCGACAAAAAAGTTGTCGGTCAAGTCGCGGCAGATATCCGCGCTTACTACCCGCCTGAGCCTTACAAGGGCAAGGGTGTCCGCTATGCTGGCGAACAGATCGTCCGCAAGGAAGGCAAAACCGTTCAATAACGTCCTATGGCTTCTCTGGAAAAAGTTAAAATGCGCCACGTCCGGATCCGTAAAAAGGTCACCGGCACGGCAGAACGCCCCCGCTTGGCTGTTCACTTCTCGGGCAAGAATGTTTATGCCCAGGTGATCGACGATGTGGCGGGACGCACCCTGGCTGCGGCAACCACCACTGAAAAGGGGTTGAAGGGCGACAAATCGCTCCGCGCCAACGTTGCCACCGCCAGCACGATCGGCAAAATGATCGCCGAGCGCAGCAAAGGCGCCAACGTGAGCAAAATCGTATTTGATCGCGGTGGTTTCCAATACCACGGCAAAGTGAAAGCGCTGGCTGACGCCGCGCGTGAAGCTGGACTAGAATTCTAATTATGGCAGGACCTCAAAACCGTAGAGACGGGCGCCGCGGCGACCGCAGAGACAGCAACGAACCCAAGTCGGACCTGACCGAGAAGGTCGTGTTCATCAATCGTTGCGCCAAGGTGGTTAAAGGTGGACGCCGTTTTAGCTTTAGCGCCTTGATCGTCACCGGCAACCGCGCTGGCAAAGTCGGTTACGGTTTCGGCAAGGCGAACGAAGTCTCCGAAGCCATTCGCAAGGCTTCCGAAGCTGCCAAGAAAGACCTCAAGCCCGTAGCCATCAATGGAAACACCATCCCTCACGAGGTGATCGGTGAATTCGGCGGCGGCCGCGTTCTGCTCCGTCCGGCATCGCCCGGAACCGGCGTGATCGCTGGCGGCGGCGTCCGTGCCGTGGTGGAAGCAGCCGGTATCCGTGACGTGCTCGCCAAATCTCTCGGTTCGAGCAATCACGCCAACGTGGTGAAAGCCACCATCGACGCATTGAAGGCTCTCCGCCTTCGCGAAGACATTTACAAAATCCGCGGCATCGCCAAGGCCGTAACCCCCGCTGTTCAAGCGGAAGCTTAATTAAGGTTTCATCATGAATCTTCAGACAATGAAGCCCCGTCCAGGGGCCACGCACCGGGTCAAACGCCTGGGTTGCGGCGAAAGTTCCGGCCACGGAAAAACTAGCGGCAAGGGCCACAAAGGCCAGAAGGCCCGCTCCGGCGGTTCCATCCGCCTCGGGTTCGAAGGCGGCCAGATGCCTTTGATCCGCCGTTTGCCAAAACGCGGTTTCAATAACGCCGAGTTCAAGACCAAGTGGGCTGTTGTGAATGTGAGCGACCTGAACCTCTTTGAGGACGGCGCCATCGTTAACGAAGAGGCGCTGCTTGCCAAGAAGCTCATTCGCGGGATCTACGACGGAGTCAAAGTTCTCGCCAACGGCGAACTCACCAAAAAGCTCACGGTCACGGCAGATAAAGTCAGTGCTGCGGCTTTGGAGAAAATCCAGAAGGCTGGCGGAAGCGTTGAGGCGCCCGCCGCCCGCTAACCAAGCGGTCCAAAACTGCCTGCATGATTTCGGCCTTTACCAACACGTTCAAAATTCCGGAGCTGCGGAATCGTGTAATCTTTACACTGCTGTTCCTGGTCGTCGTTCGTATCGGCGCGGCAATCACCTGCCCCGGCGTGGATGCCTCCGTGCTTCAGTCGTGGTTTGCAAATGAAGTAAACCGGCAGGCTGGTGGCAGCGTTGCGGCGCTGTTCAATATGTTCAGTGGCGGTGCGCTGGAAAATTGCGCGGTGTTCTCGTTGGGCGTCATGCCCTACATCAGTGCATCGATCATGCTCCAGTTGCTCACCGCGGTCATCCCGCAGTTGGCCAAGCTCGCCAAGGAAGATGGCGGCAGGGCGAAAATCATGCAGTACACGCGCTATGCCACCATAGCGCTTTGCATATTCCAGGGCTACCTTTTGGCGATCTCTTTCCAGAGTCCCGCCTCGAATCCGTTTCTTCCGAACATCGGCGATACCATCGCCCGGTTGGGTCGGCCTCTGGTGGTCTCTCCAGGGTTTGGCTTTATCTTCACGTCGGTTCTCTCGCTAACGGCTGGGACGATGTTTTTGATGTGGGTCGGCGACCAGATTACCGATCGCGGGATCGGAAACGGTATGTCGCTGATCATCACGATCGGCATCGTTGCGCGCTTGCCCGCCGCATTGATCCAGGCGTGGAAAACGTTTGTTCCAAGTGGTGGCCAGCAGAGCCAGGTTAGCCCGATGATCCTGGTGTTGATGGTTGCTTTCTTTGTCCTCGTGATCGCGGCAGTCATTTGCGTCACGCAGGCCCAGCGTAAAATCAGCGTTCAGTATGCCAAGCGCGTTGTGGGCCGGAAAGTCTATGGCGGGCAGACGCAGTACATGCCGCTGAAGGTCAATTACGCCGGCGTCATGCCGATCATTTTCGCCCAGGCGCTGCTGATGTTCCCGTCGCAGATCGTCAACATGGGATTCAAACAGTATTCCTGGGCGCAGAAACTCGCCGGAATGCTCACCGATGGATGGCTGCACTACAGCCTTTACGGGGCGATGATTTTCTTCTTCAGTTACTTCTGGGTGGCTACGCAATTTCAGCCCCAGCAGATTGCCGACGATCTCAAGAAATACGGCGGCTATGTTCCCGGCGTGCGCCCCGGAAAGCCGACGGCCGATTTCCTCGATTTCGCAATGACGCGTCTGACGTTTGCCGGCGCGGTGTTCCTTACGATCATCGCCATTCTGCCGCAGATGCTCTCGCGCATGTTGAACGTGCCTTACATCGCGGCCCAGTTCTTTGGCGGCACCAGTTTGCTCATTTGCGTCGGCGTGGTGCTCGATACCATGCGGCAGATTGAAACCCATTTGATTCAACGCCACTATGACGGATTTCTGCGCAAGGGTCGTCTTCGCGGGCGTTTCGACCGCACTCCGGCCGGTCGCGGCGAGGCGGTGCAACAAGGTGCGCTTATCTGGGCATACGCCGCGGTCGCACTGATCGTCGTCGCCGCACTGGCTGTGTTTCTCGCAAAGCATCTGAGCTAGTGAAAAAGCGGATTGTGCTCTTGGGCCCACCCGCTTCTGGCAAGGGGACGCAGGCGGAAATGATCAAGGATCGATTTCAGATCGAACCCACTTCACCCGGAGCAATGCTGCGGGACGAAATGCGCCGGGGCACTCCGCTTGGGATCGAAGCCGACAGTTACACCAGCCATGGTCAGTTGGTTCCCGATTCCCTGGTCATTGAATTGGTCAAGTCCTGGCTTGAAACTCACGACGGCTCGTTCGTTTTTGACGGATTCCCCCGAACCATCGCGCAGGCCGAAGCGCTGGAATCCATTCTCGCGGCGCGCAACACACCTCTGGAGGTGGCCTTCTTTTTCGAGATACGCGTTGAACGCATTCGCGAGCGCGTTCTGAATCGCGTGAGCTGTGAAGAGTGCGGCCGGATTTTCGGCGCGGGCTTTCATTTCGATTCCGCTCGCCAGGCCTGCCCGGTCTGCAGCGGGAAGTTGATTCGCCGCAAGGACGACACCCTCGAAGCGCTTGAGCAGCGGATGGAAGAGTACCGGCAGAAGACTGAGCCCCTCGTAAAATTCTATCGCCAACGCGGGATTCTCCATGAATTATGCGCCGACGCTCGGCCGGAAACCGTATTCTCCGAAATATCAACAGTTTTGGAAGCCGCATGATTCCCATCAAGACCGCTCGCGACATTGAAAAAATGCGCGCTGCCTGCAAGGCGGCGGGTGAGGTGCTTGATCGTACGGCTGCCGTCATTCGCCCGGGGATCAGCACGAAGGAAGTCGATGAAGCCGCCGCGCAGTTCATGGCCGAGCTTCATTGCAAGAGCGCTTTTCTTGGGTATCGCGGATTTCCAGGCAACATTTGCATTTCGTTGAATGAAGAGGTCGTCCACGGCATCGGTTCCGTTCGGAAGATTCAATACGGCGACGTGGTCAAGCTCGACGTTGGTGTGATTAAGGACGGTTGGGTGGGAGACACTGCGACTACCGTTCCGGTCGGGGCAATCGATGAAGCGCTGCAACGCCTTCTTTCCGTGACTGAGGAATCGCTGCGCATCGCGATTTCACACGCAACCGACGGGACCCGGCTCGGAGATCTCGGCGCCGCGGTCGAAGAAGCAGTGACTGCTCACGGTTTTACCGTGGTGCGCGAATTTGTCGGACACGGCGTGGGGCGCAAATTGCATGAAGAGCCCCAGATCCCGAATTATGGCCGCCGTGGTTCCGGGCCGCGAATGAAGGCCGGGATGACGCTGGCGATCGAGCCGATGGTCAACATGGGCGTCGCGGCGGTGAAGATTTTGCCCGATAAATGGACGGTCGTGACGGCGGATGGAAAGCCGTCCGCCCATTTCGAGCACACAGTTTTGATTACGCGGGGTGAACCTGAAATACTCACATGGCGAGAAAAGACGCTATCGAAGTAGAAGGCAAGGTGGTCGAGTTGCTCCCGAACACAATGTTTCGGGTCGAATTACGCAACGGCCACCGTGTTTTGGCACATATTTCAGGAAAAATGCGATTACACTTCATTCGCATCTTGCCAGGCGACAAAGTTCTGCTAGAAATGTCCCCTTACGACTTGTCGAAAGGGCGAATAACCTTCCGGCAAAAGTGAGACTTGATTTCGAAAGTCGCTCTGGAAATGAGTAGGTTTTCCAGTGCGGTTTTTTCGTCCCTTGAAGGGCCCAAAAACTATGAAAGTTAGAGCATCGGTAAAAAGACTGTGTGAATCTTGCAAGATCGTCAAACGCAAGAACGTCGTGCGCGTTCTGTGTAAAAACGCGCGCCATAAACAGCGCCAAGGCTAACGCGACAACCTCAGCGCGCATTTAAAAGAACCATTTTCAGCATATGCCACGACTACTTGGAGTAGAAATTCCCGGCGACAAACGCATCGAGGCGTCCCTGCCTTACATTTACGGCATCGGGCCGGCTTGGGCGAAAAAGATCCTTGAACAGGCCAACATCGACCCGAACGTCCGGGCCAAAAACCTGTCGGTTGAGCAAATCAACCAGATCATTCAGGCGATCACCGCCAACAACCTTTTGATCGAAGGCGACCTGCGCCGGGATATTCAAAGCAATCTCAAGCGCCTGCAGGCCATCAACTGCTACCGGGGACTCCGCCATCGTCGTGGATTGCCGGTTCGCGGTCAGCGCACCTCCACCAACGCCCGTACCCGCAAGGGGCCGCGCAAGACCGTGGGTGTCCAGCGCGCAAAGGACGCAAAGAAGTAATTTAGAAACTAGATATTATGGCAGAAGATACGAACGAACCCGTGACGCCAGCCGCGCCGGAAGCCGCTGCGCCGGTCGCTCCAGCCGCAGCCCCGGAAGCCGCGCCAGCCGCCGAAGCTCCCGCTAAAAAGAAAGCCGCTCCCAAGGCCAAGAAAGCTGCGGCAGCCGCCGCCGCTCCGGAACCCAAGAAAGAGGAGAATCTTTCTTTGGACCCGAACGTCATTGAGCCCGTCAAGATCATCAAGGCGAAGGGCGCCAAGAATGTTCACACCGGCATTGCCCATGTGCAGGCCAGTTTCAACAACACCATCGTCAGCATCACCGACCAGAACGGCGCGGTGATCGGATGGTCGAGCGCAGGCAAGGCTGGCTTCCGCGGTTCGCGTAAGAGCACTGCCTATGCCGCCCAGATGGTTGCCCAGGACGCATGCCGTCAGGCGATGGGGCACGGTCTCAAAGAAGTCGAGGTTCGCGTCAAAGGCCCAGGCGCCGGTCGTGAATCCGCGGTTCGCGCCATGCAGGCCATGGGGCTGGACATCACCGTCATCAAAGACGTCACCCCCGTTCCTCACAACGGATGCCGCCCGCCCAAACAGCGCCGCGTCTGATCTTTTAAACACCTTTTTTTATGGCTCGTTACACAGGACCGAAATCGAAAATCAGCCGCCGCTTCGGAGTGCCAATCTTTGGCCCGTCCAAGGCACTTGAGCGGAAAAACTACGGCCCCGGCATGCACGGCCCCAAGGGCTCCCGGCGCAAACAGTCCGAATACGCCTTGGCCTTGGCTGAAAAGCAGAAGCTCCGTTACCAATACGGCTTGCTCGAGCGTCAGTTCCGCCGCTATTTCCAGACCGCTCTCACCCGCCGCGGTGTTACCGGTGAAATCCTCCTTCAACTGCTGGAGACCCGTTTGGACAACGTGGTCTATCGGCTCGGGTTCGCGAACTCCCGTTCCGCAGCTCGCCAGCTCGTCAACCACGGCCACGTTGCCGTCAATGGCCGCAAGGTGGACATCTCTTCTTACAATGTGCGCCCCGGCGACAAGGTTTCCGTAAAGGACAAGCCTTCTTCGCGCAGCCTCGCTGCCCGGTTCCTGGAACTCACCCAGATCGCTCCGGTGCCGGATTGGCTTATCTTGGACAAAGAGCATTTCGCGGGCGTCGTTTCCCGGATTCCTACCAAGGAAGAAATCGCTCCGATCGTCAACGAGCAGCTCATCGTCGAGTTGTATTCGCGCTAAGCGATTCCAGAGAGTTAGTTTTCAGCAAGGCCGGGGAGAAATCCCCGGCCTTGTTGTTTTGAGGAGGAGAGAGGAATGGGACTGATACGACGGATGGGACTGATGGGACTTATATCCGTCCCATAGGTCTCATCCGTCCTATCCGTCCCATCTTTCCAACCCTCCCACGCGAGGCTAGTCTTTCGGTCGATTCTACAAAGTCCGCTCGGGAATTATTTATGAAAGCATCTACCATGGCTCGCCTTTCAATGGCGCTCGTTTTCGGATTGTGCTGCCGGCTTTCCGCTCAGGCACCCACGCCTTCCGAGGCGACCGAGGCTTGGAATGCCATCGCGGAGATGACGCCGCACCCTGTTCCTCCCCCGGAATGGCAGGAGAAGCAACCGTCCAAAGAAGTCGTTGAATCCTGGCGCCAAAGCGAAAATGCGCGCCTCTCAAAGCTCGCGGAGCAAGCCCGTGAATACTACGGGAAATTTCCTAAAGATATTCATGCCCCGGAAGCCCGGCGCAAGGAACGTCAGGCTGTGGCTTCGGCTGCCCGGTTCGGAGACCCAGGCGCCCAGATGCGGCTTGAGGAAATCGAGCGGGCGATGTTGAAAGATCCCGGCACTTCGCCAAAGGATCGCTACGAGCTTCGTTCCCTTCAGGTTCGGCGAAATGCACAGGGCGACGCCGCCGCCTTGGAGCGCGGGGCTCGGGAATTGTTGAAAGAGTTCCCCGCAGAGCCCCAGACCTATTCCCTTCTGCTTGCGTCCGCCGCGCAGGACTTGGACGCTCGAACCCGGGGGATTGTTGAGGAAGTTTTAAAAAGCAATGCGCCCGAAGACATTAAAGGCCGCGCCAAGGGCCTCTTGAATCGAATGGACGCGGTTGGCAAGCCTCTGGATCTCCGCTTCACGGCGGTGGATGGCCGCACAGTCGCCCTTCAGCAGATGAAAGGCAAAGTCGTGCTCATCGATTTTTGGGCGACTTGGTGCGGACCGTGCATGGCAGAACTTCCTCCCGTCAAGGAAGCCTATGCCCGTTTGCACGAGCAAGGTTTTGAGATCGTCGGCGTTTCTTTGGACAGCGACAAAGCGACCTTCGAACGGTTCCTCTCAGAGGAAGAACTACCGTGGCCACAGTATTTCGACGGCAAAGGATGGGGCAACAGCCTGGCGCAGCAGTACGCAATCGCCAGCATTCCCACGATGTGGCTGGTGGATAAAAACGGGATCTTGCGAGACCTGAGTGCGCGCCAAGACCTTGAGACTAAAGTCGAAAAGCTGCTGGCGGAGCCTTAGGTCGAACGTGACACCGGTTCCAGCCGCAATACTGTTCGGATTGAGAAATGCCCGTCAAAATACGTCTTTTAGCGCCAAAGGCGCGACCCCATATCAGCCTGGGGCATCGCCCCAG
>SESF01011396.1_pt1 | contig 20828 bp, 18 predicted proteins | sample 3171521 | NCBI WGS metagenome assembly SESF01 (sample SAMN10866945, study PRJNA518727) | freshwater metagenome | biome: subpolar coniferous forest; feature: holomictic lake; material: water; isolation source: holomictic Lake 227, 6 m and 8 m depth | place: Canada: near Kenora, Ontario | collected...
ATCTTTTTCCGGCCACCATTATCGATTTGGCTGTGGAAACGCTCGTTCAGAAGCTTGTCACGAATTGCCCGGCTCAAAGCTACTGTCTGGAGATCAGCGAGCAGCAGATCCTCGGGGAACCCTCCCACCTGATCGGTCCGGTGGAGGAACTCAAGCGCTATGGCATTTCGATCGCCGTCGATGACGTCGGCTTCGGAAACACCTGTCTTGAAAGTCTCATCCTGCTCGAGCCGGATGTGATCAAGCTGGATAAGAAATACATACGCGGGATCGCACAAGACATTCATATCGAGCGCTCCCTCCGCCGCACCCTCAAAATCGCGTCGGACTTGAACGCCGAGGTGATCGCTGAGGGTATTGAAACACAAGAAGATCTGGACAAGCTCAAGGAGCTTGGTGTCAAATACGGTCAGGGATTCTATCTGGGAATGCCCGCGTGAGTCAGGTGCCAAAAATATCATGAAAAAAAAATCTTCGGGGTCCGGCCGCGACCCTCTGCTCTTCGCCACAAACCTAAAATTCCTTTTGTCTTTCCTTTTCCTTGTTTTTTTTGCCGTGGGCAATTTCCTCATCATGAACGATCAGATCCGCCATGCCAATAAAGATGCCTTGATCATCAGTTTTATGGAAAGTCAGTACAGCCTGGTCCAAAAAACGACTTTTCTTTCCATCTCCTATGCCCAATCCATGGACCCCCGCGAACGAAGCGACCTCCGGAAAACCATCCATGAAGAACTCACATCGCTTCTTGTTTTCGGCACCACTTCCAACGATATTTTTTCAGAAAAAACAGGTCTCTCTCACCCGTTGATCCATGTCCTGCGAGGTCTTTATCACTCCTCGGCTTCTCCCTTAAATGGCGAGTTGGAAGACTATGTCTCCGCCCTGAAGAAATTCCTGATAGGTTCTCCGGTCCGGGTCCGCGCAGACAACCTTCAGCTGGTGTCCTTCCAGACGAAAAGCACGCGCCTTCTCGGTACCATGCGCTCAACCATAAAGAAATTCCAGAAAAACACGAGCTCTCAGATACTCTTCCTTCAAAATGTGGGCCGCGCACTTTTTGTTTTAGACTTTTTTTGCCTGGGATTGATCGGGGCGCTGGTATTCCTGCCGACTCTCGGGGAGCTTGGCATCTATCTCCAGGGATTCAAGAACATCAATGAAGGGTTGGAGCTGAAAGTCGCCGAAAGAACAGCGGAGCTGGAGCAAAAGTCGCGGCAAATCGGGCTTTCGAACGCGGAGTTGCGTGATCAAATTGAGCAAAGGATCCGGATCGAAAAAGAGCTCCGCCAAACGAACTCCTTTTTAGATTCGATCATCGAAAACATTCCCGACATGGTTTTTATCAAGGAAGCGTCCGAGCTGCGCTTTGTTCGCTTTAATCGGGCAGGCGAAGAACTCATCGGGCACAAACGCGAAGACCTGCTTGGAAAAAATGATTATTCTTTTTTTCCGAAGGCTGAGGCGGATTTCTTCGTCGAGAAGGATAAGAAAACAATGGCCGGGGGAACCCTTCTTGAGATCGCGGAAGAATCCATCCACACAAGCAAAAAAGGCGTTCGCATCCTTCACACCAAAAAGATCCCTATTTTTGACATGCGGGGAAAACCCGCTTATTTACTCGGGATCTCCGAAGACATCACGGAGAGGATACGCTCCGAAAAGCAAATGAGGGATTTTTCGATCGCCATGGAGAATGCCCTGGACGGCATCGCCCGGATGGACCCTCAAAAGAAGATCCTGAGCGTCAATAAGGCCTACGCCGCCATGATGGGCTATACTGCGGAGGAAATGGTGGGGCTAAACCGCATGACGACGATCTGTCCCGAGGACTCGAACAAAGCTTCGATCGCATTTGATGAAATGAAACGTTCCGGCAAAGCGGAGACCGAGGTCAAGGCCCTGAGAAAGAACGGCTCGATCTTCCATCAATATGTCTGCATCGTGCGGGCCGTGGATAAAAATGGGGATTTTGACGGATTTTACTGTTTTGCTAAAGACGTTACCGAACACAAATACCGGGAGGCCCTCGAGATCAAAGCGGAGCTGATCCAGATGGTTTCGCATGAGCTCCGCACCCCGATCCACTCGGTCAAAGAAGGCCTGAGCATTATTCTCGAAGGTCTCACCGGCGAGATCTCTGCCGAGCAGAAAGAGGTGCTCAATATCTCCAAACGGTGCGTCGACCGGCTGGTGCGTCTTGTCAACGACGTCCTTGCCTTCCATAAAATGGAGGCGGGAGTGCTGGAATTCCATATGAAAAAAGAAGATTTGAATAAAATCCTCAAAGAGGCCGGCCTGTCCATGCGCCCGCTGATAGAAAACAAGAACCTCCATTTAAAACTGGAACTCGATGCCCAACTTCCGGAAGTCGAGCTCGACCACGACAAGATTCTCCAGGTCCTTACGAACCTGATCCAGAATGCCATCAAGTTCACACTTCAGGGCGAGATCTCACTGATCTCCGCCGTAACGGCTGATGGCGTCAGGATCTCGGTGAAAGACACGGGGATAGGCGTCCAGCAGCAAGACGTCTCTAAGCTTTTTAGAAAATTTGGCCAGCTGGAATCCGCCAAACTCGTCGCTCCGGGTGGCACGGGGCTTGGGCTTGCCATTTCTAAAAAGATCGTGGAAGAGCATCACGGTAACATTGAAATAGAATCGGAATTTAAAAAAGGAAGCATCTTCTCTTTTGTGCTTCCTCTTGAACAGCCTAAATCCGACCGCCCTTCCGCCCGGTAAAAACTATTTTCCCGATGGCGGCTCTCAAAAGATCCTGGGATTCCGTGTGTTTGCGTGCCTCCTATCTCACGGGGTAATAATTTGGCCTGCACTGTGGAAAGAGGGAAGGATTTGGAACAGCTTCTGTCAACCCGCTTGCGTCCCACCGCTTTTTATTTCACGGATCTCAATCGTCGTGATGAATCCCCTGAATACCCGCGGCATTCAGGAGGACGGCTACAGCAGGGCTGGGTGTCACGGAAGGAGCCCGGATAACCCGGATCAGGACCCGGATCTCTTCGTCCGCAGGGATCCATTTGGGTTGAATATCGAACGCGAGTTCTTGTGTTTCAAACTTTGTGATCTTTTCTTCAGTGCTTTTTTTCATGACTTCCACGGAATAGACCGTCTCTTTGGAGGGCGCCCTACCGCCGTTCGCGGCGAGATCTTTAAAGACCAGTTTCCCGCCGGAGAACAAAAATCCATCCAAAGGATTGACCCTCGAAAGCCAGTAGCGAACGATCATGTCCCGTCTTTCGATCAGGGTTCTGGCGAGAACCTCGGCGTCTTTTGAGTCCGTATATTTTCCGCCAGCCACCAGAGCCCGGATATCTCCATCCGAAAAACTCAAGAGAAGCTTTGCCGCCCAGAATCCGTCGCCGCGTGTTACAAGCCGGAAAGCTTCGTAAGGAAATTCCGTTTTATAGCGGGCCGGATCAAAAGATTCATTTGTAAAATAACCTACCGCCGGGGCCGAGGGATCTTGTCCTTTCGATTGCTTCCATTTTTTTTGCCAGGTTTTTTCGCGAAGACCCAGAGCCAGAATCGCTTTAAAAGTCTCGCCATAATCCACGGCGTATTCAAAGCCCAGCATCGGGGTCTTGGAGCCTTCATGAGTTGCACCCAAAGCTCCGTTGAAATCGCCGAGATAATGCGTCAGCCCGGTCCCTCCGTTCTCTCCCGTCAAAATATCGAGAGTATCGCTTTCCCGGAGATCATAGTGGTTAAGCCAGGATGCAAAAATGCCGAGGGCCCGGATCTCTCTCCTGTCGCGATGGTTCACGAGGTCGGAAGGATCTTCTTTTCTGCGCGACTCAAAGCTAAAGCTTCCGTAACTCTGTCCTTTTCGGATCTTGCGGACGGAAGCCCGGTAAAGCCCCGCATCGTTTTGCGGCAGGACCATAAGATATTCTTCGAGGCGCTGTTGTGTCAGCTTCTTTTGAAAACCGGTGTCTTCCCAGGTGGTGGCTTCGGGCGAAACCTGAAATTGGTCGGAACGGATCATCGCGATACTAAACTCAGGCACGAAATATCCCAGCGCATAGTAAAACCTCGCCGCCACAATCTCGGCCCCGGTCACAAGTTCAAACTTTCCCTGAGGATCGAATTCCAGAAGATACTCTTCCCCTTGAGCATCCTTCGCCCAGAACCGGGGATAGATCCCTCTCTGTTCCGCCGCAGTGATCTGCAAGATTCCGCTCAAGCCGGTGCCGGAAGTTGCAAGACCGCCTTTTTCAAGAGCTTCGGCGGAAAGGCGGGCACGGCCGTGACGATTTGTAAAAAATCCGGAATCCGGAACTTCATCAAAAATATTTACATTTTTCGAAGGGAGGGCTTCGCCGGAGATCTTTCTCCCCCAACGCCCCAGGTCCAGCTGGTTGACGCCTTCGCCGTAGATATTTTGATCAAAAAAATCGCTCGACGGGGTTGCTTCCTGATTCTTGTATTTAACCGCCTCACCCGCCAAAACCGTCGAGGAAAGACCCAGGGCCAGGATTGCAAAGAGCCCCGCTGCCACCGCTTTTCCTGTGTTTTTATATTTCATATTCATCCGTGCCGCCTTAGAACGCTAGTTTGTTCTTGATATAGAACTGCGTGCCTTCATTACTGTGAGCCACCGAGAAATTCACTACCGTGTTCCGGGCATAGCTGAGATAAAAACCGGCCCCGTAGGATTCCATGAAATCCTTGATCTGGAATTCGTGGATCTCGCCGAACGTCTGCCCCAGATCGTTAAAAAGAGCTGTCTTCAGCTTGAATTCCTTGTATTCCATCACCGTATACCGGTATTCCAGATTAATAAGCAGGGCGCTTTCGCCGTAGAAACGGTTATACACATAACCCCGCATCGTTTCACTGTCGCGAAGATTGGCCCCCGCGCCCCCCAGTTTGGCCATGTCATAAAAGGGGATAGCCCCGTGATCCACTTCGGCATTATGCTCGGCAAAAAGGCGCGCGATAAGGATGCGCCGCGGCGACCATAGCTGAAGATACTTGGCCATGTCGAGCTGGTATTTGAAGTAACGAGCCGTAGCGCCGGCGGGGTTGTCCGTAAATTGAAAAAGGAATTTTTGATAACTCCCCTGCGTGGCATCGTCCTTACTATCGCGGGTGTCGCGCGAAAAAGTCAGTGAATAATCCAAAAGGTTGTTGCCGTTCACGCCGGGGATGTTCTGCCCCTGAAAAATATGAAGGATATCCCCTTTGCCATCATGCGCACGGTTAAAGATATTTACGTTCCTGTAGTCAAAACCTCCGGTGATATCGATCGTCGGAGAAACTTCATATCCGGCCGCCATGCCCACCTTGGTGGTTTCCATGCGGTAGGAAGTGCTGTCCCCGCGAGACGTGTCCGGACCGAGGCCATAGAACGGTTCCTTCTCGTCACGGGAATAATTGACCAGCCCTTTGGCATGGAATCCGGTCCCGCCGATCTGCTGGGCTCCGATCTCCGACCCCGCCGCGAAAAATACGCTGGGACATTGCAGGATCGTGGCTGTTGCAAAAAAGTCCGGAAATTTTTCTTTCTGGCGGGCTAATGTCAGCAGATTGAACTCCGCGCCATAGAAGGGCAGCATGGAGAGATCTGTGAACCCAAAGAGCGGTTTCACGCCTAAGCGTATCGATTCTTCGTAGATCCAGAGGGCTTTTTTATCAAGCCGGTGGCGATCGTTGAAAAGGATCCCCTGATCCGTGGGCCACTTGACCAGCTTGAGAGGAAATTCAAGGATCCTGGAAAAAGCGCCTTTAAGCGGCTCCAGAGAAAGCGGTTTGCTATAAACGGGAGCGTAAAGACCGCCCTGCTTCTCCTCTCCATATCCGGAAAGTGAAAAAGCGAGAAAACCGAGGCAGAAAACACAAAAGATTTTATGGAGTTTTTTGTTCATGGGCCGAAACAGTTTCTATCCGTATTTTGAAAAATAAAACCGCGCAGTATTTTGCACTCTTTCCGTCCGAGAATCAATAAGCTTCGTCTTCTTTTCCGTAAGCCTCCGGAATCCGACGCATTCCGTGAGATTGTCCGTCTTTCCACAGCACTGCCACAACGTCATAAACAACCGGCATTCCGTCGATCCTTTTATCTTGCCTGTGCCGCTAGGCCCGCTTAAAGATCTTTCCCTGCTTCTTCCTGTCCACAGCCTCTTGCGGCATTCCGAAACGGCAGCTTGTCCGTGTTTTGACCTCGATAAACGCCGGACGTCCGTTCCGCCGGGCAATCACATCGCTCTCGCCCATCTTGCATTTTTAATTTTTATCGAGAATTTCGCACCCTTTTTCTTTTAGAAAATTGCTGGCGGCTAGCTCGCCGCAGTTTCCTAGAGAAAAACGAAAAGGGGCCGGGTTTGGCTTGAGCTTCAAGAACGAAGCCCTCCGGCAACCGGCCTCGCTGAATCCGGCGGGTGGTCACAAAAAGCAGCGTCCTTATTTCGGGAGGAAGGGAACATCAGCGCCGCCTCACGAACCGGCGCGAAGCTATAGCGATGTACTGGCGACGGACCTTTTTCAAGAAGGGCCCGCATGTGTTCTGCGGTCCCGTAACCCTTGTGATTATGAAACGCATAGGCGGGATGGAGCTCGTGAAGCTTCCGCATCCAGTGATCCCGGAAAACTTTTGCCACGATCGAGGCTGCCGCGATACTCGCGGATTTTCCGTCCCCGTGAATAACGCCTTTTTGCTCGAGAGCTATGTCGAGCCGTATGGGACCGTCGATCAGTAGTTTTGAGGGAGTGTGGGAGAGCCCAAGAACCGCCTTCTTCATAGCAAGGCGCGTGGCTTCATAAATATTAAGTTCGTCGATCTGCTTCTCATCGGCAACGCCAATGCCCACGATCGAGGCCCGCGCGATCCGAACATACAGTTCCTCGCGCCGTTCCGCGCTTAGCTTTTTGGAGTCATTAATTCCGGCGAGACTTTCAGGCTCCAAAAGGATCACCGCTGCCGCTACCACAGGACCGGCTAAAGGCCCCCGTCCGGCCTCATCGACGCCGGCCAACCATCTTTCGGCGGCGCCTTCCTCGCGATCAAAAGCCATGAGTCTTTCAAGAAGCAGGGTTTTTCGGGATACTTTGGCTGCCGTCTCCATCATGCCGGACTTGAAAACAGATTATTGTTTCTTAAGATGATAAAGCTTCGCGCGACGGACCTTCCCCTTCACGCTGACGGTCACTTTTTCCACGTTCGGCGAATAGAGCGGGAAGATCTTTTCGATCTTGTCGCCATAGCTTTCCTTCAGGACGGTAAAACTGGCGCGTACGCCCTTTCCCTTTATGCGAATGCAGACCCCTTCAAAAAGCTGGGTGCGCGTCTTGTCGCCTTCTTTCACGCGAACATGCACCTTGAGAGTGTCGCCCACGCGGAATGCCGGCGCTTTTTTCGTTGCGTATTCTTTTTCGACGATGTCCATTTTGCTCATTGGATGTTTCCCCCGTTAAAGTTTTAATTATCGCGTCCCGTGAAATTATTTCAAAAGATCGGGCCGTTTGGTCCTTGTGGTCTGTTCGGCGGTTTTTTTCCGCCAGGCAGCCAACTCCTTGTGATCGCCCGACACCAGAACATCGGGGACCTTCCATCCGCGATATTCGCGCGGTCGTGTGTAATGAGGATGTTCCAGAATCCCCGTCTGAAAACTTTCATGTTTGATCGACTCGGCGTTCCCAAGAACTCCGGGAATCAACCGCGTCACCGCTTCGATCAGACAAAGCGCCGGCGCTTCACCGCCCATGGTAATAAAATCTCCGATCGAGATCTCCTGATCGACCAGATGGTCTTTCACCCGCTGATCCACGCCTTCATAATGCCCGGCTATCAGAACCAGATGCTTTTTCTTCGCAAGTTTTTCAGCCAGCGCCTGGCTCATCGGTTCGCCTTGCGGGTCAAGCAATACCACCCAAGGTTTCCCGCCTAAAGCCTCCACGCATTCAAAGATCGGTTCGGGCTTCATCACCATACCCGCCCCGCCGCCGAAGGGCTTGTCATCGGCTGTCTTGTGACGATCGTGCGTCCAGTTCCGGAGGTCGTGCGCCTGGATCCTCACAAGTCCTTTCGCCCGGGCCTTCTCCAAAAGCGATTCCTCAAGCGGGCTTTCGAAAAAATCCGGGAAGAGCGTTACGATATCGATCGCAAGCATGGAACGCCTTCCTGGCCCAAATGCTTTAGGCTTTCTTCGTTCTTTTCTTCTCGCGCCGCACAAGGCTCTTCAAGGCCACGCTCATCTGCGCGCCCTGCTTGACCCAGTACTCAAGACGATCCTGCTTCACGACAAAAATATCCTCTTTGGGAAGAGCGTCGTAATGGCCGATCTCCTCGATGAAACGTCCATCACGGGGCATCTTCGCGTCGCTGACCACGATGCGCCACTGAGGACGGTTCTTGCTGCCGAAACGCTTCATTCTGATTTTAACTGCCACATTGCCTCCTTTAGTAATGATCTCAAATTTGAGATTTGAAATTTATTCTTTTTCCCTTCGGATCACAGCTCCCAGGGACGTGAGCTTTTGTTCAAGGTTCTCGTAACCGCGATCCAGATGGTACACGCGCTGAACCTCGGTCTCACCTTCCGCGACCAGTCCCGCAAGCACAAGCGCCGCGCTGGCCCTGAGATCGGACGCCATCACAGGCGCCCCGCTCAGTTTTTTGACGCCATGCACAATGGCGCTCGGCCCTTCCAAAAACACCTTCGCGCCCATACGGCCGAGTTCGGGCACATGCATAAAACGGTTCGGATAGATCTTCTCCGTAAGAATGCTGATCCCCGGAGTCACCGTCGCAAGAGCCATCGCCTGCGCCTGAAGGTCCGTCGGAAACGCTGGGTAAGGCAGCGTCGTAATGTCGACGGGTTTCAACCGGCCGTTCTTTCTCACTCGGACCGAATTCTTAAACTTCTCGACACGCACCCCCGCCTGCTGGAGCTTATCGATCACGGCGTTCAGATGACCGGGTTCCATTTTCCGCACAAGGATATCACCCCCCGTGATCGCCGCCGCATAAAGAAATGTCCCCGCCTCGATACGGTCCGGGATCACCTGATGCTCCGCCCCATGCAACTTCCGGACGCCATCGATCTCGATCCTGGGAGAGCCCTCCCCCGTGATCTTCGCGCCCATTTTCCTGAGGAATCTCGCGAGATCCACCACCTCAGGCTCGCAGGCCGCATTCTCGATCACGGTCTTTCCCTGCGCCAGAGTCGCGGCCATCATGACATTGTCCGTGGCCAAAACCGAGGATCCGTAGCCGCCTCCTAAATAGATCTCGGCCCCGCGCAATTTCGTTTTGGCTTTAACTTTCACATAACCATGCCGGATATCGATCTCGGCATTCAAGGCTTCAAGGCCCTTCAGATGAAGATCGATCGGGCGCGGCCCAATGGCACAACCCCCGGGAAGCGAGACTTCCGCTTCCCCTAAACGCGCCAAAAGCGGCCCCAACACGCAAACGGAGGCACGCATGGTTTTGACAAGCTTATAGGGCGCAAGCGGCTTCAGATTCTTGCCCGGCTTCACCTTCAGGCAACCGTTCTCAAGGATCGCTTTGGCTCCAAGCGCGCGAAGAAGCTTCACCATCGTATGCACATCCCAAAGTGACGGGACGTTTGTGATTACAGACTCTTCTTCAGATAAGAGCGCCGCCGCCATGATAGGCAACACCGCATTCTTGGATCCGGAAATATCCACCTCGCCCTTGAGCCGGTGACCGCCCTCAATAATGATTTTATCCATCAGTTTTTTAATTCCGCTATTCGAATTTCTTATTTAGAATTTCTGATTCTTACCCCAGGTTCTGGCTATAAGGACTCTTTCGATCCCCAAGTGATCTTTGAAACGGTGAATATTAACATAACCCGCGTCATGAAGCCACTTTGAAACCCTGTCTGCTTGCCCCTGCCCCAATTCCAGCGCAAGACATCCTCCGGGGTTTAGGTAACCCGCCGCTTCTTGAATGATCCGGCGAAAAAAATCGAGCCCGTCTTTCCCGCCGTCCAGGGCCTGGCGGGGTTCGAACATCAGCTCCTTCTGGAGATTTTTTAAATCCTCCTCCGATAAATACGGCGGATTGGAAATGATCCAGTCAAACCGGTCGTCAGGATGCAGCGCTCCGAACAGATCTCCGCGAACCGTTCTGGCCCGGTCTCCCAGCGAGTAGCGTCTCAGATTCTCTTCGGCTACGTCAAGGGCCTCTCCCGAGACATCGAGAAGCGTTCCCCTGGCGTTCTGACACTCCCTCAGGATCGCCACCGCGATCGCTCCGGAACCCGTTCCTATATCCAAGAACGAAAAACTTTCCGCGCCATGACTCCGGCACGCTTTAAGGACCTGCTCAACCAGGATCTCGGTCTCAGGCCTCGGGATAAGACATCTCTCATCCACGCATAAAGTTTCCTTCCAGAAATCCGTCTCTTTCAACAGATACGCCAGAGGGATCCGGCGAGTCCTTTTTTCAAGGATCGTCAAGAACCGTTCCCGCAATCCCGAAAGGATCAACTCATGCTTTTCCAGATAGATCGCGGAACGCGCGCAGTCAAAAAGCTTCATCAAAATGCGTTCGCATTCTTCGCGGGCTTCCTCGATCCCGGCCCTGGAAAGTTCTTGGCACCCTTGAGCGATCATCTCAAGCAGTTCGCCGTTCTTTGATCTTTTCGAACCGCTCATAGCGTCGTCAACAACCGGACCTTTTCATCTTCGGCAAGCGCCTCGACCACCGGATCAAGCCGGCCGTCCATGATCTGGTTCAGGTTGTAAAGCGTCAATCCGATCCGGTGATCCGTTACGCGATTGTCCGGATAATTATAAGTCCTGATCTTGCCGGAACGGTCCCCGGAACCGACCATCTCCTTGCGATGCTGGGCCTGCTCGGCTTCCCGCTTCGCTCTGCGAAAATCAAAGATCTTGGCGCGCAAAATACGCATGGCCTTCGTTTTGTTTTTCTGCTGCGACCGCTCATCCTGGCACGCGACCACGAATCCCGTCGGCATATGCGTGATACGCACCGCCGATTCTGTCTTGTTCACATGCTGCCCGCCCGCTCCGGAAGCGCGATAAACATCGATACGGAGATCGTCCGGATCGATCTCGATCTCTTCTTCCTCGACCTCGGGCAATACCGCGACCGTGACGGCCGAAGTATGAATGCGTCCGCTCGCTTCGGTTTTCGGCACGCGCTGGACCCTGTGTATTCCGCTTTCAAATTTGAAAAAACTATATACTCGCTCGCCCGTCACTCCAAAAATGATCTCCTTAAAACCTCCGATCCCCGTGGGATTTGAGTCGATCACTTCAACGCGAAGGCCGTGATCTCCGGCATACATGCTGTACATACGGAAAAGATCGGCCACAAAAAGCGCGGCTTCTTCGCCGCCGGTCCCCGCGCGGACCTCCACGATCACGTCACGCGCCGCGTCAGGTTCCATATCCCGGAGAAAAAGATCTTCGAGCTTGCTTTCCCTTTTCGGCTGCTCTTCCTCGAGGACCTTCAGCTCCTCCTCGATAAGACCCTTCATGGCCGCGTCTTCATGGCTTTCCGCGAGGCTGCGCTTCAGGCTCTGGATCTCGAGTTCCACTTTCTTGTATTGCTCGAAAAGTTCCATGATCGGCCTGAGCAGGGACATTTCCTTGTTCAGGGCCTGGAACTTGCTCCGGGCGGTGTCGGGACTTGCCATTAAAATCTCGATCTCCCGGAACCTCGCCTCGGTCTTCTCTAAACGCTCACGGATTCTCATGATATTCCGTCCTACGCCAAGCGGGCAAAACGCAACGTCATAGCTTTAAACCTTTTCGCTATGCGTTGACCGTTGAGCGCCAGGCGAAGTTACTTTCCTTCCGCCTGGACCTTGGCCTTCAGCGCCTGAAGTTTTTCTTTCTGAGCAACATCCGAGAACTTGAGTTTTACAGGCATCTTGGGAAGAACTTTGGTCGTTTTTTTGTTCACGGCCACGCGATCCTGGAATTTCTTCTTGAACCGGTCAATGCGTCCGGCGGTGTCCATGATCTTCTGCTGCCCGGTGTAGAAAGGATGGCAGGACGAACAAACGTCGACGCGGATCTGCGGCATCACACTGCGGGTTTCGACCGTATTGCCGCACGCGCACTGGATCGTGGCGGGGCCGTAATTCGGGTGTATGTCCTTTTTCATTTTATTACTCCTTTGCTTTGTTCATGCTGATGAGAAAATCAGCGTTGGATTTGGTTTTTTTCAAACGATCCACCAGAAGCTCCATAGCCTCCGACGGGTTCAACTCATTCAGGACCTTGCGAAGGATCCACACGCGATTCAGCTCCTCGGCGGGGATCAGCAGGTCTTCTTTACGGGTGTTGGACTTTTTGACGTCGATGGCCGGGTAGATCCTGCGCTGGAAAAGATTACGATCCAATTGCAGTTCCATGTTCCCCGTGCCCTTGAACTCTTCAAAAATGACCTCGTCCATGCGGGAACCCGTGTCGACGAGCGCGGTGGCAATGATCGTCATGCTGCCGCCTTCTTCCACGTTTCGGGCGGAACCAAAAAAGCGTTTGGGTTTATGGAGCGCGTTTGAATCCACGCCTCCCGACAGGATCTTCCCGGAATGCGGCGCTACGGTGTTGTAGGCGCGCGCAAGACGCGTGATCGAATCGAGAAGAATGACCACGTCGCGCTTGTGCTCAACCAAGCGTTTGGCTTTTTCCAGAACGATCTCGGCAACCTGAACGTGACGGTCCGCGGGTTCGTCAAAAGTTGACGCGATGACTTCGCCTTTGACGGAGCGCTGCATATCAGTCACTTCCTCCGGACGTTCGTCGATCAGAAGAACGATCAGATACGAATCCGGATGATTGGTCGTGATGCTATTGGCAAGCTTCTGGAGCAGTATCGTTTTACCGCTGTACGGAGGCGCCACGATCAGTCCGCGCTGGCCGAAACCGATCGGCGTCAGAAGATCCATCACGCGCATGGAAGCTTCTTCCTGTGTCGTTTCGAGCTTGATCCGTTCGTCAGGATAAAGCGGCGTCAGGTTATCAAAAGCGATCTTATCCTTCGCGCTGTCCGGAGCCTCAAAATTGATGAGCTCGACTTTGAGCAACGCGAAATACCGCTCGCCCTCTTTCGGCGGACGGATCAGCCCTCCCACCACATCGCCGGTCCTCAAATTGAAGCGGCGGATCTGGCTCGGGCTGACATAAATATCATCCGGCGATGGAAGATAGTTATAGTTGGGAGACCGCAGAAATCCGAAACCGTCTTCCAGGATCTCGAGAACGCCTTCCCCGAACATAAGCCCCGACTGCTGGGCCTGGCCCTGAAGGATCTTGAAGATCAGGTCCTGGCGCTTGAGCCCGGCGATATTCTCGATCTTGAACTTGTGCGCCATTTTCTGAAGCTCGCTGATCTTCATCTGCTTCAGGCTGACCACATCCAGAGGCTTCTCTCCGGATTTCTGCTGCTGGATCGCTTTTTCCAGCGCTTCGCCGTTCGCGGCCACGTCTTCTTGAATGACGCGGGGTGCGCGCGGCTTTGCGGCATTGCCGTCTTCCTCGCGGTGGTGATGCGAGTGGGCTCTGTCGCGTGGCTCCCGGGTTTCTCTCATATCTCTCATCATGATTTCTTGGCTCCTTTGGAAAGGTTCACGAACTTGTACCAAAACCGTTCGATCTCCCTTTGTGTTTGATAAATAGTTTTTGAATTATCGATCACAAAATCCGCTTTTTGCGCTTTCAGAGACTCCGGCATCTGCGCCCGTTCGCGCGTCCGGATATCCGCCTCCGGAAATCTTTTGCTTCTCAGACGTTTCAGCTTAATTGGAGAATTGCAGGTCACGACCAGGATTTTATCGAAGAGCTCTTCGAAGCCGGCTTCAAAGAGGAGCGGCACTTCCACGAGGACCACTCTATTGACGGACGCGTCGATTTTTTCTTTAATCTTTTCATACACATAGGGATGGATGACCCCCTCCAGCTCTTTACGCCGCTTCGGATCATGGAAAACGATCTCCGCGAGTTTTTCCCGGTCCATTTTCTTTCCGCCGGGATGAAGAGCCTCCTCAAAAAGCTCGATAATGGCGTCAAAGATCGGGCTTCCTTTTTTCATGGACGCGTGTGCGATATCGTCGGCATCGATCACTTCCGCGCCAAGATTCTTGAAGCGCTGCGCGACCGAGCTTTTCCCGACCCCAAAGCCGCCCGTCAGACCCACGATCAGTTTTTGTACCATGTCTCCCCCACCGTGATATCAACCTTAAGCGGCACTTTCAGCTTGAAAGCGCCTTCCATCTCTTCTTTGACCAACGCTGTCAGGGTGTCGGCTTCGCCGGCCGGCACATCAAACACGAGCTCGTCATGCACCTGCATGATCATCAAGCTTTCGCTTTGCTCCTTCTCAAGCCGGCGCTGGATCGCGATCATCGCGATCTTGATCAGATCCGCGGCCGAACCCTGGATCGGTGCGTTGATCGCGGAGCGCTCGGCATATTGGCGCAGCTGCATATTCGACGCGTGAATGTTCGGAAAATACGAACGCCTCCCGAGGATCGTCGTCAGAAATCCGTCGGCCTTGGCTTTTTCTTTTTGCGCGTCCAGGAATTCCTTTACCTTGGCGTAACGCGTAAAATAATTTTTAATGAACTGATCCGCTTCCGGGATAGACATATTCAGGTCCTGCGAAAGCCCGTAGCTTGTCTTCCCGTATGCGATGCTGAAATTGATGGTCTTGGCGGCATTCCGCATTTCCCGGGTCACTTCTTTTTCCGTAACACCATAAAGCAGCGTGGCCGTAAACGTGTGAATGTCGCGATCCTCTTCAAAAGCGCGGGTCAGATTCGGATCCCCCGAAAAATGGGCAAGGATCCTGAGCTCGATCTGCGAGTAATCCGCGGAAAGGATCTTGCCCTGGCCTCGATTTTCTTTTCCTGAAAGGTTGCAAGGACTAGCCCCATTGACCTTTAATTCTTCTGAAAGAGAATGGGGCTCGCCCTTCCCTCTTAACCTTGGCACAAAGGCCTTGCGCACGAGGCGTCCCATCTCGGTCTTGATCGGAATATTCTGCAGATTCGGATCCGAGCTCGAAAGCCGTCCCGTATCCGTCGTTGTCTGGTTAAAAGACGTGTGCACGCAATGCGTCTCGGGATTGACCATCTCCGGCAACGCGTCCAGATAAGTCGATTTCAGCTTCGCTCGCTCCCTGTATTCCAGGATCTTGCGCGGCAGTTCATGTGAAAGAGCGAGTTTTTCAAGCACGCTGGCGTCGGTCGAATAGCCCGTCTTGATCTTCTTCAGGGCCGGTAATTTTTTCTGTACAAAAAGCACATCCGCGAGCTGCTTTGGCGAATCCAGGTTGAATTCCGTCCCGGCATCCGTGTGGATCTCTTTGACAAGCGAGTCGATCTCCAAAGCCGCTTTGTCGGAAAGAACTTTCAGAAAATCCAGATCCAGCGCCACCCCGTTCATTTCGATCCGGGCCAGCACTCCGGAAAGAGGCAACTCCACTTCTTCGTAAAGCTTCGTGAGCTTACGCTCCTCAAGCCGTGTTTTCAGGACCGGAACAAGCCTCATCACGCAATCCGCGTCTTCGCAGGCATAGGCCGTGATCCGCTCGAGCGGGACCTCGTCCATCGTGATCCGCTTCGTGCCCTTTCCTATCAAGCTTTCGGTCGTGATCTTCGTCACATTCAAATATTCGAGCGAAAGATCGTCCAGATTATGGTTCCGCTTCACGGGATCCACGAGATAACTCGCGATCATAGTGTCAAACGCAATGCCGGAGAGCCGGACACCGTGCCGTGACATCACGATCTCGTCATATTTGATGTTCTGCCCGTATTTCGCGACCGTGTCATTCTCCAAAACAGGCTTCAATATCTCCAGGACTTCTTCGAGTGCTAGCCCCGGCCCCTGGTGAACCTTTAAAGACACCGGAACATAAACCGCCGTAAACGGCTCCCGGCAAAAACTCATCCCGACCAGGGCGGCTTTCATCGGATCGGCCGAAGTCGTTTCGGTGTCAAAACTAAAGGCTTTTGCCTTTTGAAGATCCCGGGCCAAGGCCTCGAGCTCGGAAAGGTTCTGTATTGCCTTGTATCGCCTCTCTCCGGCTTCTTTTTCTCCCTGAGGCGCAACGCTTTTCAAAAGACCCCGGAACTCATAATGCTTGTAAAACTCCGCCAGGGCGGCCTGATCAGGCGCGGTCACGCAAATCGCGTCCCAGTCGATCTCAAGCGGCACGTCTGTATCGATCGTCGCGAGACTTTGGGATAATTTCAGATCGTCCACATTCTCGCGGATCTTTTGCCGCTGTTTTTCCGAAGCGATTTCCTCGAAACGTTCAAGAAGGACGCTCACCGAGCCAAATTCCTGCATGAGCTTGATCGCCGTCTTCTCTCCGATCCCGGGCACTCCGGGAATATTGTCCGAGGCGTCGCCCATCAGCGCGAGAATGTCCACGACCTTGTCCGGCCCAAGCCCGCTGAAGCGCTCACGGACCTTCTCGGTGTCATAAACAAGGTTTTCCTTATGCGGCTGAAGGATCTTGATCTTCTCGTCCACAAGCTGAAAAGCGTCCTTGTCTCCGGTGATAATAAAAACCTCGTAGCCTTCCTTTTTCCCCTGTTTCGCCAAAGTCCCGATCAAATCGTCGGCTTCATAGCCCGCTTTTTCCAGGATCGCTATATTGGAGATCCGGCAAAATTCCTTGATCGGCTCGATCTGGCTCACGAGTTCTTCAGGCATCGGCTTGCGGTGCGCCTTGTATTCCTTATACTGCTTATGCCGGAAGGTTGGTTCTTTCCGGTCAAAACATATCGCTACATGATCGGGCTTCTGCTCTTCCAGGATCTTCCGCAGCATCGTCACAAACCCGTAGATCGCGTTGGTCGGTTCTCCTTTGGAGTTCGTCAGGTTCTGAATGGCGTAAAACGCCCTATAGCACAGAGAGTGCCCATCCACCAGAAACAGTTTCCCTCCAAGAAGTCTTTCCTTCGGGGTCTGCTTTGTCATTTTAAGATCTAATTGGACTTGGATATTCGGTCCCGGGTTCATTTTTCAAAAAAAACGCGGAAAGAGCTAAAAGAGGCGGTATAAATCCCTGGGATTAAGTTAGAAATGGATCTCTTCTGCGTGGAGTTTTTCTTCGCTACCCGATCCGAAAGCGGGCATAGGATACCCAAGCCCCCCTATACGGTCAAGCATTATTTTGGCACTGTCAGTTACGATTCAAAAGTGGACAGGTTTAAAGGGATTTACGACTGAAAAGTGGACACCCCCTCAAGATCCTGATTTTTGAAGGTTTGAACGTCTACGAGTTGCTTATAACGACAAAATCTTAACTCCGATACCGTGGAATTAAGCGGATAGACCCGGACGATAACGCCCATGCCGGTAACCCGAAAAACATTCCTTACTGATATTCTTCCGCTGTGTTCACGGCCCAAATATTTTCCTTCGAGGTCCGGCCTGCCACGATATTCTCAACGCACGCCATGGCGGCCAGCATCGAATGATCCATATTGTTGTACCGGTGCATGCCGTTCCGCCCCATTAGAAAAAGATTCTTAAATCCGTCCAAGTAAGCGCGCACCTTGGAAAAATCCTGATACCCTTCAAAATACGCCGGGTAGGCTTTTTTCACGCGGATCACAACGCCGTCCAAAATATCGGCCGGGTCGATCACTCCGATCTTGGCAAGTTCTCCCGCGGCGAACCCTCTAAAATCCTGATCCGTCTTCCGCCAAAGCTCATCGCCCTCCTGACAAAAATATTCCACTCCGACCCAAACCGTATCCGGGTCACTCACCATATAAGGGCTCCAGTTGTTGAAAATTTGAAGCCGCCCGATCTTGACGTCACTTTCCTGGATATAAATCCAGTGATCCGGGATGAGCTCTTTCAGTCCTTTTCTTTTTCCCGTATTCTGCAAAGTAAGTTTCCGGCACAAAAGACCGCTCATGATAAAATCGCGGTAAGGTAGGTTTCCGGCAATACTCCGGATATCCGCTGAAGCCGCCGGCGTCATTCCTTCAACGAGATCCTTGACCGGCATGGTAGAAAGAAAATAATCCGCGGTCCAGCTTTCCCTGGCTCCCGTTTGCTGATCCCGAGTAGTAACGGCCACCGCCTGAGCGCCTTCTGTCTCCATTCCGTCGACAGTTTTATGAAGATGGATTTTTCCGCCTTGCTGAACAATATTCTCAGCCACCGTTTCCCAAAGCTGGCCGGGACCGAGCTTCGGGTAAAGAAATTGTCCTATGAGGCTCGTTTGAAGGTCGTTCTGTGCTGAGAGATGGCTGCTCCTCCCCCCGCGAAACCAATCGTAGAATAGACTCCTCCAAGCGTGCGCCAACACAGCCGAAATCGAGATCCCCTTGATCCTCTGCGCTCCCCAGTCCCGCTTAATCTCTGAGGGATGACGCCCCCAGACTTTGTGTGTGTAATCTTCAAAGAAACTCCGGTAGAGCTCCCTCCCGAAACGGTTCACCATAAAATCTTCGAGGGATTTCTCAAAACGAATGGGATGAATGCGCGCGAGGAGATACGAAACAACGATCCTGAGCATCCGGAGGAAACCGATACTGCGCAGGGTCTGCCAATTGAGACTTATAGGATAGTCGATCAGTGCCCGGAAATAAAGGATTCGTGAAACGCGTTGGCGGGACAGCATCACCGGATCGACTTTTTCGGGATCCGGTGCTCCCGGGGCCTCGGACAAGGGGACCTTCCGTCCAAGGGCTAGATCGTCGCTCGCCGGGGCTCCTTGCAAGGGAAGGATCTTTTGCCACCACTGCATGATCTTATCGGATTTTGAAAAAAAGCGATGCCCTCCGATATCAATACGATTGCCCTTATAGACAACGGTCCGGGCAATCCCTCCGACCATGGCATCTTCCTCGAGCACCACCACTTGAAAACCCGGATGTTTCAATAATTCATAAGCTGCGGTCAACCCCGCAGGTCCAGCGCCAATGATCAGAACTTTTTTCATAGTCTCCCTAAAGCGTCAGGTTCCATGATGAATTTCTTCAAGCTGTTTTCTCTATTTAGCACTCTATTGTTTACGCTCAAAAGAATCTCATGTTGCTCTTCTTCGTGGATGCAGAACCAAACCCAACGGACCCAAGATATCAGTGTATAAATATCGACAAGCTTCATACTCGACACTCTCTTTTGAAAAAACACCCCAATGCAAGAAGGGTTCACCCATGCTTACCGTTTGAGTATTTTAAATTTTCTCGTGATCTTTTTGGCAATACTCTTCATGGATCTTGGCAAAGCGGCCATGAACATCGCAACGGTCTGAAGCTCAGAAGCAACTCCACAAGCTGATATCGCCTTCTGTTGTCCGTAAGCAAGACCTTCTTCCAGACCGGACAGGCTGGCACAAAGCGTCCTATTATATTGATCAGTGCATACGATCCGGGGGCATCGGATCACTTTCGAAAAGAGTCCCCATTCCCCAAAGAATTTTCCGATTTTGATGATCCGCCGCAACATCAGGCATGGAGAAATTTCGTAATTCTCATCCATATAAAAAGCAGCGCACCCGGCCTGACAAGGCTTGCCGTGCGGATTCTGTAGCGGTAGCAGCGCCAGAGGATTCAGGCTCGCGATCAGCTCCAGTTCTTTACGGGAATAAGCGGTCTTTACCCAACCCCGGGAATAAATTTTCCCCCGATAACTGCCGCGGAACAAGTTAGGGAGAACTTTAATCCCATGAGATTCAAAAAATCCAATGTCCTTCTCGAGCCTTCCCAGAAGTAAAGGATGAGCCACATAATTCCCTACCATTTTAAAACCTTTAGCCTGGAATTCTTTTACCAGGCCGACGAGCTCCATGATATCTATTTTCCGTTTCTCCCGCTCCAAGATGTGGGTCGAAAAAACGATTTCGACAACTCTCTCGGGATCGATCGTCTGAGCAAATTGACGGCATTTTTCCGTCAAAGACAAATTAGTATCCAGCCTTAAATAATGTGTTTTTGTCAGCTCTTCGGCAAACTCAATGAAGTTGGGAATCATGAAAGGCTCCCCCCCGCTGATCGTAACCAGAAATGTCCGCTCTGACTGTTCAAGCCTTTGCATGAAACGTTCTATTTCGAATGGATGAGCCTTCAACCGATCCTGGGTATGTTGCCTGCAGTACAAACAATCGAAATTGCAGACCTCGGATGGATTCATAAAGATATGACTGTCGTAACCAGGGCTTTTCAAGATACCTTCCTTTTTCTTGTGAACGCTTTGGCTTGAGCCACGGCTTGGCGAAATTTCTCTATTAAAACATTAACGCTCTAAGTTCGAAATACCATTTCCACCATGCTCGCCATTTTCGCCGTGGGTATTCGGCTACAAAGTCTCTGACTTGGGATAGCTGTTCGAGCTTGAGCTCAACGCAACCGATTTTCTTTCCATTCCGGATACGAGGAAATGTCATGTTGGCATGATGCATCACAATATCATGTGGAGGCATCCAGCCATGAGACTTCGCCCAAAATTGGCGCGGTAGAATACCCCATAACACGCTAGGAGCTCCCGATTTCAGAAGCTTGTTAATCGCTGACTGATCGTGATATTTCATAGTCTCAAAATCCATCCGCAGAACAGCCTCAAAAAACGCCTGTGTTCTGGCGCTGCACCGAATAACAATAAACCCCGCATTGATTTTTCTCATGGGCCAGTGTTCCGCCAAAAAAACCATGTCTTTTCCATCAATAGCTTTTTCAATTGCCTGCGTACAAGTTCTAAAAAACTGAATGTCGATATCAGACCAAATGATGATGTTCCCAATCTCTGTTTTGATCGTACCTGTTAGAAACTCTATCCTGCGTCTCATCAAGGCAACAAATTCTGCTGTCCCCCAACCCTGGGCATCCCCTCCG
>SESF01025639.1_pt1 | contig 20823 bp, 8 predicted proteins | sample 3171521 | NCBI WGS metagenome assembly SESF01 (sample SAMN10866945, study PRJNA518727) | freshwater metagenome | biome: subpolar coniferous forest; feature: holomictic lake; material: water; isolation source: holomictic Lake 227, 6 m and 8 m depth | place: Canada: near Kenora, Ontario | collected...
CAAACCGTGAAGAGCCAAAAAAAATGTAGTTGAAATGAATAACGCCCAGGAGGAGGTAACAGGGAGGAAAATGCGTTATTGTGCGAAGAGCAGATGCGCGCCGTCATACGACACCTTCAACGCGCAGATCAATCCCTTCGTCATGTCGAGAAGGGTGGCTGTCTTCCCGCTGTCTATCGTCTCTCATTCCTCAACGCCTGTTTGTCAATCCTCACTGAAAAGACAGAGCGTAAACAACGCCGGCGTGTGTACCGAAAACGGCCACGCCTGCTTCCGGGGATGAACATGCGACCGGCTTGCCGGCCGCGCGTACGCTGCCGACAGGCTTGTTCACACGCACACGACACGTGCCATCGAAGGCGGCACGAACTGAGGCCTCTGTGATCCGACCCTTTTGCCAGGATACGTCCACAACGTAGCCGCCGCGGGCCTTGAGTCCCTTCACATGACCTTCAGGCCAGGCTTTGGGCAAGGCGGGCAGCAAATGGATTTCGCCGTCGTGGCTCTGCACGAAAAGTTCAGCCATATCGAGGTACGTTTCAAGCGCGCGATAGCTAAGCTCGCCGTCTTCGAGGCGCGCACACATGGCCAGCTTGCACGGAAGGATGCCTCCAGAGCCGCGCAGCTCCATCGATTTGCGCGCCGCCGCGAAAAGTTCCGGCGTGCCACGCCGGGTGATCCGCGTGCCCCAGGCGAGTCCAACAAGATGGGAAATGTGGCGATGGGTAGGATCCTGTTCCGGATGTTCGTCGTACCATTCTAGAAGCTGGCCTTTGCTGCCGATTTTCAGCGGACGCAGCCGCGCCTGCGCCTGAAGCAACTTCTGCCGGAATTCTTCGTCGATACCGAGCGTGCGGCTCGCGGCAATGGTGTTCTTGAACAGCTCCCAGATAAGCGACAAGTCACACGCGCTGCCGATGGTGACGGAGACCGCTTTGCCGTTCGGCAACCGATACTTATTTTCCGGCGAGGTGGAGGGTGCCGTCACCAACGTGCCGCTCTTGGGGTCTTCGACCAGCCACGCGAGGGCGAACTCGGCCGCGCCTTTGAGAATCGGATAGGCGGTATCGCGCAGAAACGCGGTGTCGCCGTTGAATGCATAGTGGTTGTACAAGTTCTCGCAGAGCCACACACCGCCCATCTGGAAACAGGCCCAGACCGGATCGCCTTCGCCGAAACGGCCAACCGCGCCGGTGTGCCTCCAAAGGTCGGAGTTATGGTGCGCCATCCAGCCCGGCAGCCCATAGTTTATTTCTGCGGTCTTTCGTCCGTTGGCGGCTAGCCCTCGCATGAAATCGATGTAGGGCTCGGCGCATTCACTCAGGTTGGCGATCTCGACGCCTGAGTACTTCCTTTCAAGGTTCTCGTTTATCGTATAATTATCGCTCCACGGCGGACGAACCGAGTCGCTCCAGATGTCTATAAGTGTTGCCGGCTGGCCTCCAGATCGCGATGAGGCGATCAGCCTATAGCGCGAGTATTGGAAGCCGAGCGCGGCGCTCGCAGGTGTCAGATTTTCTTTTTTGGGAATCAACATGTCGTCCGAGGGGGCGTTCGTTGAACCGGAAACCCGCATCTCATGAGGTGTGCCGCCAAGCCGGATATCCACGCGGTTGAAAAGACTTTGATAATCCCTGACGTGTGTGTCCCGAAGCTGTTCAAAGGTCTTCTTTTCTGCGGCGTCAAGCCGGGTACGGGCCAGCGGGCGGGGATCGACACCGTCGCGGCTTGGCGACTTGTCGTAACCCGCAAAGCTTGTTGCCGCGCTCAGAAGCAATACCGCTTCGTCAGCCCCCTGTACGTGTACGCCGTCCTGATCAACCCAGGCCTTGCCGCCTTGGGCGCGAACCCGCAGATGACATTCGAAGGTCATCCCCGGCCCTGTCTCATCATCGGCATAAATGATCGCAGGATCAACATCCTCGTAGTTGGGTTCGGCATGGCGCGGAGCTTTGCCGCGGAGAATATACGTGCTACCCTCCACCTGTGTCCGATAGCGCAGGAGGCTGTCCATCCTGGCTACAAAACTCAGCCGGCCGGGAGCCGTGACCGATAGACGCACGGCGATGACCTTGTCGGGAAAGGAGGCGAGGAACTCGCGTCGGTAACGCACGTTCCCGAAACCGTACTCCACAGTTGCGAGAGCGGTCCGCAGGTCGAGCGTTCGCGAATAGCCCTTTGCGCCAGAGCCATCCTTTAAGACAACGCCCCGCTTATAACCCAAGATCGAACCGTGTTCGAATCGGATGTCGAGGTTTCCCATGGGCATGTAGGCCTGGGTGTAGGGGCCTTGCAGGCGGTGACAGAGTTTTTCCGCTGCTGGGACATCGCCCGAAAAAAGGGCTTTCCGAATTTCGGGCAGAGCCGCCTTGGCATCGGGATTGTTCCAGTTGGAAGGCTCGCCAGACCAGAGGGTCACCTCATTCAGTGCGAGGCGTTCGCGATCGACTCCACCAAAAATAGTTGCCCCCAGTTGTCCGTTGCCGATCGGGGTGCCATCGACGAGCGCCGCAGCAGGCAACGCGTTAGTGATCAGCAAGACACCGGACCCTGGTTCTTCAGCCGTTACCGACGTGAAGACGAAAGAAGTGACGCACACTATCAGAAGTGCGCCTAAGAAATTCTGTTTTCTCATCATCCTTATCCCCTGACTACTTTGAAAGCGTCTGACCGATCATTTCCGCGACTTGCTTACCGAGCAAGTCGTAACCGTCGCCATTAAAGTGGACGTCTTTCGGGTTCTGCACCTTCGCAAGATGTGGCGTGATGAAGGTAAACAGATCGTCAATCGCGACGCCCTGCTTGGCCATCACCTCGGCAGCGATGCGATTCTTCTCGACAATCTGCTCCGCCGCCTTGGGTCCGTCCTTGGTGTCCGCTGGCACCGGTGTGGTGCTGGCCCAGATGACTTTCGCGCCGGTTGCCTTCATGCGAGCGACCAGTGTCTCCAGCCGCTGCTGATAATCCGCAGGCGGTGTGGAGCGGTCATGTATCCCGAAGTTGAAATGGATGACGTCCCACTTCGCGCCTGCAAGCCAGATATCGAGCTTCTTCAACCCGTTAGCCGACGGGCCGCAGTTTTCCGGCGCGCGGTGGACATTCGCCTTTCCAGCCAGTGCCTTGCGTGCGGCGAGCGTGTAGCCGCGCGACACGGAATCACCGATCAGCAATACACGCGGCAGACCAGGCACGTCCTTGACATAGTCCCACGCCTGCGCGCTTCCCTTAACCCGCCCGTTCTTATAGAGTGGCAAATAGAAGCTGCCGAGGTTCTCCTGCAACACGCGCTCCCACGCCTGTTCCTCCGGCGGCAACTTGGCCACAAGTGCAACGTATTTCGCCTCGAGCTCCGCAACCGCAACGTTCTTCTTGTCAGCCGCTTCCTTGGCGTTCGTGGGCTCAGCTTTGGGCACGGGCTTATTGTCGGACGCTTGCAGGATGACCCAAGGTGCCCACAGCAGGACGGTGAGCACAACGGTTTTATGACACAGGGTGTTCATCTCTAATTTGCTCATAACTTTTTCCTTTTTTTATCGAGTCATTTTCTGATAGGGGTAATCGAAGGGTGCGGAGCGCAGAAGCTTGGGCTCAGAACCATTGACTCCGTAAACCTGATTCGGGCGGATAGCGAGTTGCCACCGGCCGCCACCGGCGCAAAGGGTGATCTGCTGCGCTTCCGGGTTAATCCCCACCACTTCGCATACCTTGCCGTTGACGTCCGTCACCACCCGCACCCCCGCCGTGCAGGTGAACAGCTCCCGGCCGTTGAGACTGCCACAGAGCTGCCCGTTTTTGCATGTCAGTTGATAGGTTTTGTCGTTCCAGCGCTGGGTATAAGCGAAGTCGTGCCCGCCGGGGCGCAGGCCGGAAAACCAGACCCGGTCCTCATCGATTTGGATCCCGTGGAGGTGCGCGGTGTACTCCAGAGCGGCCAGGATCAGCGGGCCGTAGTTGCCTGAAGGACAAGCGGTTGTGGGCTTGCCATCAATGACACCGACACCCCAGTCAAATGTGCCGCCATTGCGGGCCAGGACTTTGACCAATCTCTCGCCGATCAAGGACACCTCCGCGTAGTGTCCGTAGTTTTCGAGGGAGCGGATCGCGCGCTGCTGGCCCAGGCCGCAGCAGGCATTGGAGGACTGCCATTTTTTGTAAAAGGGCTCTTTGAGGGCATAGTATGACAAACCGAACGGAGTCCAAAAGTCATCCGGATTCAGCAAATGATAGCGAACAAATTCGTCGGCCATCTGCTGTGTGAACAGGCCGAAATACATGCCGCCCCAAAAATTACTACCCACGAGCACGTCCAGCCAATCGCCCGTACGCTCGCGGTCGTAACAGGCGTGCTTGTCGGGCCGCCACAGTTTCTCAATGACTCGCTGCCGTACCTGTTCGGCTTGTTGCCTCCAGAAGGCCTCGCGACCATTTCCAAGCTCATGGGCAATTTTGGCCAACGTGATCCGTCCATCATAACTGTACCCGTTAATAAGGATCGATGCGATGGGGACAAGGATCTCAGCAGGCGTGGGGGGCGGCAGCCCTTGCTGCTTGCGTTCACTCCAGTAATAAGCATACGCTGCAGGATCCTGGGGGCTGGGAAGGCCCGGCGTTCCAGGAGGCTGATCGAAAGCCCAGTGGGTTGGCGCACCCCGCGTGGTAAGCCGCGGGTCGCCATCTTCTCCCGTGTCCCACGTGCACCACGTCTCCAGCAGACCGTCGTGATTAGAGTCACGGGTTTTCCACAGATAAGCATCAAAGGCTTCCAATGTCGCATACAGCAGCTCCAGATATTTCCGATCTTTGCCGTTCCAGAAATACATCTTCCAAGCGGGCGTCGGAAAACAATAGCCCGAAAACTCTCGCTCTTCGGTCACAAGGCCCAATTCCGGCAGTTCCGTAAAATACGGCAGCCATTTGCCCTCTTTGAAATATCCTTTGCGGGCGCGCGCATCAGACCTGATGCAACCCGGGATGCGTCCGTCGGCCCGCTGGCAGAGCATGAAAATCAACTGGTTATTCAGCGCGACACGCAGATCGCGTTTGGCGTACATTTCCCCGCCCATGGGTTGCGTTTCGAGATAGACATGGGAAAACCCACCCCCTTCGACAAGAACCTTCATCCCAGGTGAAATCTCGTAAATATTCTCCGCCGCCTTAGCTTCGGCAGCGTCAAAGAATTTCTGTAATCCGGTATCACTGGTGCGGAAAACCACCCCGGATTCACCATGAACCCGTTTCGCGATTTCCGCCACCCCCGCCTTGGCAGTCTGGATCCTGTTCTCTAACCCATCCACGCCCGCAGTCACAAAGACCACCGCGGTTACAAGGACCGCCATATCTATCATTCTAACCATTATCTGATCTCCCCTCCGTTTTATTACTATCGAATTTTAAACTCTGTTCCCTGCCTACAGTTTTATCCATGAAACAAACTAAAACCACGAAAATTTCCAATTTTTCCTCTGCGACTCCCCGAGACCGTTTACAAAGATATAAAAACTCGACAATGTTTGAAGCATATAATGTCGCGGTTGAAAAGTCCAGCGGAAAGCCACAACTCTAATTATGGTTAAGCCCCTTCATACTTGTCCGTCATGATGTTCCATGGTAATATTTAAAAATGATGTGTCGCAGCGCGTATACCATTATGATCATTCTGTGGATAGGCATCGCTACTGGCGTAACAGCGGCGGAGCAGACCAACATCAACGCGCTATCGCTTCCACAGCTTAAGGCACGCTTATTCCAGATCGATGCGGACCTCGCACGCCTCGCGCGCTTTAGCTTGCACAGCGGTGTCGGCCCCATCGGTCACCGTTCTCAATCCTATACGAACAGTACGCACACGGAATGGGTTCAAATTGATCTGGGCGGTGACATGCCGTTCGATGAAATCGTGATTGTTCCCTCCATCTGCCATGATATGAAACGCGGTTTTCTTGCCGATGCTTTCCCGGTGGAGTTCCGCATCCTTGCAGGCCAGGGAACAAACACTCAGGGCAGCGTGCTGGCCTCCTTCGGACTGCAAGACCATCTTCTTCCGCGTATCGCCCCAGTCGTCATCCCCTGCCCCTCCACCACAGCATCATGGGTCCGCCTGGAGGCCACCAGGCTTTCGCCCCGTGCTTTTGACGGACAGAACAGCTTGGAACTCGCCGAACTCATGGTTTTCAACAGGCAGGATAATATTGCCCTGAAAAAACCAGTTCAGAGTTCTTCCACCTCCTCCTGTGTCTACAGCACAGCGCGGCATCTCTCTTATATCGTGGACGGCTTTCTACCCTACCTTATGCACTCGGGTCAGGGAAAACAGAGCATCGCGTATGTCAGTCAGCCGCTAAGCGAAGCACGTCCGTCGTTTACACTCGACCTTGGAATCCCCTACCTTCTTGACTGTGTCAATCTACATGCAGTTGAGGTGGACGATGTCTTTCCCCAGTCCCTACCCTACGATTTTTGCTTGCCCACCCACATCATAATCGAAGGAGCCACCCAGCCCGATTTTACAGATTCCATAACCCTTACAACCTTTTTAAGCCAATCCCCGTATGATCGAAACCCCCTCATTATGTTACGCTTTCCAGAGACCCGTTGCCGCTATGTCCGACTGACCTCTCTCAAACCTTACAGTAATAAAAACGACGTCAACGGCAAGACTCCCATTGGCTTTGCGGAGATCGAGATTTTCTCCAAAGGCACGAATGTCGCCTTAGGTAAAGTGTTCAATGTCAGTTTTAAGCAGGACAAGGGCAATCGTTCCCTGAGCGCCCTCACTGATGGAGCTAATTTTTTTGGAACGATCCTGCCCACGAGGGAGTGGATGGAGCAACTGGCTCAGCGTCATGACCGTGAGACCGAACGTGTCGTCATCGCGGCAGAACTGAATCACCGTTATACCCGCCAAAATGTAATCCTGCAACGGATGATCTGGCTGGCCGCCTTGCTCATCGTCGGACTTGTCTTTACCGTTTTGGTTGATCGGTTGCTGCGCATGCGGCAAGCAGCCCGGATCAAAGAGCGTCTGGCTGCAGACCTGCACGACGAACTCGGTGCCAACCTGCATACCATTGGCTTGCTCAGTGATCTCGCAGAGGACGCAAAGGAGACCACAGAAGAACGCTCGATATGGCATCAACGCATCCGGGCGATCACCGAGAGAAGCGGGATGGCGGTGCGTCACTGTTCAAATATGCTACAAGCCGACGGTATTTACACCGCGCTCGTTCCAGATATGAAACGGACCTCCGAACGGATCATGGCTAAGTTTGACCAGAACATTATTATTGAGGGCGAGGAGTATATCCGACAACTGAAGCCGAGCACCTGTTTCGACTTGCTCCTCTTCTACAAGGAGTGTCTCGTCAACATCAGCCGCCATTCCGGTGCCACCCAGTTTCACACCGAGCTGACAGCTACCGAAAAAGAGCTCTGCCTGTCTGTCACAGACAATGGACGCGGACTCGCGGAATCAGGTGCGAAACGCATTCCCGCTTCCCTTTCTCGCAGAGCGCGATTACTGGGTGCCACGATCCGTGTCGAAAACCCCATCACCGGCGGAACCTGTATTACCCTCTGCCTGAAAACAAGACGCTGGGGTTATCCCCGTAAATAGGAGCACTTTGTGATGAACAAAATTCGTATTGTCCTCATCGAAGATCACCCCGAGTATCGGGAGGTCGTGGAACTGGCACTGGGGAAAGAGCCGGACATGGATTTGGCTCGTCCCTTCGGAACCGCCGAAATGGCCTTGCGCAGTCTACAGGACAATCCGGGGCGTCATAGCCCTGACATCGTCCTCCTGGATCTCAACCTGCCAGGCATAGGCGGACTAGACGCAATCCCACTGCTCGCCGCAACCGTTCCCAAGGCGAAAATAATTATTCTCACCCAGTCCAACAAAGAGGCCGATGTGCTACGCGCTATAACCCTCGGAGCATCGGGCTATCTCCTGAAGGGCTCCTCGCGCAAACAGATTACGGACGGCATTCGAACCGTCATGGCCGGTGGCGCGACGCTCGATGCGGGTGTGGCACGGTTCGTTCTCACAACCCTGCAAGGGAAACTCCCCAAAGAGCCAACCGGGCCGCAACTTTCTAAGCGTGAATTGGACGTGCTCGCACTGCTGGCTGAAGGCCTTGCTCATAAAGAGATTGCCTCCCGACTTGACATCAGTACCACAACAGTGGTCACCCACATCAACCACATTTACGAGAAGCTCAATGTGCCGAATGCACCAGCCGCTATCAACAAGGCCCATCGCTTCGGCCTGTTTCAATCCGAGCCATCCTGAGTGCTTATTGAGCTGGGCTGAGACGCACGGCTTCTAGACTCGCCTTGTCGCGATTACCCTCAACAAGCGAGACGGTGATCGTGTGTTTTCCTGGCTTGTTGAATGTCAACAATCCCATCGGATAAGCGTGATAGACGGGTGAGGCGTTCTGTTGATTTTGCAACTTGATGCCTTCATCTGTTTCAAGTCGCCAAGCGAGCCGATCTTCGCCCTTGTAGGTCAGTTCCACCCGGTAATCGCCTGCTTCGCAGACCTCCACTGTCCAGACCGCTTTGCCAGCGTTGCTCCACTGTCCCGCCTGACAGGAAAACTTCCATTCACCAAATTTTTCCATCCAGTGTATTTCCTTTTTGTCAGCACCGCTCACCTCTGCGAATTCGACCAGCAATTTGACCGGCATATTGGGGTGGATGCCTAATGTAGAGTCGACCTTGGCTTGCTCTTTCAGTTTCAGCGCCACGACTGCGGCGGGACAGTCCGGCATGGCGGGCGGCAGATGCAGTTCCGTCCAGGTTCCATGCGCCTTCCACGTGACAGGTTGGAGTTTGCCTCCGACCACCACACCTGCAGCCGCGATCTCTGTCTTCAGGCCAGGCAACATCAGCCTTCCGTCAATGGGCCAGTCAAACACCACAAGGTTCAGTGTGTTACCGACCGTTGTGATATCCCCCCAAGGCATGGCATAACCCCATGGCGATGGCCCTGCGGAATAGATGACCTGCGGGTAACGTTGGATCCACTCGCCTGTTTTCCTGAGATACTTCGCAGCCTGAGACGGCACGCGGCCTTTGCCATCAGGACCAATATTCAGAAGGTATGTTCCGCCACGGCCCACAGTCGAGACCAGCCGATGCAGGATCTCTTTGGCATCCTTCCAATTATGATCATACCAAGCATAAGACCAGGAATCATTCGTGGTGTCGCAGGTCTCCCACAGCCCCTCAATGTTCCGGGGTGGTACTTCCATATCGCCTTTGCTCTCATAGTCGCCCATGCCATGACCGATGCGGCTACACAACATCGCTTTTGGCTGCAACTTGCGCACCAGCTCAGCCTGCTCCATCACGAGCTCTTTCGGCATGTTACCTGGTGTGTCGAACCAGACAAAGTTAAGCGGACCGTACTGCGTACAAATTTCTTTCACCTGCGGATAACACTTCGCTCTGAAATACTGCTCGAACGTGGCGGCACTACCATCCGGGTTGGTCTTCGGTCCCCCAGAACCCCCTGGCGCGGTCCAGTCCTGATTGTGCGAGTAGTAGAAGCCAAACCCCAGCCCCTCCTCCCTGCAGGCAGCGGCCAGCTCCTTCATCGGGTCGCGGCCAAAGGGCGTCGCATCCACAATATTGAACGGATGGGCTGACTTGAACATCGCAAACCCCTCGTGGTGCTTGGAAGTGATGATAATCCACTTCATCCCAGCATCTTTGGCAAGTTTCGCGATCTCGCGAGCATTGAATTCGTTAGGATTAAACTCCTTGGCCAAGGCCATGTAATCAGCCTCCGAAATATTCATTTGGCGCTTGATCCATTCGCCAATGCCGTAGAACGTCTGCCCGCGCCATTGACCGCCGAGATGGGAGAAAAGTCCCCAATGAATAAACATACCGTAATTTCCATCGCGGAAGAGCGCGGCGCGATCAGTTTGTTCGATTCCTGCTTTTACCTTGGAATCTCCCCACATCTGGTCCATCGACTCGTTGGCACGTGTTGTGGTAACAAGCATGAAGAATAGGCCGCACATGATCCGATCAACATTTGCCATCATACTGTTTGATCTCATATTTCTCTCCTTCACTGTTGTAATTCTGTTTCTAAGCTGTTGAGAAGCCGAACCGGACCCAGGAGTCCCGATTCCAGCAAGGGAGATTCCGCTGTATAAAATTTATAAAAGCACCAAGTCACGCGCTCGTTCTCTGGAAGTTTCTGATCCCCGATCAAACGGTTTGGCCAGAGATTGGTAATCCGGATCTCGATCTTATTTTTTCCAGCCTGAAGCGCCGAAGTGATTTCAGCGCAGAACGGTTTTTTCCATAAGACACCTATCGATTTTTCATTCACGAAAAGTTCGACCACATTTTTTACACGTCCTAAATCCAGATAGACTCTTTGTCCGGACTTCAGAAGATTTTTTTCAACCATGATTGTTTTTGTATACGTGGCGGTTCCCGAAAAATATTTGACTCCGTCAACGGGATGTTCGGTCCATGAGATCAACCGATCAAAAGTGATTGCTTCTGCAGGTGCACGCCGACCTGCTTGGAACGTAACCTTCCAGGGCCCTTCCAGCGCAATAGGCGTGAACACGTCATGAGAAACGACTTGCTGCTTGGAGACTAACACCAACTTGGTGGCAGAGGCTGGCTGACGGAATACCACAAAAAATGCCTCCGAGGGGTTAAAACGAAGGGTCACTGCGGTCCTGCCGCCTTCAATTTTGTAAACAGGCGCCAAAGAAATTTTGCCTGTCTCCGGATGCCAGATTTCTGGAACCTTTCCTGTGCACCGGAAATAAAGCGTTGTTTTTTCCACGCGATCTTGCTGGTTACACACATAGTAGAGATCCGTACTCCCTAGCTTCCGATGGATATAGCGCAGGTCCGCGTCGGCTTTGTCGCTGACCGCTTCGAAGTCCGGCATGAGGGTATCGTTTTTTAAGATGGCTTCAAAGGAGGCATTGTCAAGGACGCGGCCCTTGCCGCTCTTTTTCTCTGCTGGCGCGGGGACCGCAGGCCACAGCTCGTTAGCCATCCATTGAATCTGACGATCCGCTTCTGGAAAGTTGGCCAACGACGGCGAACGCGAGGGCTTGGTGCCGACCACAGTCGCCCCGGCCTTGACCAGTTCACTTATTTTCTGTAACGCATGCACCGTGAGCTGAGCACTCTCCGGCATCACGAGGTACGCGTAGCTCATTCCATCCGGTAGAACCACGCGCCCCTCTTTCACAACCATTTTATTCAGGCTTGTCCAATCGCAGCAATCATAGTCATAGCCCGCTGGTAATATTGGCTTCATGCGTTTTCTCGGATCAATGACCTTGGGGACATAATACCAAACCGAGTTGGGCGCATCTTCCCCGTAGAAATAACAGACATCGGCGACAAAGAGACCTTGACGGAGCATATATTGGCAACGGGTGATATACTGGATCCAGTCGCGCCCCTGTTCCCACCACGTCAATGTGCGATCAAAATTCAATCCGAACTGTCCGAGCGTCATGCCTGGAACCCGCTCGTCGGGCTGATGCACATAGCGATGGAAAACCATCTCATTCATTCCCAGACAGAATTGACGGTCGCCGATCGGTTTAAGTTGCTCTGGATCCATCTGCCAGCCATCCGCATATCCGAAGGCCGTAAAAGCTTCACACGATGTGATGGTCTTGCCATAAATGTGCGCCCCCACCGCAGCCTCTTTCGTGTTGTCGCTTCCACCTAAACCCAAATACCGATTGGGTCCTGGTTTCGCCTCGATCCAGAACTCGCCCTGAGGAACGTCCATGAGTCCCAGACATTGAAGTCCGTCGGCGATGGCGGGGATGCCGATGCCCGGCGCTTCGCCGTCCAGCAGGATGTCGTGCGCATGACAGAAATCACGAAAGGTGCCATAGAAATTCTCTGCATAAAGATCAGCGATCGTGCGTCGATAATCCCAGAGAAACCGCTCGGTCCGGTCAACGCTGTCAACAATCCGTCCTGTAACAACCAAGAGCCAGCTCATACAGTCATAGCCTCGGTGTTTTTGGAACTCGCCGGAAAAATCCTGCGTCCACGTCTGGGCCCCGCACTCCCAACTATCGATGTTGATCGTGATCCGCACTTTATCATTCCACTTCTTATACTGTTCGAGAACCTGTCCGACCAAACCCTTGTTCAAGTGCTTCAGGATTGCCGTCCGGCTCATCTTGTCCGCCTCAAGTCCCGGCGGATTCTTATCCGTGGGATGATCAGGAACCATGCGCTTGCCTGTTGAGGTGTGACCGAATCGGATGATCGTCCAGTTTCCTTCAGGGAGTTTACAACGCACCTTTCCGGAAGCATCCGTATGCGCTGTTAAATCGATGATTCTCTTACTGTCGATCGTCTGCTCTGCCGGGACAGCAAAGGGCGTTGAAACGAAGACTGTCGGATGGTTGCTGGAACGCGCGGCTTTAAAGTTGGCTCCCTTCAATCGGGCGCCACCTAGACTCAACTCATTCAGGGTAAACGCATGATTCTTTGGAGCGCTAAACTCCACTTTAAAAAAGCGGGAGGCGATTTCAGAAAATCCATCGGAGAGGACTTTTGACCCTGACAGACTGAAAGCTGTTCGGCTGTGCAGAGAACAGATGCTCTGCCATTTTATTCCATCCGTGCTCGACAATAGACTAACCGCGATAGAAGGATGGACGTTATGCCCCTCGGATAAATAAAGCTGTAAAGAAGAAGCCTTCTTCGGCGCATCGAATTCTAATTGAATGGATTGTTTTTCGTCGACTGCACGAATGCTCTCTCCTGTTGCCGGATTTCCATCGATGAGCGTGGCGGTTTTCAGACCCGGGATATCCGAACTGATTTTCGGATTAAAGGAAGCAAGCGAAAGCTCGTCACCCGGAATTGTCGGAAAAGCAACCACGTTCAAATCGCAATAATAATCTTCTACGATCTCTGGTTGCGGAAGTTGGAGTGTGCCTTCAAAAGGCCCTTTCTGAAGGGTTTCACTCCAGACGAGTTTTTGCATGGAGAGTTCAGGCGTGATCCACGGTCCGCCCGCGCCCGAGCATCCAATGGCATTGGAGAAGCCGACAATCAATCCCAGCCGTTTCGCCTCCTTCTCAGCATGCGCCACAGCATCAAACCACTCGGGCGATAAGTATTTCACATCGCCAAAGGGTCCACCCTGTGGCATGGTCGTGATCTGCGCGCCTTTCAGGCCGATCCGCTTCATGGCCTCCAGATCTTTAGTAATCCCCTCCTTGGAAACATTGTTGCTGATCCAGTGCCACCAGGTCCTCGGCCTGCTCTCGCTTGGAGGATTCAAAAACTCTTTTTCAAGAGTCTGTTGATCGCGCGTACCATTTTTAGACGGGTTCTGCGACAATGTCCTCTCAGCCCCGAAACAGGCAACCCCCAGCCATCCCATTAATACAATCTGTCTCATACTATCCTCTCGTCGATAACTATTAGTCGTTACAAAAATCTGACCAATGTCCCATTCTTCAAGAGAAGCAGCACGAGTTCACCGTCACGGTAAACCGTCTTCACCCAATAGCCCGTCGGTAGAGATGGCTTATTGTTAATGTCCTTAAACTGTGTAGATCCCAGTCCATTCGCAAGCACATACGAACCTACTGGCAAGAATCCCTGCACATCTAATGCAAGCGTCAGATCGGAAAGCGTGGCTGTTCCTGAAACAGTGATGAGGTCATTCGTCGACGCAGACACATGGCAACAAATCGTTCCAGTGCCCGTCAGCGTCGCGCCAGTCGCTACCGTGATGTTGGCATTCGTGAGTGCGCCGTTCACGCTCAGCGTACCGTTGGAGACTCCTGTCGATCCACTGTAGGTGCTTGTGCCGGAGAGCGTCAGCGTGCCGCTGCCGATCTTGGTCAACGACAGGATACCGGCAGTGTTCTTAATAACGCCGGCGAAGGTATTGGTCGTACCCGTCGCGTCGTTGTCGCCGACAGTCAAAGTCGGCGAACCGCTGACACCGTCCACGATGCCACTACCGGAAAGACCATTGATGGTTTCACTGAAGCCGCCCAAGTTGAAGGTACCGTTGTTGATCAAATTACCCTTGCCGGTACCATTGGGAATCTGGTTGGCCGCACCGAGCGTCAACGTTTCCTTGACGCTGCTTATAATTGTGTCACCCGCATAGGAGTTCGTGTTCACGAGTGATGTGTTGGCCATAGTGATGGAGAGCCCAGTACCCGCGCTGGCTGAAAGCATCACGCCAAAGTTTCCAGAAATCGAACCGTTCAAGATGAACGATCCTGTGCCGCCATTGTTGCGGAAAGTAGCGTTCGCCAGATTTGCAGTGAGTGTTCCATTGATGACATTGCCCGTGGTATCAACCCGGAAAGTCCCAGCGGCATCGGAGTTGCCAAGCGCGCTGTTGACCACAATGGCGTTATTGATCGTACTCGCGCCCATTAACAAAAGCTGCGAATAGTCATTGGCAGCCGCTCCGAGGATGATCGCCCCAGTACCGAATTGACCGCTGGTCAGTGCACCGGGGGTTCCCACCCCAATCGTCCTCCAACTCAGGAGAATACGGGTATTACTTCCAACGCCAAAGCCAAGGGTCGTTCCACCTGAAAAGGTGTTGCCGGTGTTAGTGAGATCAATACCCTGGTTGTTATTAACTTGGAGTCCCAAATTACCGGTGAATAACTGTGCGGTCGAGCCCATCGTCATGATTTTCAAAGTGGCGGTGCTTCCGCTGTTCGTGATCGTGCCGGTGGCGGTAGACAAACTTTGGATGGTGTTATTAAAACCGCCCAGATCCAGCGTGGCACCTGCCGCGACGCTGAACGCGCTGTTGGCGCTGAACCCAGAGGTACTGCCTGCTTTGAGCGTGCCAGAACTGATCGTCGTCGCGCCAGAGTAGGTGTTGGTGCCTCCAAGTATGGAGGTGCCCGAACTGCTTTGGGTGAACGTGTTTGTACCCGCAATCACACCCGAGGCCGCTTCAGTGAATACGGCACTGTTATTTACGATGATGCTGGAGTTGGTGTCCTGCCCCGTCAAATTTAATGTGCCTTCACTGACCGAGGTGACACCTTTGTAGGTGTTGTTGCCCGAGAGGGTAAGAATACCAGGTCCTGTTTTGGTCAAGCTGGTGCCCGCACCCGCCAAAACTGAACTGATGGCATTACTCGTATTGTTGACACTGATGGCTCCATCAGCAGGGAAGGTGATGATGCCGCCGGAGAGGGTGATGACCCCCGATCCGGTTGCAAAGGTCATATTCCCGTTTGTCACCACACCGCTGACCGTAATAGTGCCCGTCCCAAGACCGGTCCCACCATTGCCGAAGCTAACAGGGTCGTTCAACGTGGTGGTTTTGTCTATGGGGAGCGTACTTCCGGTTCCGTCCCAGCTCCACCCCTGCGTAAAATTGCCGATTGTCGGAGACGCCCAGATGCCTGCCGCCGTACCAAACCCCTCAGTGGCTCCGTTGTTGTCCCAGCACATAGCCGTGGCGCTAATCACAAGGTTAAGCGTGTTACCCGAAACACTCAGGCTCCCCGTAGCTCCAGCAGGCAGCGACGCGGTCAAGTTAGCCGTCGTCGGAACCGTCCCGGACGTAGAACCCCAGGTCATCAGTGGATAGGTGCCCGATGCCAAACCAGAGTTGACGACAACATAAACCGTGGGAGTGGCGGTGAAAGCGGCAGCTCCGGTAATCTTGAGTGGACTTACCGTCGTGCTGGGCGTGAATGAGCCGAAGGTAAACTCCAAGACGCCAGCGGAGCTAACCGTCAGGGCGGCATTGGTCCACGCTTTGGTATTGTCCGTGATAGATACGCTGTTGGTCGCCGTCGTTGCATTCAGGATCACCGTCGAATTCGTGCATCCGCCGCCGACTACCCCTTGCAACCTGCCCGCGTTAATGGTCGTGTTGCCGCCGTAGGTGTTCACACCGGAGAGTGCCAACGTGCCGTTGCCAGTCTTGATCAGCGCCAAGGTGCCGCCGCTGTTTTTGATCACGCCTGAGTAGGTGCTGGTCGCGTCGTTGTCACCGACGGTCAAGGTCGGTGTGCCGCTGACACCGTCCACAATGCCACTACCAGAGAGGCCGTTAATAGTTTCACTGAAACCGCCCATGCTGAAGGTACCGCCTGTGATTACCACATTTCCTTTGCCGGACCCATTGGGAATCTGATTTGCCGCACCGAGTATCAAGGTTTCCTTGACGCTACTAATAGTTGTATCTCCCGCATAGCTGTTCACAGTTCCCGTGTTTGCTAGGGTAACGTTTAACGAAGTTGCGCTGGCAGCACTGGTTAAAAGTGTCAAGCCCGAGTTTCCAAAGATTGTGTTATTCAAGGAGATCGCACCAGCGCCACTGCCATTATTACGGAATTGGATGGCCGCCAGATTAGCGTTTATCGTTCCATTGATGATGTCGCCCGTAGTGTCAATACGAAAAGCCCCAACATCAGAACCGCCTTGTCCAAGCGTGGTGTTTACTACAAAAGCGTTATTGACCGTGCCCGCGAATTGGAACATGAACTGCGACAAGTCCGTGGTGTTCACGCCAAGAGTGATCGCCCCTGTACCGAATTTGCCACTAGTAAGGGCGCCAGGAGTGCCGGAACCGATCGTGCCGCCACCAAAGAGAACCCGAGTGTTGCCGCCGCTACCGTTGCCAAGGATCGTCCCACCTGAATAGGTGTTTCCAGCGTTGGCGAACGCGATTGTATTATTAGCCCCAGTAATCTGGACAGCCAAACTGCCAGTGAACAAATGTGACAACAACGTGCTGGACCCTAGAGCACTCGAGACTTTCAGCGTGGCGGAACCTGTACTGTTGGTGATGATGCTCGTGGCGGTGTCGGTACCCAGGCTCTTGATGGTGTTATTATAGCCGCCCAGATCCAGAAAGGCACCTGCCGCAACGCTGAACGCGCTGTTGGCGCTGAGTCCTGTGATGCTGCCTGCCTTGAGTGTACCCGCACTGATCGTCGTCGCGCCAGCGTAAGTATTATTACCAGAGAGAACCTGTGTGCCGGAGCCCTTCTTCACAAGACTGATGGCACCTGCGGCACCTATATCGTTGAATGCACCGCTGAACGTATTACTTGCCGTCGAGCTGCCGTTATCAATCGTCAAGGTTAGAGGCGTACTGGTCGCGCTGTTGGTGACGGAACCACCGCCACCGCTACCATCGGCCAGAGACGCGATGATTTGGGTGGTGCCATAGAGGTCGAGCTTTGCACCGTTGGCAATCTGCAACGTCGTAGCAGACGGCAGAATATTGACAGCACCAAGCCACTTGGCAGAGAGGTAACTCTCAACCACTTGCCGATCAGAGGTACTAAGAGCATTGGTATAAATGAGTAGCTCGCCGATGCTACCGTTCAGATAACGCTGCATCGTTCCGCTAGACCAAGCACCAATATTGAACGAACTCATATTCTTGGTCACATTTGCTCCATCGCTGAAGGTGCCGTTGGCGGTGCCGTTCAAATAAAAGCTCTTTGCTCCGTTAGCGTCTATGATCTCGTCAAGTACTGCTGAGGTGGTCTGAAGGCTGGCGTTGCCCGTCCGGTCCGAACTCGGGTTGAGAGAGTATTGAAATTTCGAAGAGCCCTGCATGATTCCCATGCTCCCGCTGGTCCACCCCGGAGTATCCAGATAAGCTGCTAAGTTGACGATTGAGGTGTCCTTATGGACAATGAAAATACTGAGGTTCACGCTCGAACCGTTCACAATCCCTCCGGATAAATACTGGCTACCCGTGAAATTAAGGGCCTGAAGACCGTTGATCGTCGTCAGGGTCGGTCCGGTTGTCGTGCCACCAGTGGCATTGTTGCCTTTGCCACTCTGGTCGGTCCAGCTCGTGACCTTGCCACTGCTGTTGGTGGTAACACCCTTGGTGGCGTCCAACCATAAGACAGAGCCAGCGACCGGTGGAGCGATCACCGCATTCACACCCGCCAATTTCAATGTACCTTGACTGATAACCGTCTCGCCAGAATACGTGTTAATCGCGCCCATCGTCAACGCTCCGGTGCCAGCCTTCGTCAACGGGCCGCCGACAATAATAGAGTTAATGGTGTCTGCTGAATTGTTGACAGTGATGGTGGGTGTCGTCCCTCCCAGTGTAATGGTATTTCCAACTGTGCCTAATACAATTGGGGTGGTCTGGCCAGCACCGAACGTGATGCTGTTGACCGTGACGCCGGATGCTGCGACACCTACATTGGTAGAAGCACCGGACAAGGCGAGCGTTGCAGTGCCAAAATTGACGCCGTCACCAGTGGTGATGGTCGTAAGGGCGGTGGCTGAAGCACCCGTGATATCGGTACTCCAGAATGCGCTCGTGCCCCACGTGCCAGCCGTGTTACCAAATCCGCCGGTGATCCCGTCGGTGTCCCAGTAGTAGGTTGCCGCTTGCGCGGCTCCGCAAACCATCATGACTCCGACTAATGCTGAAGCCATCATCGCACGATATGTGTATGTTTTCATGTGTTCATTCCTTTGCTATGCGTCTGTTTCTTAAAGACCTTTCATCAAAAGTACTGATATCATACCACAATCTGTCAGCATACCAATATCCTCATTTTAGAGGATGGCAGGCACTTGAATATCCAATCATCAACACGGAATGATCAATAGCCTTCGGAAATGCGGTCTTCCTCCTTGGCTATTGGATATTTCTTATTGAAAATCCCCACCACGAAGGTCACGAAGGGGACCCAGTTTCTTCCTTCCAAGCTTCGTGTTCTTCGTGGTAAAATCCTTGCATGCAACTTCAGTGAATATCTTTTCGACGGGTTTCAGGGGTGACTTTCAAATCAATGACTTCGCCATTAACCACTCGTCCTTCGACAATGGTTTGATATGGGGCGTGAAGTTTGAAAGAGGCGTTCCACTCTTTCGGCCAAGCCGGCAGCAGATGAATGGCTTTGCCGTCTGTCTGCATGAGCATGCGCTGAAGCGTATTGACGATGACGGAACCATTGCACTGATCAGGTATCCAATCAAAGTTCGGCCCCCAGAAGGCTGGAAAACGACTATCCGGGCGCTTCGCCTTTTCAACGGTACCCCCCATGAGATTTTCCGTAGTCACGTTCTGAACCAGATAGGTCTTCGCCTGGTCGGTCAGCCCCAGCATGGCGGCTTGAATCGCATCCTGCTGCCAACCTCCCGTGCGTTTGTTATCGCGTCGCGCAAACGTTTCCCGTCCGATTTCCAGACCGAGTTTCCCAACCGCATAGATCGGATATGGAAAAATCGCATACAGTTCACCGTTTTCAGCGTTCCTCTTGTTGGAGTATATGTGCGCTGGTTTCAGCCATTTTTTGCCGGCTTCCTCTGCCATGGGAAGTTCCTTTAACTCGCCAAGAAGGCGATGCCAGCGCGTTCGCTGTTCAACGGTCGTCAGCGGTTCAGGCAATTCCAGCAGTCCAGCCAGCACGGTCCGCAGGCCAGCGAGGATGGGAAGCGGATCCTCCGCGTCATGCCAGGTTTCAATCACCTGCGCGGGTGCAATGTGAAGTAGTCCATCTTCGGTGCGTTTATAATGCTGATCGTAGAAGATCACTACTTGATCCGTAATGGGCAACAAGGTGTCACGCACGAAAACCGCATCCTCGGTATGCTGGTAATAGGCCAAGAGCATGGTGGACAACTCCAACCCGCTATCCCAGTAGTACTTCATATAGGTGCAGGTCGGGTAGAAGCCCGGATTGTCTTTGCCAAAGTCACACTCCCGATTGAGTCCCCATATCTGCGTGGTCTCTGAGAAGAACACTCCCGCATGGCCAAAATAGCGGCGTGTCCGTTCTTTCAGAAGCGGCAGCATATTCCGATACATGTTGAAAAGCGGGGCCATCTGGTCAAAGTCCCCGGAAGCCAGCATAGGCCAGTAGATTAAGCGGGTGTTCTGGAACCAGTAGGGACCTCCCCAGCGACGATAGTCGGGGCCACAATACTGGCCCTCTGCAAATTTCCAATAAACATCCATACCATCCACGGTAAACAGGGAGCCGTTAAACTTGATGGGGTAGTTTCCACGTCCGGCACAGGCCTGAACCCAGCGCTGAAGCTGGTAGGCCAAACCGGTCGCCACAGCATCTGGCGTCCCTGAAACATCAATAGTGCTTCTGTCCCAAAAGGCCTGCCACCATTGCATATGAGCCTGCCAGGCTTGTTCAGACGGAACCGCGTCCACACGCTTTCGCTGTTGCTCAAGTTGAGTCAGCCACTCCTCCGGCGTTTTTGTTTGTGCCGTCAGTGCATGGATGCTCACGTGTATCTTCTCGGCAGGCGCGGAGGTCACCAGCGTTTGTTTGTCTTTGGCCTTCAGCCCTTCGCCTGCAATCAAGGCGCCAAAGGTGCGATTCATGAGCGGATCTTGAAACTGACCTACAATATCTCCCAGATGCTGACCCTTGAACGAATCAGCAAAGATGCTGTGCACATTCCGCTGATACCACCGGACGGTCTGCCCATCCGACGCCAGAATCACATCTTTTTGAGCACCCCCTTGAAGCCATTTTCCTTCCGCCCGCCAGCTCTCCAGCGCGATTTCAGCCGTGCAAGCTACCGAGCTTTGGATATCAACATGAACCACTGGGCGATTCGCATCGATCCAGAAACGGACGGATCGTTTCTGACCAGCAACAGACGCGTCAATAGTGATGCTTCCCGTCTTCAGATCCAATGCTTGCCGAAACTCTGAACCCTCGTGGAAGAGCGGTTTGTCAAGACGGACACGAATCCGTCCCAGTTTCACCAATTCCGGATCAGGTCTACCGCCAGTCCAAGCATCGCTCTTTGAAAGATAGAAAATCACTAGCATCCCATAGGGGA